>Ga0180438_10006020_pt1 | contig 16601 bp, 23 predicted proteins | sample SS_ome_12_FD_132455 | JGI IMG/M metagenome (GOLD analysis project Ga0180438, IMG submission 132455) | Hypersaline lake sediment archaeal communities from the Salton Sea, California, USA - SS_3_D_2 metaG | ecosystem: Environmental > Aquatic > Non-marine Saline and Alkaline > Hypersaline >...
CTGTTCCGGCTGCTGTCGCGTCCCTACCAGGACGGCGACGTGGAGCAGTACGAGCAGTGCCGCCGCGTCGTTCTCGACATCCTCACTCCCATCACGTGACAATAGGAGCACAAGCCATGAGCAACTACCCCTACGGCAACGACGCAGAGGCCCACGAGCGGCTCACCGAGACGCTCGACACCCTCGACAACGCCATCGCTCACTGGGGCGAGGCGATCGGCGAGGTCAGAGACGCGCTGTCGGAGCTGGCCGACGCGCGCCCGCCGCAGTGGTCCCGACAGGTCCACAAGCTGCGGGACCTCGAGCCCGAGACGGACGTGTGGGGCAACGCCCCCAACGGGACCGAGATGCAGGACCTCATCGCGGAGCTTCGGCACTGCCTCTCCGAGGAACAGGAGCGCATCGACAATGAGTGAGCAGCACGAGGGAACACGACAGATCGCCATCGAGTCGTGCGAGCCGCTGCAGACGATGTCTCGGCTGCAGTGGCACTGTGTCTCGACCGGCTTCGAGAAGGAAGATCAACTGGTGCTCGTGCAGAGTGAGGTGCGGCACGGCATGATGCTTCGTATTCAGGACTATGGTGGTCGCTGGCGGTGTCGTCTGCTGCACTGGTGTGACGGTACCGTCAGCCGCCCTCACGATCTGGGTACGGGCAAGACCCCCAAAGAGGCGTATGTGAGGAGTCGTCAACTGCTCGGCGAGCTATTCGGTGGGGATCCTGCTCCATCAGACGTGCAGAGGAGTGCATCGTGAGCAACAAGACAAGCAACATCGTGTCCGTGTGGCACAAGACAGCAATCATCGGCTATTGCCCGGACCTGACAGACCCGGACGCCGTCTCGGAGCCTGTCGGGGTCCTGAAGGTGGGCTACACGGGCGCGCGGCCGTTCGCCGCCTTGAGCGTTCTGGGGCCGCTGCCCGAGGGCCTCGACGAGATCACCAAGAGCATTCTGCGCGATGGTCTCTACCACCAGCTGGTGGCGCTCATACCAGAGAAAAGCGAGGACAGTGTACACGAGCTGTACGAGAGCGCCGTGCGGCTGGTGTCTGGCACGCTGCACGTGATGAACAACTACCACGAAGCCACCTGGGTGCTGCCGGTCCTCGATGACGAGGACCTGGGGCGGCGCCTCTTCCTGCACTACTGCGCGACCGAGTGCCCACGTCGCGGTCGAGAGGACTGCTCGTGTCCCGGCACACGAACCGTCGAGGAATCGTCGGGCGGCTGGTGGCTGGGCGGCTGGGACAACGTGGTGACGTGGAGCACACCGGAGATGAACGATGGCGCGGAAACGGCAGACTGACTGGCACGAGGTCGACGGCACCGTCAGAGCGCAGCTGTTCTGGCACCCGGGCGGCCCTCTTCCTGACGAGATCAACACGAATCGCTCTCGAGGCGTCTGGGTGGACCTCGAGCGTGGCATCTACGGGCGCAGGTGGATAGCTCGGAGCTGGCGGGGGGCCTACGACGAGCTGTACCGGGCCGGTTTCGCCCCCTGCAAGCCCGTCGTCGACGCAACAGCCACCGTCCGACCCGAGAGCACACGGAGCGTCCCTGGCTGGGCGTAGGAGGAGACCATGCAGACGACATTGCACCTGGTGACGACGCACTATCCCGAGGAGGACGTGACAGACGCTCTGGTGCTGCTGGTGCCAGAGGTACCGCAGGGCTACGAGAGCGTGTGCGTCGTGCGAGAGCCGTGCTGGGAGTGGGCCAGGGACATCATGGCAAACAGGCTGTTGGGCGACCATCCGCACCTGATCTCCTGTCTGCCGCAGCACTGGTGCGACAAGCTGAACCTCGACGCCTGAGCGGAGCGAGCGACCCCTCTTCGAGGGGGATCTGGAGCGAGGGAGCGAAGCGACCGAGCGGGATCGCGTGCAGCCCCGAGCGAGCGTAGCGAGCGAGGGGCGGGTGGGAGGGGGTAAATCTCGCAAGGAGCCTGGCGTTGGTTCCCAGGCGCAAATCTTGGGACGTCGCCGATCAGTGTTGACACAGACCTATGTGTGTAGGCACTCTTCCGTGGGTAGTTGTTAGGACGATTTGCACAGTGGAGATGAGGATAATGGGAGTAGCGACGGACGAATGGCAACGCAGGCGGACACACTGGGGACGATTCACGGTGCATGATGCGGCAGACGTGTTCCCGCTGATGATCGGCGACGAGTTCAAGGGGCTCGTGGACGATCTGCGCGCGTGCGAGGGCAAGCTGCGGCACAAGATCCTGGTTGGTCGTGTAGAAGGGGACGACGTCGAGTATCTGATTGACGGTCGCAACCGATACCGGGCTCTGCGCGAGCTTGATATCGAGATCACCGACGAGCACCTCGAGTATCACGTGTTCGGCAGTGACGTGGAGGTCTGGGTGGCGGTGTACAGCCTGAACTTCCACCGACGCCACCTGAGTTCGTCACAGCTCGGCTACTACGCCAACGTTCTGAAGTCGTACACAGACGAGATCATGAAACAGCGGCGTCGGGCGGGAGGTGAACGCGGGCGCATGTCCAGGTATGGCACCCGACTGCCGAGCTACAGCCGCGTTGGGGACGACGACGATCAGGAATGGTACGACACAGCGCCGGACCCGCCGATCTCGGGCGTGAAGAAGGCATCGCCGGACGAGCCGGCCGGAGATGCCGAGCCCGATCCGGCTGCGACAGGCGATGTCGCAGACGCGACAGGCGATGTCGCAGACGCGACAGACGATGTCGCGTCGGCCACGCCAAATGTGGCCGAAGCCACGCAAAAAGTGGCCGAAGCCACGCCAGATGTGGTTCCCGCTACATCCGATGTAGCGCCCGCTACACAAGATGTAGCGGAGCCTGCAGACGCTTCGAACGAGCCCGTTTCCGGCCCTCCGAAGGGGGTCAAAAAATCGGCAAAAAAGATCGGACCTAAACCCGCGAAAACCCGAAAGAAAGCTGGCTTATGGCCAGCTGGCCATAAGCCAGAAACGGCCACCAAAAAGCTGCCCACTATGACGCCTGCAGAGGCCCTGTCAGGGACGATAACGGCCGACCGTCTCGCAGCGATGCGTGTCCCTGGAGCCTCCGAAAGGACGACAAGACGGGTGGGCGCTGTCATGCGCGATGGTGTTCCCGAACTGACCGACGCCATCCGCGACGGCATCGTCGGTGCGCCGATGGCCGACCGAGCCATACGCCTTCTCACTCCTGCACAGCAGCGGGAGCTGGCCAGTACGGGCGAGTGGCCAAAGGGTGTACCTCAGACCAAGTCGAAACGTGGGCGGCCAAAGAACACCACCAGCAAGTCGCGGAAGAAGAGGAAGCCAACGGGGCCGAAGAAGAACGATCCGTATCAGGCGGCCGTGCTGACGGGACTGCAGGAATTCCACAAGATGCTGAAACGCAAGCGAGGCATCTCCGAGAAGGGGCTCGAGGAGCTGTACGTGCAAGTCGTGACGTATTTCGGGGTCCTGGCGGACGATCTCGGCGGTGCGTGGGATGCGAGAGGTGGACGCCGCGACGTGATCGCCGCTGCCGCCGTACTCTTGCGGGTTTTCGCACTGCGTGAGATGGACGCCGAACTCTGACGCCAGCCACAAATCTGCCGCAGCTGCAGAATTCCGTTGTCTCCATGTTTCTCCTGTGGTATTGGTAGGATCCGAGACAACCCGAGTAGTACCAACTCATGGGGCGGTGGGGATGACACGGGAGATGAGACGCGGCGAGCCGTGGTCGTTGAAGGAGGTGGGCGAGGAGTTCGAGCTGTCTCGAGAGCGCATCCGGCAGATCGAAGCGTCGGCGCTCCAGAAACTTCGGGGACGCGAAACCGCAGAAATGCTCTCGGACTTCATAAACAGCGAGTTTGCTGTCTCTCGGGACACCACTCCACACCTGCATATGGATGTCCCCATCCAGCCGCAAGAGAGACCTGGTTGGGGAGTGACGTTCTGGGACTCGGCGCCCGACTGGAAAGTCGACCGTGCACTGGCACTTCGAGCGGACCAACTCGCAAGAGTGGGGAAGACAAAGTGGGACGAGCTGACGCGACAAGACGTCGTCAAGCTGCGCAAAATGGGAGTGGACATCGATCATCCCTACATGAGAGCACCTAAGGACATTGAGGAGGATGACGTGAGCAAGGAGACCAGAGAAGAGAAGTTCCTGAGGCTCGTGAATATGACACGGCAGGAGCTGTTGAGTGGTACAGACTGTCTCGTGTGGCCATTGAAGGTGCACCGCAGCGGTTACGGTAATTTCTGCTACGGAAACAAGAACCCGGAGACCGCTCATCGTGTGGCCTATGAGCTATTTCGCGGAAAGTTGAGGCAAGGCGATGTTGTGGTCGTGACTTGCGGGACGGCGGGCTGCGTCAGGCCTACCCATCTGGAGCGAACAGCAAGAGGATCACGGTGGCGCGGCGTACTACTCAGAGAAGTCGATGTTGCGGAGATCCGTGCCATTCCAAAAGACGAGATAGACGTCTATGAACTGGCGGAACACTATGGCGTTTCGAGGGCCGCAATCGACGACGTTATCGTAGGTCGAACCTGGAAGAGGGTGAAACCAGGTAAACAACCTCCGAACATGCAGGCAAAGAAAGACGCAAAAACGGCAAAGACGGGTCCAAAGGTCGTGCGAAACGGTGAGGAGCCTTTGAGATCGAGTGCAAAGTCGTCCCGCCCAGACGAAAGGATCCCACTGCGACCAGAGGTCGAAATCCCCAGATTCCTAAAGGAACTTGGTGTCTCGCGCGAAGAGCTGTTCCATGGAACGGACTGTGTGCTTTGGCCGAGAAGGACACGCAAGAGTGGGGCGGGTGTCTATTCGACTGCAGAGTCTCAACGCGACTTGACGGTGCACACGGTGTCCTATCAGCTCTTCGTGGGGCCCCTACGCGCAACAAACATGGTCATGCAGACCTGTGGCAACAGGCTGTGTGTGAGACCAAGTCATCTCGAGCAGATGACAAGGAGCGAGTTTCACGCTCGACGGCACGCTGCCAAGAGGGCGGCCGAGGCAAAGGATGCCAAGCAGACCAAGGTGGAATTGGAATCACATCCGGATCCGACGCCCATGCCGGTCGAGGTGGAGTCCGTGTCGTCGAAGCCAGAACCAAGAGAGCCAGAGGCTGGCAACACTGTGGTGCACAACGCCTTCATGTCGACCAAGCATGAGGGAAGATATGCCGTAGACTTCTGGGTGTCGGATGTGCCTCTGACGGACGCCATTGGCGACGGCTACGAGATGCGGATCAACGGCGACATCACTTGGGCGTCAGAGGGGGAAGAGATCGGTAGACAGATAGGCCGCATTGTGGCTCATCTCGTGCGAACGAACATGATCACCGATCACGTCAAACGAGCGGGCAAGCCAGAGGCTGTTTCCAGGAGGTTGTTCCAGGACGTCTTCAGCCTGCTGCTCGGCAAGGTCGAGCCCGGGGCTGTGCGAGAGCTGTTGAATGTGTGCTCTGGACGTGATGTGCTCACCATTCTTCAGCTGGGTGTGGAGTGCAGCCACCGCGGCCGAGGAGCTGGCACGGCTGCGATCCGTCGGCTGTGCCAGGTCTTTGGTAGCGGGGCGATGGTGTTGGCCGAGAGTAAGCAGCTGTTCTTCACCGAGGGCATTTTCACAGTGCCTGCGATCATGATGAGCGATCTCGAGTCGCAGCAGTACCGACGTGAGTTCTGGCATCGACTTGGCTTCACAAGAACGCTCCAGGCTCGAGATACGGGTGATCTGCTGCTGGCATCGGGCAGTCTGGTTGCCTACCCGAGACAGGTGGCACCTGCACCTGAGCAGAAGCCAGAGCCCAAGCCCAAGCCGAAACCGTCCCCTCCGAAACCTGCAGCCTCGAAGGCAGCATCTGTTCGTCGCAACGGGAGGATCAGCTCGGGCACCATCGTGAAGATCGGCAGTCCGGCCGTGACGCACCTTGTCGATCGAGTCGTCGGCAAGAACGTTCGTCTCCTGTGTGATCGTGTTGTGCCGCGTGAGGAAGTGATGCCCGCCGATCCTGCAGGCTTGCGTAAGTGCAGGAAATGTCGTCGACTCCAGATCCAGAACCAGCGACGAGAGAAGGCCGCCGGTAGAGTCATCTCGGCAGACGGAGCTTGAGCGATGAGCGATGGGAAACTCAGGTACGGTGCCTATGAAAAGTATCTGGCGCTGAACAAGGCGCTCATCGCTCTGATGGCGCAAGACGTAGACGACACACCAGAGGGCGACGAGTTGCGGGATCTGATGGACTTGGCCTGGGAGCGCATGACCGAAGAGGAGCGCGATCTCGCCAACGAGCCCATCGATCGCATGATGGCCGAGGTAGGAGTGACGCTCGGCGGCGGAGTGGACGATGTCAGAGAAGAGTAGAGCCCGATTCCTCCAACGACACACAGATATGAGCTACCAGCAAGCGCTGCAGCGTGTTCGCTCCCAGTGGCCAGCGGCTGTCTCGCTGCACAAGCGGATGGGCTGGCCGCTGACGACCTGCGATCTGTACCTGGTGGACAAGGACAAGGCGCTGCATCGCGTTCAGGAGGATCTCTACACTCGCGTTCACACGTTGCTTCACGAGGGGAACTACGTCTCGTGCAATGAACTACTCGCGTCGTTCGAGCACGACAAGTACCCACTCATCGTCGGCATCGGCATGTTGCGGGCAGCTCTTCCGGCCCGCGGCATGCTGCCTGCCTGGGACGTGCTGCGGGACAAGGTCCTTCTGTAGACCTCGACATTGTGTGTCGGTCTCGCTCACGGTATCGTGGTTCGGACTGCTGCCGCGGAGGATGACGATGAACCGTCGTAGAGTAGGCAGCGGCGGCAATGCAGGCCGAGAGGGTGCTACGCAACGAGGGATACCGTATCCGCAAGGGATGACAGATGGGCAGGACACAGATCCGCGCGGCGCTAGGTCGGCTCGAAGAGGCCACTCGTAGCGAGCGAGAGAGACTGCGGCGTCTGGCCGCTATGGGCGACGAGGGTGCTGCTGCAGACGTCGAGCGGCACGAGCGACGTGGAGGTCTTGCCGGCAGGGATAAGCCGCTGCAGCGTGCTCTGCAACGAGTAGGCCTCGACGGCATGCGCGTCGGCAAACAGCGCATCGATCGTCTGAGGGAGTTCTTCACGTTGGAAGGGACGAGCATGGCGTCGGCCTCGATTCGACCGGGGCTCGGTGGCGCTGTCGAGCTTGGGATCGAATACGATCGCCCTCGAGAGCAGTCGGGCTCGATACCTTCAAAGCCTGGATCCGTTCGGTTGCGTCTGGGGTTCAACCGGATCATCGAGCGCAGCGCCTCGAGCGCCAGCAGGTTTCGCTTCAGTCCGCGGCAGTCGGTGGACAAGGGTGTTCTGGCGTCGCTACGCAGGCTCGGGTGGCGTCCTGGACCGCGCAACGACTTCCGCTGGGACCGGAAACTGCCCTACGGCACGCTCGAGGAGGTTGCGGTTGCCGTCCGTCAGGCTGTCAAAGACGTGATGCAGGCTCTACCGTCTCCCTCGCGTATGCAGGAGTCCACACCTCGTTGCGAACGAGGTCTGCCGTGTCTGGCGACATGCCTCATCGAGGGACGTCCATGCATCGACCTGAAGAAGTCCAAGCGTGTTCTGGTCAAGCGTTACAAGGCGGGGCCACAACGCCTGGGGTGGTCCTACATGGGCCTGGATCCCCGCAAGCACAAGCTGACGAAGGTGTACAACGGCTACTCGATCGGCAAATGCCGCGGCATGGTGACGCTGGTTCGTGACGGTAGGCAGTGGCGTATCGAGCACGTGGCGTATTCAAAGCGTGGTCACGTCACGACCAAGTGGCTCCCAGGCAAGTACAAGACGCGCAAGGAAGCCTTCGACGAGGCCTTGAACTACGACTGGAGCGCCTGGAACGACACGCTGAAAGGCATCAGCAACTGGTCGAACCAGGCAAAGAAGAGCAGGTCGTAGCAGCTATCGGCGACTCTCCAGCATTCGGATACGCCGCTCGAGGGTGTCGCGGTCCTCTTTGACCTTGCGCCACTTGCCGAACACCATCTTCAGCCCTTTCTTGAACTGCGACGACTTTTTCTTGCCGGTGGGAGCATCGAGAGCAAAGGTCTTGGATACGGCTTTCTTCCGCTGGGTTTCTTTCTCGGCCTTCGCCGCTTTCTCAGCAGCTACTTTCTCCTCGGCCTCACGTTCTTTCGCCACCTTGTATGCTGCAGCCGTCTTGCCGGATTGACGCCGTTCCTTGCGGCGGTACTCCTTGGGGCTTTTCTTGCCCTCGAAGCCTGGCATGTATCTGTCAGGGTCAATGCCTTGACTTTTCGAGGCGGCGCGACTCGCTTTTCTCTCGTGCCTGGAGGCCTTCTTTTTCATCTCTTCCGAACTCATGTCGGAGCCGCGGAGCTTGGCCTTTGCCTTCTTGTAGGCATCCTTGTACTGGGCCCGTCCTTTCTTGGCCGCTTTCGTCGCCGGCTTGTCGCCCTTTGCTCTCCAGCGTGCCATTTCACGCTCTTGTTCTGCGTCTGTTGCCCCAGACGGTACGCCAAGGGCGAACCCACCAACGCCTGCCGGCCCCTCGAGCAGGCGGTCGCGAACGTCTTCCAAGAGGCGCCGCACGTCACTTAGTTCATTCATTGCTGTCTCCTGTCACCGACGTCGTCTTTTGCCGCGTCGTTTGAAACCACGTCTCCGACGGCCTTTACGTCCTCGAAGAAGACGACGCAACTTTGACTTTGACACTGGTTTGCCGTTCTCGCTCTTGTCTTCGTCGGGCTCGGGCTCATCCTCATCCTCGCCGTCAATCTCGGGTGGCTTGGTGAGATGGATCCCTCTGTCCAGATAGGGACGATCCAGGCCCAGGACACGCTCGTCGAGGTTGTCTAGTGCTGCTTCCAGTAGACGTACAATGCTCGGCATGTTCCCGTCCTCCCTGTGGTCTACCCTACTTCCTGGAGGTGTCGAGGGCAATGTCCGTGGTCTACAGCGGACAATCTTTGCTGTTGACATCCGCGCGGCATATCGACGACAATCCGGTGTCGTCTTGATGCAAGATTGCATGTGGAGGTACAAAGTGGTGGAGCAAAAGAGACTGACAATCGACGTCCCCAAGGAGTTGTTGGACCAATGCGCGGTGATCGCAGAGCAGGTGGGAGAGAGTCGCAGCACGATCATTCGACTGGCGATTCGGGCGGGTCTGGACAACCTGCCCATCGGGAGGGCGGCGCAGAGACTTCTGGACATGAGTCGTAGTGCGTTGCAGGAGGACGAGGAAATCGTCATTCCAGGGAAGGACTGAACAGTGGCAAGCCGTAAACAGTGCCGTGGCGTTCTGTGGGGGGAGATGCTCGCAGGAGTGATCCGAGTGGTTCACGAGGACGACCAAGGACGCAAGATGTACAACTACCATTGCCAGCGGTGTCGCAGCATCATTGTGTCGCCGAATTCGCGACGGAAGATGTGTACGTTGCCAAGGGAGGACGAGACAGCATGAACATGGACGACAACGAGAGACGAATTGCACGTATCATCGCAAGGGACCTGATCGCAGTCGGCACAACACGCTCAATGGAAGTGACCATGTACGCCGCCGGCATGTTCCTGAGCTACTCACGCTCCATCATGGAGGCATATCCAGGCGAGGATCATGACGAGGTGCTCGAGTCGATCGAGGCGGCACACAAGGAAGGTCTGGACGCGGGCACTGAGATGTGGAGACTGGTGCGCGATCGGAAAGAAAGCATGCTTCAGGTTCTGAAGACACTCTGTGGGGACAACTCTAACGTTGACGTCCAAATGGTCGGGGCAACCGGTCCGGCCATCTGTTCGACTGAATGTCCGAATTGGGAGGACTGCGGCAAGAAGGTCGTCTCGAACTGACAACAACGGCACTTTCCCCGTCCACTGCCCCAGGGTATAGTGGCCTCTGGGCACCGAAACGCGGGGGCTGCCATGGGGCCGCACATCGTCGACAGGCTCAACCATCTTCAGCTACTGCTCGAGCGCAAGTGCACTACGGGAAAGCGCTGCGGCCAGACGTGCATTGCCAAGGAGAAGGAGTGCAGGCTTGGGGCCGACTACGAAAGCCCCGGATTCAAGCGCCGCGCACTCCGACTGCGCAGGGCCGTTGATGCAATGACACGAGGTGCGGATCTGGTGCTGAAGGACGACGGCACGGACACGTACCGGCTGCCGCTGACGCTCGACGAGGTTCGAGACAACCCGGACTACGACGACATCTTGAACGCGGCCACGCTCTGGTCGAACGGGAACGTGAACTCGGTGCGCGATCCAGAGAAGAACTTCGACCCCAGCATCGCTGGCGAGCCTGTCGAGGGTGTGTTTCTGGCAGACGGGCGCTATGAGGTCGGGTCCCCGACGCTGGAGGACTACCAACGGGCACGCGACACGATCGAGATGCTGTCGCTTGCTCCGGCAAAGCCGTTGAAGAGTGACGTCACAAGGGGTGTGGCCCTGAGCCCCGAGGCTGTCGACAAGCTCGAGCCGGGCGCCGAGTTCGACATGGGGATCGCGAACTCCTTTACCGGGTTCTTTCAGGTGAGCGAGGACTTTGCCTATGCCGCCTCCGACGAGGACCCGACAAAAGAGGCTGTCATCTTCGAGCTGGGCAGCGGCGGGGCTCTACGGGGCACCGACATCACGATGCTCAGCGCGTGGGCAGGAGAGGATGAGTTTCTGACCGGCGGCAGGACCCGTGTGGCCAGCCGCGAGTACAACGAGTTCGAAGAAGTGTGGACCATAACGCTGGAGCAGGTATGAGCTGGCGAGACGAGCTACGAGACGCACTCGAGGAGCGTCCCGACTACAAGGGGATGCGGAACAGAGAGATAGGCGTCGACGACGAGGACGACATCGAAGAGAGCACCAGACGAGGCGGCGACGTCAACGAGCTGCTCAAGGAGGCCCGCTACGGTCTCGGAGGCATCTTCCGCATGTTTCGACAGCGAAAGCGTGCGCGGAGGCGTCGTGGACGCGAGAGGGGCGTCTGGTTCCTCAAGTCGAAGCCCTACGGCGAGTCCGTCGAGGAGGCCGCCGAGCTCGAGTCCGACGTCAGCCGCATCGGGGCATACATCAGAGACCAGCTCGAGACGGAGCGTCCTGGTGTGAAGGTCGCCTGGGTCGGTGTCGACGACGTCGGGCCGGATGACCCCGAGTGGGAACAGGCCGAGGATCTGGCCTACGACGGCCACACGGTCTACATCGCTGCCTACACAGAGCCCGTCTACGGTCGGCAGTTCCCGGAGGCCTTCCGGGAGGGCAACTACGAGGTGACGGCGCTGTACGTTCGGGAGTCGCCACCGGGCCACCGACATCGTCGGCATCCGCTACATCGGTACTCGAGCTGATTCGACGGCTTTCTTCATGTCGAAGTCGTCCTCGTCCTCGACGGGGACGTCCAGCTGAGAGCGAAGCTCTGGCATCGGGTACTGCACCATCACCTCCTCGACTGGTGTCCCCTTCGCAAGCAACTGGCTCGCACGGAAGGCAAGGACAAGAGGGTGCGTGAGGTACTTTCGCGCTCGAAACCCTGCCGCGTCGAGGTAGTTGATCATGGTCCAGACGAACGGGCCACGCTCTTTTGGTCGCACCTGATCCAGCATCACCGGAGGGGTCTTGAGTCCGGTGCGACGCTGCTCGTTCGCCCGCCGACGGAACAGATCAAAGCCGGTTTCCTTCTTGAACTGCTTGTAGATCGCGTTCCGCACTCCGCTGTAGAACGACCGCTCCTGATTTCTGATTAGCTGGTGGAAACTGCGGTATTTGCGGTTGATTTCGGGATCGTCCAGATCAGGCTCTAGATCGCGCAGGCGGAAATTTCGACTCTTCCACTTCTCATCCGCGTGGAGCAGGGTCACGGCGAACATATCGACTATCGTGTTCACCTGCTTCTTCCAGACCGTGGAATCGGCACAGGTCCCGTAGATCCTACGCTTGACCCGGCCGATGTAGTTCTCCTTGTTGTGGCGCTTCATCTGCTCATCGAGCGACTCGACTTTCTCCTTGAGATCACCTGTTTTGCCCGCAAGGTCTTTTGTCGTCTCCTCGAGATCCTTTCGGGTCGCATCGACGGTGCAGACAAGCTCCACGTAGGCCTCGCCCATCCTGTCGATCTCCGTCAGAGCGTGGCCGATCATCGCCCCCTGCTGCTGGATCTGGATTTCGTGGCGGACCCGCTCCTCTTCCGCCACGGCGAGCTGGTGATCCAGTTCGGTCTGCCGCTTGCGCAGGATGGCATTCTGGTGGCGGTTCGCAAGAGCCAGCGTCTCTGTCCGCTGGAGACGGAAGCGGAGATCGTCCGCGCTCGGCATCTCCTCGACGCCAGGCATGGTGTAGCGGCCGTTTGTCAGAAGCGAACCCAGAACCGTCTGAAACATCCAGGTGGTGGTCTGGCGGGCCTGCGGTTTGCGGCTGCTGAGTGCAGCATATGTAGCGGTGGTCAGGGGGATGTAGTTCTTTCGCCTGAACGTTTCGCTCCCCTCGGTTGAAACGAGGGAAGCGAAAGCCAGAACTTCGTACCCGTCCCGCCTGAGCCTGGCAGCCAGATCCCAGGGATTCTTGAACCCGTTGATCTCGCAGTAGGCGTTCAGCTCCACGTAGGCGATCCCCTTGTACATGATGCCCTCGAACGACGTTCCATCAGGAAACGTGCAGATCACTTTCGGGGGCTCGGGAGGTAGATCGTTGGGGCTTTCGTCCTCATCCAGGTCATTGGGTCCGGTGTCGCTCTCAGCGCCCTGCGCCCCATCGTCGACGTCCTCTTCCGGGTCCTCTTGATGTGCACTCGAGTCAAACCCGTCGACGCCACGGTCTCCGCTGAAGCGGATCGCCTCATCGACTTCGGGCGACACGTCGACGATGTCCTCGTGACCGAGAGCACGCATCTCGTCCGAACCGAGAGGAGTTGCGCCCACGGGTTCCACGTCGATGTCGTACTCGTTCTGATGCGAGCCGGGAAGAATACTGGCAAGCGGACACTGCTCGGAGTTCGTCTCTTCTTGTTCGGCAGATGCCGTTGGCGGACGAGTCGACGTGTGTGGTGTCGGCAGCGCGGTCTGTTCTACCTCTGTCTCCTGCTGTTCATCGGCGAGCCTGGCCTGCTTCTCGAGTCGAGTCCGCTCGGCAAAAATTCGCTCGTGGATCCACGGTCGATATTTGCTCGTCCAGTTCTCGAAGTCCTGGTCCGTGGTCTCCCACCTGCCGTACTTCTTCCCGCCTCGCTGTCTTGCGACAAGAACTCCTCTGGCTGCGGCACTCGCGAGCGTTGAGCCTTTGATCCCGTACTTCTTTGTGTATACCGTGAGCAGGCGGTAGATTTTTGCTGGATCGTCGCACATTGCAGCCTCCTGGGTTTGCAAACCAGCGCAAGATAGGTTAAGAAGATAACCCATGCAAAAGGAGGCGTCAATGATGGAAGATCGCGAGTTCAAGACCACCAGCGTCAGACTGACAGTGAAGCACCGCCGTCGACTGGATCTGCTCGCCGAGCACCTCCGGGCGCTCACTCGACAATCTCGCCCGAGTCGAACAGTGGCTCTGGCCTACTTGATCGAAAAGGCGCTGGACGATGATGGGAAGCCGTCATGGGAGGCGACGGGAACGAGACTGGCCTCACTGCCGAAGAGCTACAAGGAGATCAAACGGGCAGCGTTGACCGAGACACTAAGCGACCGCAAGTAGCGGCAACCTCTGGCCAGCGGCGTTCGCTGTGCTATGCTGTCCTCCAGCGAGCTGCCGAAGGAGGACACAGGCATGAGCAAGAAAGGAAAGCGCATCGTCGAGCGCGTAGGGGCCACGTTGGGAACAGCACTGTCTGGCGTGTCCGTGACTGGGATGCGTGTCGTCGTGGCCGAGAGGGACTACGGTGCTGCGTTGGTGAAGACCAGGCACGCACACATCCTGTTCGAACGGGGCACCGACGAGGACGAGGGCACGCTGGCCGTCACAGTGACGTTCAAGGGCGACGCCGACACGTCTCGGACCGTTCGCAATGCGCTCATGCGCAAGTACGGCTACAAGCCCGTGAAACGAGGCGGCCCTATCCGCAGCCACATCTACAGCAGCCACGAGGGAGCCAAGCGCGAGGCCAAGATGATCCTGCGCCACTTCAAGGCGCGCAACGAGGGCATCGAGTACCTCGACCAGCTACTCTCCGAAGGCGTCGAGCTGCCCGAGGCGCACCCCCTCCCGGCCTACCCCTGGAGGTAGCGTGTCTGTTTCGACACTACTGCGCGAGGCAAAGCGTGACCTCGAGCGCTTGCGTAGACTTCGCGATCTCGGTGACGCGCGAGCCCTCGTGTCGCTGGGCCGAGAGAAGCGTCGACGTGGGCTCGTGCACCTGCTCAACCTGGACCCCGAAAAGCTGCCGGCTCCCGTGCGCGTGAAGAAGGGTCTCGCTCGTTCCGGCTGGACGTTGCGCGACGTCCTAACGCATTCCGTTTCCGACGTGCTCCGCAAGGCGTACATCGGTCGGAAGAGCGTTCGGTTCTTGTCCGCCTTGTTGTTCGCCATGGGCTATCGGTGGGGGCTGGCGATGTCGCGTCCAGGAATCATCATGCCGAACCCTGCTTCGGAGCGTCCCTGGAACGGATGGTCAACAGACACCGTAGACGCCGTTATCGTGGACACCGGTCAGCAGCTGTCGTCAGCAGAGCGCCACCAATACGTGGACGCCTTCTATCGGGCCTACAACGTACCCAACCCAGCAGGGTGATTCGGCTCTGGACAGCAAAAGTCGTATCCTGTATGACTTTCCTACCGTCCGGTGCTCACCGTTGTGTTTTCTCGGGTTGGGAAAATTTCACCTCCGCACCAGGAGAAAGAAGGCACCGGACGGTCAGACGTAGGAGGTAGCCGGTGGCCGAACGACGCAAGAAAGGCACAAAGGGTCGGCTCCCGGAGAAGCCCCCGGATCCTGCACCAGAGCCTGTGCAGGAAGAGCCAGAGGTCCCGCACCTACCTCCGATGCTACCCGCGCCACTCGAGGGCGGAGGACGAGTGTTGCTCTCTCGTGTGACTACGATGTGTGCCGCCGGGCTCGTCGAGGACGTTGAAGTGCGAGGAGAGATATACGGCTTTACGCTGTCGGATCTCGAGCTGCTGCTGGACCTCAAGCGCACTACCGTCCTAAACCTGATCCGCAGCGGCGAACTGGACCCTGGCGATCTCGAGTCGATTTGCTTCCAGTGGTATCGACGCGCGCAGAGCCAGCGCTTCAAGCGACGGTGGCCTATCACGCCGGCCGAACGCCACCTAGAAGCTGAGCGTATACGGAGCTGCCGGCGGGCGAAAAAGAAGAAGCGCACCTACCACACGCCGGACGGCAAGACACGAACGATCGAGCTGCCTGACCCTCAAGACCTGTAGAGCCATGAACAACATCTTCCATCTCGCCATGCAGATGACTCGGGGCTGCAGCCCCATGAGCAAACTGCATGGACGAGGTGAACATGAGAGGCAGAGCATACCGCCGCAAGCAATACGCGAAGCGTAAGCAGTTCTGGTATCGCCGGGACATGGCGCTCGTGAAGGACGCCGACGCAAACGCTACGTACTTGTGGGGCGGGAACGTAGTTACCGGTGAAGAGCGTGCACGTCGAGCGAGCGGCTTCATGGCGAACACGCCGGGATGGTGCTCCTGCTGGTGCTGTTCGGACAACCGTCGCCGAGCCGGGATCCCGACGCTACAGGAGCAGCGGTCGGCAGACTCGATGCAACAGCAAATCAAGGAGTGGGAAGATGAGCGAGCAGATGAGCGACGACGAGCAGAAGCGGCTCGTCAAGGTGATGACCGAAGTGTCACAAACAATCTACGAGAACGCGAGGCGAGCCAAGCAGCCTGCGGGCCTGCTGGCTTGCAGCCGTGAATGCTGGGAGGTGTTGGGCTTCGCGCCGGAGGACTACGACGTGTGGATCGAAACCGGCGAGATACCCGAGCGCTCGATGCATCGGTCTCGCGCGCGCGCGCTAGAGATCAAAAGCAAGAACATAAGCTAGTAGCGTGATGATTGGTACAATCATCACGTCTAGCTATAGATCTCTGATCCTGAGTCTGATCCAGATACAGAGATCAAGTAATAGGAAGAGAAGTAATTATAGCGTGTGTAGGCGCGCGTGCGCACGCGCGTGACTATAATGAAGGTCGGTCACGCCGGCCCAACCGGAGCCCAAGATGACAAGGAGTGAGGCATTGCAGACAGCACGTGACGCGATCGCCGAGGCGGAGCTGATGCAGACGATGATCCGTGACGCCAACAAGGCGCTCGCCAGACAGGAGCAAGCGTGGCGAGACATTGTGCTGTCGCTGGTCGTGGAACACACGGAAGACGACGCCTGGCGGGAGCAGATGTCCGGGCGCATCGAACGCATACAAGAGGGCCTCGACGTCGTCTACCTTCGACACCAGCTACTCAAGGCCCAGGCAGAGCGTGCCGGACAGAGACTGCGAGGCGAGACGCTGCCTCCCACGATGCCGTTCTAGGGCACTATAAAATCGTGCACTTAGCAGAAAAGTTGCAGAGCCTGCAGATTTACGATTGACAACGGATCCGCATCTCTGGCATTGTGCCCTCATCACGACTGCCTCGGGTCGCCAACCGACCTGGATCGCAGTCTGCCACATGGACTATGGTCGTGGGGGCTAGAGA
>Ga0180438_10006021_pt1 | contig 16599 bp, 10 predicted proteins | sample SS_ome_12_FD_132455 | JGI IMG/M metagenome (GOLD analysis project Ga0180438, IMG submission 132455) | Hypersaline lake sediment archaeal communities from the Salton Sea, California, USA - SS_3_D_2 metaG | ecosystem: Environmental > Aquatic > Non-marine Saline and Alkaline > Hypersaline >...
AGCCCCTTGCAACTGCTTCGCACAGATCAATCCTCCACAAATCGCCAGAAAAAGATATCCTTCATGGGAATCTTGGCGATCCTGGGATTCGTTACCATGCCCAGGGCATTTTCCATCTGAATCTTTTTCTCCACCATGGCCACGCCTCGTCTGGATGATACGACAGTGTCAGGGAGTACGGATATGGACGTACAGCCGCATCGAATCATGAACTCAAGATAGTCGGGATACACGCTGGGGGCCTGCCCGCAGATCGACGTTGTCACACCATGCTTTTTGCATACGGCAATGGTATATGCGATGGCCCGAAGCACACCCAGGTTTCGCTCATCGTAGAGGTCCTGAACAGAGACATCGTTTCTATCCACGCCAAGGACGAGCATGGTCAAATCGTTGGTTCCGAAACTGATGCCGTCTATACCCTCCTTGCAGAATTCTTCTATCATGAAGCAGGCACTGGGAACCTCCACCATGATCCAGAGCTGAAAATCAGCGTTCGCGCGGTGATCCAATCCCTCTTCACGCATGATCTGAACGGCCTGCCTGAAAACCCGGCGTGTTCGTACAAATGGGAGCATGACCCAGACGTTGTTGAGCCCCATGGTGTCTCTAACCTTTTGTATGGCCTGCAATTCAAGCCTGAAGATATCATCCTCCTTTATGTACCTGTGTTGACCCCTGTAGCCGATCATGGGATTGGGGCCCACGTGGCCTCGTTCATACTTTTCACCGCCGGGCAATTCGAGAAATTCGTCCGGTTTGAAATCCAGGAATCTATATATCACGGGCTTGGGGAAAAAAGCCTCGGCCACTTGTCCGATCCCGCGGGCAAAGGTGTCGATCATGACCTGATTCCCACCCTCTTCCAACAGGAGTCTGGGGTGCTTGCCGATACTCAACATCAAGTGTTCCGCACGGAGTAAGCCCACGCCATCGGCATTGGTTTCCCGTGCAACCTTTTCGGCGATTTCAGGAACCGCCAGATTTACATACACCTTGGTGCCTGTAGTCATCTGAGCCGAAAAGTCGACAGGAACAACGGCTGTCTTTTCAGCCTCTCTCTGAGCAATAGCCCCCTTGAAAACCAGGCCTCTTTGGCCTTCCACCGTGACTACCTGGCCGTCTCTTAAAACCTTGGTGGCATTTTCGCAGCCCACGATAGCCGGAACGCCAAGTTCCCTGCTCACGATAGCCGCATGGCACGTCTTGCCCCCCAGATCGGTCACTACGGCCGAGGCAATCTTCATGGCCGGGACCCAGTCCGGTGTTGTCATTTCTGTGACCAGAATGTCGCCTTCTTGAAAGGATGAAATCCCCTTCACATCCAGGATAACCTTGACCTTGCCCGACCCTCTGCCCGGGCTGACTCCCATTCCCCTCACGAGTATATCTTCTTCCACAAGATCGCCTCCTTCCTCTTGCTTGACTGTCCCCCGGTCCCCATGCACGGTCTCGGGCCTTGCTTGAAGAATAAAGATACGTCCGTCTGGGTCCACAGCCCATTCTATGTCCTGGGCAACACCGTAATGCTTCTCTATTTGAAGGCCGTATTTTGCTATCTGTGCAATGGCATCATCGCTGAGCGCCGGCTTTTTCTGTAGTCTCTTTGGAACGTCGACCCACTTGGTGCTTCCCTTCTTGTCAGACACGATTTGTCTGTCCTTTTTGACGACATGCCTGTCTACTACGGCCAGGGAAGTCTTATCCACCGCGAACTCATCCGGTGTGACCTGGCCACTGACAACGGCTTCACCTAGCCCCCAGGAAGCATTGATGACTATCTTGTCTGTCTCACCGCTCACCGGCTCAATGGTAAACATCACGCCCGATGCCTCAGAAAAGACCAGCTCCTGCACGGCCACACTGATCAGGACCTCCTCGTGGGAAAAGCCCTTTTCCTGCCGATAGACGATCGCCCTGGGGGTGAAGAGAGAACTCCAACACCGCTTCACGCTCTTAAGGAGGCTTTTTCGGGTCACATTTAAAAACGTATCCTGCTGGCCTGCGAAGCTGGCCCCTGGAAGATCCTCAGCCGTTGCCGAAGACCGCACGGCCACGGCCACGCTTTTCTTGCCGACCTTTTTGCAGAGGGCCTGATAAGCGTCCAATATGGCCTTTTCCATCTCCTTTGGCATGGATAGGCCCTCCACGTGTTTTCTGATTTTTCGGGATACCTCCTGCAGTAATTCCATGTCCCCTGTGTCAACACCTGAAAGCAGTTCCTGAATCTTCTTGCCCGCCCCAGTTTCTTCCAGGAAGAACTGATAGGCCTTGGCGGACACGGCAAAACCATTAGGCACGGGCACCCCAATCTTTCCCAATAGCTCACCTAGATTTGCATTCTTCCCGCCAACAACAGGGATGTCGTTCTTCCCCAGGTCCTTGAACCACAGCACGAAATCGCTTTTCTTCATGGCCTCATCATCTCCTTTTCCCTATTTGCCGTTCATCACACGATCTTGTTCGCAATCTCCTCTATAGAGCTGTTCGTCACGTCAACGACCTCAAGTCCATTTATCCCTTTGAATATCTCCTGGCAATGGGCCAGCTCTTCCCTAATACGATTTATATCCGTGTAATCCGTCGCCCCCGCGTACTTGAGCCTCTTCTCCCTAATAAAGGCCAACCTTTCGGGCGCAATCGTAAGTCCCACCTTTCTTCGTTTCAGCGTAAAGATTTTTTTCGGAGGATCTACGTCTGGAATGATAGGCACGTTGGCCACCTTTAGGCTGTTGTTGCAAGACAAGTAGAGGCTTGTTGGCGTCTTTGAGGTCCTGGAAACGCCAAGGAGAATGAGATCGGCCTTCCCAAGGCTCTTTATCCCCTGACCGTCGTCGTGTCTCAGCGTAAAGTCAATGGCCTCGGCCAGACGGATGGACTCCTCTCCCAGGCCCTTAAACAAGCCAGGGCGAAAAGCGGGAAGCATGTTCCAGAGTCTGCCCATCCGTTCCAAAAGGGGGCCAAGAAGATCAATGGTATAAACCTGTCTTTTGACTTTTTCTTCAGAAATCCATGTCCGGAGTTCTTGAGAGACCAAGGAGTAAATGACGATGGCTTCAAGCTTCTCAGCTCTGGCCAAGACGTTTTCTATTTGATCTTTCCTCTTGATGTAGGGGAATCTCTTGAAGATGGGGCTGATGGGCTTGAACTGGACCAAGACGGCGCTGATGACTCTTTCAGCGGTGAGGCCGGTAGCGTCAGAAACGATGAAGACGTAAACCTTTCTCTTGGGCGGGCTCATGGAATGGCGAAGCTTACCTCCCCGAAAAGGCCATGACAGGCCCCTTCAATAAGGACATCCCACCAAAAGAATACCACCTAGGCATCTGCACAAGCGGTCTATGCCAAAGCAGAACGTGGTAGTGTGCCTATCACAACTCAGAATGGTTATCAACCGTTTTCGGAGAGACCTTCATGTTAACAGGGTCTGGGCTTCTTGCCCCTGTGCCGAGGCCGATCTTGCTTCTTAGTGCTTGATTTGTTAGCAGTCCTGTGCTAATAGGGTGCCCCGGATCAAACGTCACTCTCAGTTGGTCTGGACGGCCAAGAGTGCCTCAAATTTTTCCGGAAAGGAGTGTCAGCGATGAAAGCCGGTCACAAGTACGTATATTTCTTCGGAGGTGGTAAGGCGGATGGGACTGCCAAGATGAAGAATCTTCTGGGTGGCAAGGGTGCCAACATAGCTGAGATGGTTAATCTCGGCATGCCCGTTCCGCCCGGATTTACCCTTACAACAGAAGCGTGCAACGAGTTCTACGCCAGAAAGCGCAAATACCCTCCAGGCCTAAAGAAGGAGGCTGAGGCGAAACTGACGAGAGTCGAGAGGCTCATGAAACAGAGATTCGGGGACCCCAAAGATCCACTTCTTTTCAGCGTCCGCTCCGGCGCCCGGGCTTCCATGCCCGGTATGATGGAAACGGTGCTCAACGTAGGGCTGACTACAAAGACAATCCCGACGCTCATCAAGAAAACAGGAAATCCTCGATTTGTTTCTGACGCCTACCGACGGCTCATTGCTATGTACTCTGACGTGGTCATGGAAAAGGCGGCCGGCATAGAACCGGAAGAAGGTAAGGGAATCCGGGGCCCGTTGGAGGGTCTCATCGGCAAGGTGAAAGGAAAGCAGGGGGATGACGCGGACCTCGACCTTACGGCCGACGACTGGAAATCGCTCTGCACACAGTTTAAGAAGACCGTCAAGAAAGTCCTTGGGAAACCCTTTCCAGATGATCCCATGGCACAAATGTGGGGTGCTATTGACGCGGTTTTCCTGTCATGGTTCGGCAAACGGGCTGTGTCATACCGGCGCATTGAGGGACTCCCTGATGATTGGGGAACTGCCGTAAATGTCCAGACCATGGTCTTTGGCAACATGGGAGACGACTGTGCCACAGGGGTTGCCTTCACCCGCAACCCGGCCACGGGAGATAATAATTTCTACGGAGAATGGCTCATCAACGCCCAGGGCGAAGATGTGGTGGCCGGTATTCGTACCCCCTTTGCTATCAACAATGTTTCCAAAGTGGCCACGAACAAACACTTGCCAACACTGCAGGGTTCCATGCCCAAGCTCTACAAGCAACTTGACGGCATCAGACGCAAGCTGGACAAGCATTACCGGGACATGCAGGACATAGAATTCACCATTCAACATGGTGTTCTCTACATGCTCCAGACTAGGGTTGGAAAACGAAACGGTCCGGCGGCCATCAAAATGGCTGTCGATATGGTCAAGGAACGTCTTATCACCAAAGAGGTGGCGGTCTCCCGCGTGAGGCCCGAACAAGTCGATGAATTGCTTCATCCCATGCTGGATATCAAGGCGGAAAAGACCGCCAAAAAGCTAGGCACCGGCCTTCCTGCCGGTCCTGGCGGAGGGGTGGGCCAGATTGTTCTCACCGCTGACAGGGCCGAGCAATTGGGAAACCTGGGGGAAAAGGTCATCCTGGTTCGCGAAGAAACCTCGCCGGAAGATGTACACGGCATGAAGCCTTCTCAGGCCATTCTGACTTCCAAGGGCGGCATGACCAGCCACGCGGCCCTGGTAGCCAGAGGCTGGGGCAAGTGTTGTATTGTGGGCTGTGGTGACATCGGCCACATTGACTTCAAGAAGAAGACCGTCAAATTCGGCAACAAGACCCTCAAAGAAGGGGACTGGATCAGCATGAACGGCACCAAGGGTGTTATTTACGAAGGCAGACTCCCCATGGTAGCCACGGGTCCGGAAAAGAACCCCAGCTACAAGAAACTGATGACCTGGGCGGATCAGATTCGACGTCTCAAGGTCCGAACCAATGCCGATACCCCTGAAGATTCCAAGGTGGCCATCTCCTTGGGTGCCGAGGGGATCGGTTTGACCAGAACGGAGCACATGTTTTTTGGCGAACGCATCTGGGCCATGCGGGAGATGATCATGGCGGAAGACAAGAAAGGACGCGAAAAAGCCCTGGCCAAGCTGTTGCCCATGCAGCGCAAAGACTTCTTTGGTATCTTCAAGGCGATGAACGGGCGACCGGTGACCATCAGGCTGCTGGATCCGCCTTTGCACGAGTTCATTCCACATGAAAAGGCCACACAGAAAGAGATGGCTAAGCGTTTGGGTGTTTCTGTTAAGGCCGTGGCTGCCAAGGCCGATTTTTTGTCGGAGTTCAACCCCATGTTGGGCCACCGAGGTTGCAGGTTGGGCATCACCTATCCTGAGATTACCGCCATGCAGGCCCGCGCCATCTTTCAAGCGGTGGTCAAATGCCGAAAACAAAGAATAAAGGTGTCACCGGAAATCATGGTGCCCCTTGTGGGCACCTCCGAAGAGTTCAACAATCAGAAGGCTGTTATAGACGCCGTGGCAGTGGAAGTCATGACGAAATCGAAGATGAAGTTCCCATATATGGTAGGCACCATGATTGAAATCCCTCGGGCTGTCTTGGTGGCCGACGAGATCGCCAAGACAGCGGAGTTCTTCTCCTTCGGCACCAACGACCTGACGCAGATGGCCTTCGGGTATTCCCGGGATGATGCAGGGGTTTTCCTGCCTGAATATGTGGGGAACAAGATCCTTGCAGATGATCCTTTCCAGGCTATTGACCAGGGGGGCGTGGGACAACTCATGAAAATGGGAGTGGAAAGAGGTCGTGCCACCCGTAAGAAGCTCAAAATAGGGATCTGCGGTGAGCACGGTGGAGAGCCCGGCTCGGTGGGCTTCTGCCACGAGATAGGGCTTGATTATGTGAGCTGCTCACCTTTCCGTGTCCCTATTGCCAGGTTGGCGGCGGCCCGGGCAGTTCTGGCCGAAAAGGACCGGAAGAGAAAAAAGAAGAAATAGAATTTTCAGCCGTCTGAGCCACGAGACAGACTGAAAGCCCCGGTCTTCAAGACGGGGCTTCATGCTTTGAGCATATGATCTATCTGGACCACAATGGCACCACCCCTATAGCCCCTGAGGTGGCAGATGCCATGAAACCGCACTTGGGGAGGGCGTATGGGAATCCCAGTAGCAGCCATGGACTGGGGCGTCCAGCGAAACAAAGCCTGGAGGGCGCCCGGGCCGAGGTGGCAAAGCTCATAGGCTGCCTGCCACAGGAAGTGGTGTTTACGAGCGGCGGCACTGAGTCGAACAATATGGCCATCAAGGGGGTGGCTTACAGCATTGCGCACAGAGGTCGGCACATTGTTACCACGGAAATCGAACACCCTGCCGTAACAAACCCCTGCCTTTTTTTAATGTATCAAGGCTATGATGTCACCTTTTTGCCGGTGGACCGATTTGGGTTGGTAGACCCTTCAGCAGTGAAGGATGCCATCAAACCAACGACCATATTAATTTCTGTCATGCATGCCAATAATGAGACTGGAGCAGTCCAACCGCTCGATCGAATCGGCGAAGTGGCGCAGGATGCCGGCGTGCTTTTTCATACCGATGCGGCCCAGTCGGCAGGCAAGATACCTGTGGATGTCTCAGCATTGAGGGTGGACTTTCTCTCCCTCGCGGGTCACAAGATGTACGCACCTAAAGGCATCGGAGCCCTTTTCATAAGGGATGGTTTGAAGATAGAGCCCTTTATGCACGGAGCAGGGCAAGAAGCGGGCCGCAGAGCGGGAACAGAAAACGTGATGTTTGCTGTCGCCTTGGCAAGGGCCTGTAGTCTAGCCTGCGTGAGGATCACAGAAGACACCGAACGCATCAGGCCTTTGCGAGATCGATTCCACGAGCTTCTCGCGGGGCACATTCCGGGACTCGTCTTAAACGGACATGCACATGCGCGCCTTCCCAACACTCTAAATGTCTCGCTACCCGGTATCAACGGTGGCACTCTCCTTGACGCCATACCTGAAGTCTGTGCATCCACTGGCGCGGCCTGTCATGACCATTCAGTAAGCCTCTCTCACGTCCTTGCGGCCATGCAAGTCCCTGAGGAGATAGGGCGAGGGGCCATTCGGTTGACTCTTGGCAGGGGAAACACGGAAGCGGAAATTGAGACAGCCGCAGAAATGATTGTACAGGCCTACAATAGGCTGAGAGACTGACACACTCGCCTCCTTTCCAGAATCACCCAACCTTGGAATAATGATAGCTATCAACGCCACAAGAGAGAGCCGGCAATGTTGGTAATTGGCAGTGCAGGAATGTCTTGTAAGACAAATTATTCTGTGTGATGCTGAGCCATCCGTGCCTGACTTCACAGCATAACACCTTCTCCATGGTGAATCGTGTCCCATGTCAGCCGGACTGGAGAAGTTCAGGATTGAAGAGAAGATTACCCTCACACTGCAGAAGCACTGAAAAGGAGGTACGGATTTCCCGTGGGTAGGCAGAGAAAGATATGGGGCTGGGGGGCTGGGGGGCTGGGGGCCCTTTTTTTCCTCCTTATAGTCATTGCGCTTGCCTTGCCCAAGCTCATCAACCTTTCACCCGTAAAAGAGAAGATCCTCGCCAACATTTCCCGGGCAGTTGGCGGGGACGTGGCATGCGAAGGGGTTGCTCTCTCCTTACTGCCCCGCCCTAGAGTGCTGATCCATGAAGGAAGCATATCGATCCCGGAAAGACTTGCCGGATCCGTCGCGTCCGTAACGGTTTACCCCAAAATACTGCCTCTTTTCACGGCAGACCTTCGGCTTGCTAAGCTCCTGGTTGAAGGGCCTGCCATTACGGTGACAATTCCGGAAGGACTGACAGAAGGCAAGGAAAGAAAAGAAGGAGCATCTCCTGCAACCTTTGAACAGAAAATGGCCCCCCTGTTAGAGGTTGTTTCATCAAGCGCTCCAGGCCTGGTCGTGCAGGTTAAGAACGGTATACTGAACGTTCTTGAAGACAAAAAGTCCCTTTTCTCTCTCCGCAGTATTGACGCCCGGGTGAGCCTACCGCCAAAAGGGATCAAGATAGACATGGCCTGCAAGTCTGACCTTTGGGAGAGCTTTTCCTTGGAAGCCCAGATGTCTCCCCAGGTCAGCTTGGAGCTGGAGGGCCGTGGGGTTGACGTCCCTCCTACGCGAAAAGCCGTCCTAGCCTTGGCAGGCAGCATTCGCGCGATCCAGAAAATCTTTGATATCCTTCAAGGTGGCGAGGCGACGGTGATCACATTCCGAACCCATGGGAGTTCCGTGATGGATCTGGCGAAGCTTGAGAACATCTTTGTCAAGGGCAGTCTAAGAGAGGGGAAGATATCTATAGCCCAAATCGGTATGGACCTCGAGGAGGTTCATGGGGATGTCGTCATTTCCCATGGCATCCTGGAGGGGAGCAATATTGAAGCACGTTTGGAAAACGCCCGAGGGCGTGAATTGTCGTTGAGCCTGGGCCTCAGGGGCAGGAACGCCCCTTTCCACCTAGAAGCAGAGATAGAGACCGATCTGGTTCAACTCAGATCTCATCTCAGACAGTTCGTGAAGAACAAAACCTTTTTGGAAGAAATGGACGGCGTCCATGACATCAGAGGCCAAGTTATGGGAAGGTTGATTCTGGGAGAAAGCATAAAGGCCATCACGCCGAGTGTCGATGTGTCCAGGTTTGACCTGTCCGGCGATTACCACCGCATTCCTTATCCCGTGGAGGTTCATGGAGGGCACTTCGCCTATGACGAAACGGGTGTCCACGTGGAAAACGTGAGGGGCATGTTGGGGAAGTCCGCTTTTTCCGATCTTTCGGCCGATCTGCAATGGGGAGCAGAGCCCTACCTTGAGGTTACATCCGGGCAGCTTCAGATCTCTCTAGACGAGATCTATCCGTGGCTTGCTTCCTTTGAAGAAATGGGCAACGCAGCAAAAGATATAAGGAGTATCGCTGGCAGCCTTACCGTGTCGCCATTGAGCGGGAAAGGGCCACTGTACAGGCCCAAAGAATGGCAGTTCAGCGCCACCGGTGACGTCAAGGATCTGGCTGTTGAGACAAGTCTCCTTTCAGGTCCCATAGAGGTCGTAAGGGGAGGTTTTCACGCGGTGGATGATGGAACGAGGCAAGAACTCTCTTTCACAGAGGCTCAGTTGACCGCGCTGGATGCCTCGCTCAAGGTTTCGGGGGCTTTGAGCGACTACCTGGTAGGTCTCAATGGGGCTGACCTGAGTCTCGAAGGCAAAATGGGTTCAGAGTCTATTGAATGGTTCTCAAGGGCCATTGGCATGTCGCCTTTGCTGAAGCCAAGGTCTCCTCTTAGCATTTCGAACGGCCATCTTGCCTATTCGGGCAATGCCGCAGCATCTTTTCAAGGAGACCTAGTCGTGCAAATGGGTCCAAAAGTCACCATAGACATTCTCAAAGAGGACCAGAAGCTGTGCATCCGGAACATGCAGGTCCAAGATCAAGACACCAGCGCTAACCTGAAGCTTGATGTCACGAGGGAAGCGTTCAACCTCGACTTTTCGGGTTACTTGACCAAGGCCACCATGAAGAAGCTTTTCGAAGAAGCAAAAGCTGCCCAAGGGTGGGTCGAGGGAAATATGCTCATCCATTTCCTGAAGAATGAGCCAGCAAAATCCAAGGTCCATGGAAGACTCAAGGGCGGAGATCTTCTTCTCCCTTTCGGTGTGAAAGGGCCCCTGGAGATCGACAACATCTCTTTGGATACGAAAGAGAATACTCTCAGGGTGAATGCTGCAGATTTCACATGGGAAGACAACCGAGTGGCTGCCAAAGGAGATGTCCACTTTGCCGACGAAGGCCTTCAGCTCGACTTAGACCTTTCCACAAAAGACCTGGGCTGGCAGACCATATCAAATGCCTTTGGTCGGAGTAGCGAAACAGAGAAAGGGGAAGGAGATTTGTATGCCCTTCCCCTCTGCGGGAAGGTCAGACTTGATGCAGAACGTTTCACCTATGGCCGCTTTGCGTGGACCCCTTTCCATGCAGACGTGGCCTTTACCCAGGACCAAATAGACGTGGCGATTGTAGAGGCAAATCTATGCAGCATTGCTACTCCTGGTACTCTCAGAGTAACGCCTCATAACATATCACTACATTTTGAATCCGCTTCCACGAATCAGGATCTGGGCCCAGCCTTCACGTGCTTCCTGGAAGAGAAGAACCAGATGACGGGAAGTTTTTCTTTTGCAGGGGAGATTCGGGCCCAAGAAAGGCCTGGAGCACTCCTTGAATCAGCCCGGGGGGATTTGACATTCGTGGCCAAGGACGGGCGTATCCACCGCTATGGTGTGTTGGCAAAGGTCCTGGCTTTTGTCAATGTAACCGAGGTTTTTAGGGGAAAAATTCCGGACTTTGCCAAAGAGGGATTCCCCTACGATTCCATTGAGGCTGAGGCCCTCCTAGAGGACGGCAAACTTATCATCAAGGGGGGATTGATAATGGGCCCCTCAGTGGAAATCGCCTTCGCCGGCGAGGTCGATCTCATTAATGAAAAGTATGATCTTACATACCTGGTGGCCCCACTGAAGACCGTGGATTCTGTGGTAAAAAGAATTCCTATCCTGGGCCGGGTCCTGGGAGGAACTGTTGTCTCCATTCCTGTCAAGGTTACGGGCGATTGGTCCGATCCTACGGTCAAACCGCTTTCGGCTTCAGCGGTTGGGGCGGGAGTCTTGGGAATCATGGAGAGGGCTGTCAAGCTTCCCGTTGAGATATTAGAGCTTCTGCCTGCCAGCAAGAAGACAGATTGACCGCCAACGGAAGACAGCCGAGCAGCGGTGAAACGGGCCGATCAAACGCCAGGCCTGTCCGATCTGCCGCGCTCGGAAAGGCTCAATCGGATACTTCTTGGAATTCTTCTTAAAAAGCGGGTGTGGTGGGAAGCCCCTTCCACCGGCAGGTAGTGGTCTACAACTCCATTATCTCTTGCCAATGTGGACAGGAACCCCTTTGTCTACAGATGCTTATGCATGGGCACCCATAACCCCTCCACCCTTCAAGGCCTTCAAGAGAGGGGTTCAAAGAGATAGATAATTATAGCTAATTATATCTAATTAGTTGATTTGTCTTGACAGAGTGTGGGGAGTCGTGTCTAAAATACCAAGTGATTTCTTCTTGAGTCCACTTTCTCCATGTGCAGGAGGGGAAAAGACGATTCTGTGACAGAGGATTGGAAGATGAAGCATGCGGCACTATGGATAGCGATAGCCCTGCTGAGCTTAAACGCAACACCGAAAGCCGGCCACGCGCAACTGATGCACGAAACTGGTTCAGAGGTGACGTTTGATAGCTTTACCGGGCGATACTGGTATTATGACATCACAAGGTTTTCAAATATGACCTTCGGCGAACAGGTCGCAGAGATAGAAACCATAAGCGCAGAGGGGTTTGAGGGCAATTGGCACATGGCAACATATGAAGACATGGCGGAGTTGTGGGACAATACGCCTGAAGCCCTCTTTTTTGGTTTTGCCCTGACCAGGGGCAACCACGAAGATCCGCAAGGGTATACCCTGGGCCGGTATAGCGAGAATTCCGGTGATGATTCCCACTATTTTGCCTATGTGGGAACCACAGCCGAGGAAGGATATGAGAAATCAGTATTGAATTATCTGGACACGACCCAGGACAGTGACCACTACGGCCTGCTGGGCGCTTGGGTAGTATACGAAGAAGAGCCTGCTGCCCAGACCGTAAGTGTCACGTCTTCCACTCTTGGCCACGATTCCAGGCAGCGCCATCTCGACAAGGACATGTTCAGACTGGAAGGCATTGAGGGAGAAATGCTCACCGTGAGGCTGGAACCAGACCCAACGGGCTTTCACACTGGAACGCATGCAACTCTGATCTTGAGGGACAAGATAGACGAACTCCGCTTTCTTCGGTTTGAGACAAGGGCCTTGCCAACTGAAATAACGGCAACCCTGCCCAAGAGCGGCCAGTACCAGATTTGGATTCAGGAACAGCGTGGGCACGGGAGGAACGGGCCCTTCAGGGGGGACTACCTGCTCACATTGGAAACGTTCCAAGCCGTGGCCCTTCAATCAAGTCCTTGGGTGGAATAACAGAACCATGGTACAACAGGAAACCGCTTGGCAATAGCGGCCTTGGGGCAAATCAAATTCCCAGGCCGTCTATGACTGCATCACACTTCGGGCACTTGCCATCTTCTATGACATTTCTGGATATGTGATAGCCCCACCGTTGAATCAAGGTCTCGCCGCAATGGTAACAAATCGTATTCTCCCCTTCGTCTCCGGGAAGATTGCCGCTGTATACATAGCGGAGCCCTGCATGAAGGCCGATTCTCCTGGCTTCGTGAATGCTTTCCGCCGAGGTCGGCGGTCGGTCGGTAAGTCTATAGGTTGGATGAAATCGGCTGATGTGCCACGGCGTGTCACGGCCAAGTGAGTCGGCAATAAAGGTAGCCAGCTGCTCCAATTCTTCCTTGTTGTCATTGAGCCCCGGAATAAGCAGTGTTGTTACCTCTACAAAGATGCCCAGCGATTTCATGACGCTCAGAGTCTCCATGACATGTTTACGCTTCGCGCCACACTGTTCTTTGTAGAACTTGTCGTTAAAAGCCTTTAAATCCACGTTGGCCCCATCTAGGTACGGCTTGATCATGTGGACAGCCTCCGGGGTCATGTATCCGTTTGTCACAAACACATTAACGATGCCCTTTTCATGGGCAAGCTTAGCAGTATCATGTGCGAATTCAAAAAAGACCGTCGGCTCCGTATAGGTATAAGCAATGCTCCGACAGCCAGCCTTCGTTGCCGCCGTCACCACATCTTCAGGGCTGAAATGGTCCCCAATGATCATGCCCTTGCGGTCTGCCGGGAGCTGGGCGATATCGGCATTCTGACAAAAACGACACCTGAAATTGCAGCCCACTGTAGCAATGGAATAGGAAAGGGTGCCGGGTAACAGGTGGTACAAGGGTTTCTTCTCAATGGGATCGACATGTTGGGCAATGAGTCTTCCGTAAACCAGAGTCTTTAAGACCCCCCTCTGGTTTTCTCGGACCCCGCAGATGCCCCGTTTTCCCTCCTTGATGATGCACCGATGATGACAAAGGTTGCATCGGACTTTTCTGTCGTCCAGTCTTTCGTACAGATAGGCCTCCATAAGGCTAGCCTCCTCATTGTACACGTGCTTCCAGGATATTGGCGAGTGGACACGCACTTAAACCGCATAAGCGAGCACATCCCCCGCGGCTTGCCGCGGGGAGGGTTCAATGTGTCGGGGTTTGCATGAGGCTTGGCGCGGCCTTTGTCGGCTGGCGAACATACTCGTCTATGGGAATGTTCTTGGTTCGATACCGGGGGACCAGGGTGACTGCCATGCCTATAAAGGTCCCAAGGGGAGACTTCTGGACCAGGAAGTACTTTTCAAGGTACTGAGTGTACCTCTTCAAGCTGGCGGGCAACTGGGGGACCGTACCCCATCGCACAGGTGTTTTCCCCAGAATCTCCCGGACCTGTCTTCTCAGCTCCCAGACACTAAAGAATCTTGCCCGATTGTAAAGGCTTTGTGAGAACATGCCCTTCACCCTTCGCTCAATGGCCTTCACGGAATAACGGTTTAGAACACCGAGGAAAACGCGGTCCTTGGCCACACGACAGGCCTCCTGAAGGGCTTTGTAGGGATCGTCCACAAATTCAAGGGTCGTCATCAGGGTAGCAATATCGAAACTGTTATCCTCAAAAGGGAGGTCCTCTGCCGAACCTCGCCGCAATTCCCCTCGATGGCCCAGCCTCTTTTTTGCCACTTGGAGCATGGGAGGGGAAGCGTCCAGGCCTGTTACGTCTAGGCCCATCTGAAGAAATTTGAGGAGGTCTCTTCCTGTGCCGCACCCAATATCCAATAGGCGCTCCCCTCGCGCGGGACGGAGCAATCTGAGCATCAAATGGTCTTCAAGGTCCGCGACAAAGCGGTTCTGGGGGTCGTCATACCAGTCGTCGTATCTCTGGGCCTCTTTGAAACCGAAGATATATCCCATGACCATCACATCGTGCCAAGCGTAGTGAGCGTTCCACCCCTAAGCCGGGCGGGTGGTTTCCTTGCTTTAGATCTGATCTCCGTCCATAGCACGGGGTTTGATTGCAGACAATCAATAACGATTCCATTATATTGAAAGGGGCCTCTTAATCAAGGAGAAATGAGCCGCAAACAGGGTTTCAGGTGCCGGCGGCCCCTGGAGGATTTGACTTGATTTTGAACCCTTCATCGATTATGGTCCCGCTCAGTTTAGCCTGACAGCCGGAGGCTTTCGCGAGGTCTTGGTGAAGAGAATCGAATCTTGGACCACAGGTTTGAAGGACTTTTTATGGGAGTCTGCTAGCGCGAGATTGCGTCCGGCGGTCCACGAACATACACCTGTTGCCCAAAGGGGGTGCCCATGGCCAGTGTCAACAAAGCAATCTTGATCGGAAACCTTGGTAGGGACCCAGAGGTTCGCTACACGCCCAGCGGAACCGCCGTTGCCAATTTCAGTGTTGCCACTACGGAGAACTGGACCAATAGGGACGGCGAGAAGCAGTCTCGCACCGAATGGCACCGTGTGGTAGCGTGGGGTAGACTTGGAGAAACCTGCGGAGAATATCTTTCAAAGGGCAGCCAGGTCTATATTGAGGGCAGCATTCAGACAAACGAATGGGAAGACAAGGAAGGCAATAAGCGACAGACCACAGAGATCAGGGCTTGGCGTATGCAAATGCTCGGATCACGCGGTGCGGGCCAATCCCCGCCCGATGTGAGCCCGGGCAGCGAGTTGGAACCAGCAGGAAAAGAGCCCTCAGACGACGATATCCCGTTCTAACGAAAAGGACTTCCCTTTGCTGTGAGGGGGAGGAGAGGCTTGGGGTGATGCCGAAGGTGTCGGCGGAAATATATTTGCCTTAAGTCTTGTTGTCCTCTTCTAGTCTCTCAGGCTCCTGAGACTTGGAGTCTTCCTCCAACTCTCCAGAAGTGGCTTTCTTGAAGTTCTTGATCCCCTTTCCGATACCGCTTCCAATCTCAGGCAATTTCCCGGCCCCAAAAATGATCAAGATAATCACGAGGATGATGATCAACTCTGGCATACCGATTCCAAACATAGAATCTCTCCCTTATTCTCAGTCCCCTTGGCAGATATGGATGTGACAGGTGACATCCAGCTGCATATATGACCTTTTAACAATACCAGCAGAATTGGACCCTGTCAATGGTCGCCCGAGGCATCCATCATGGTTCCACGATCTTTGGAAAGGCCCCCTTGGCCTGAGCCATCTGACCCTTTTCCACATCCTGACCGGCTGAATCTGCCTCTGCAACTCTCTTCCAGGTGGCGGTCAACAGTGGGGCACGATGAAGGGAAAGGGCGCTGATTCGTGCAACTTGCGGCGTGGCTTCAGCTTCGGTCCTTTTCGCCCGTTTTCCGGGCATGACAGGCGGGACTATGTACTATTTTGCAGGTCCAGTCAAGTAGAATAGCCCGTGGCACAGGAGTCTTCTTGCCTCAAGGCCCTGGGGTGTGTTAGTCAGTGCCGATCCATCAGTGGCTCACAATGACACCTTTGCACAACTCCTTGGAACGTTCATCGTGGGCTTTGGGGATACCCATCGGGCCGCTACGGTCCCGGTGTCGCAGCATCTTTCTATGGAAGGAGTCGTCGTGGACCCATTTGAAGCTAACAGATTACCCGTACTCATCGGGAGCCTCCCCGTTGCCGACCACGGGGCGGCCATCGGCATGGTTTTTGAGTACACGCCGGAAATCCCTCTTTGGGTGCAGCTCCCAGCCCACCCAGAAGAGGGGATGATCGTTCAGTTCCTCCCTGGAATGCCAGGTGTGGTCCACAAAGAGGGGCGGACTTTTGTGGATACCACGACATCTAGTTTTGAGGCGGAGTTGCTGAAGTTTTACGAAGAGTATCTTTTGGTTACAGAGGGTGATGCGCCCCTGGACAGCACCCGGTTCGCCCTTACTGAGGAGACTGCCAAGGGCTTTTTTGCTTTGCTTGATGCCTTAAAGGGCACACCTCGGGTGCCTGCGGCCCTGAAGGGGCAGATTACCGGACCCGTAACCTTGGCCACAGCGTTGACCGATCAGGACAGGCGAGCCCTTTTCTATGATGAACGGCTCCTTGACGTGGCGGTCAAAACCCTTGCCATGAAGGCCAGGTGGCAGGTTGAGAAGCTGAGTCAAGGGGGCCTGCCTGCCATAGTCTTTATAGACGAACCAGGTTTGGCAGGCTTTGGCA
>Ga0180438_10006022_pt1 | contig 16598 bp, 12 predicted proteins | sample SS_ome_12_FD_132455 | JGI IMG/M metagenome (GOLD analysis project Ga0180438, IMG submission 132455) | Hypersaline lake sediment archaeal communities from the Salton Sea, California, USA - SS_3_D_2 metaG | ecosystem: Environmental > Aquatic > Non-marine Saline and Alkaline > Hypersaline >...
AAGCTGTTCTCGACCACCGTGCCCGACGCGATTCCCTACGCCGTGGCCCGGCGCGGCCCGCGGTGCGTGATCGTCGGCATGGCCGCCAGCGGGCGGACGCCCAGCGTCAAACCCCTCTTCGCCAAGCATGCCGGCAACCTCGACGGCTACCTCATGGTCGCCGACTTTTGAATGAAAAGGAAAAAGGGGACGCAGCTCTTTTTCGGGGGGTTAGGTAAGATGTGATACCCACGCGGTCTGCCGCGTTGACGAGAACGCGGCACGGGTGGGACCTCGTTCCGGTGAGCGCCACGACCGCCTGCACCACAACTTTACCCAAACTACCGAAAAAGAGCTGCGTCCCCTTTTTCTAGGCGTCGCAGGGCAACGGTGCCGCCGAGGTAGACTCGGCCGTTGGAGAAGGCGACCGGGCCGGGGCGGTCGGGCTTGCCCAAGGGTTTGATCGCGCCGTCGGATGGGTTGATTCGCACTAGGACGTTGTTGATGAACGTCCACACCCGGCCGTCCGGGCCGAGGCGGAAGTCCCATGCCTCCTGCTGGTTCGAGCCGATGGACACGGGCAGCGGGAAAGGGAGGGCCTTCTTGAACACCAGCGAGGGGTCGCTGACGTCAACGGCGTAGAGGAAGCTGGCCTTCTCGTCTTCCGGGTCGACGGTCCAGCCGAGCACGCGGCCGTCGCCGGCGTCGACGATCGGCCCGGTCCCCTTGGCCCCGGCGACCGGCTCGAACTTGCCGACCAGTTCGCCCTTTTGCGTGTCGAAGAAGTGCAGCGCCCCTTGCTCGGGCTTCGGCTTGCCGAGGACCGGGTCGTCGATGCGTCGGGTGGAAACCACTACGGTGCGGCCGTTGTTCGCGGTGGCCAAATGGGTGATCTGGTAGTTCGAAAGCGGCTCCCACAGCCCGGCGGCCTCGCCGGTGGCCGGATCGTACCAGGCCAGCCCGCCGCACCCCCCGTCGCGGACCCACCGGCCGCCAAAGTAGACCCGGCCGTCGGCCGCCGTCACCGCGGCGTACATCTTGTGCGTGCCGGCGAGGTCCTTGCCGCCCAAGCGCATGAGCATCCGCGGGTTGGCTGCCTCCTCTTCGTCGCGGATCACCCGGTTGTTGACGAACGTGCCGGCGGTCCAGGGCTTTGCCGGGTCGTAGACGTAGAGCGGCGAGGTCGGGTAGCCGCTCATGTAGACCTTGCCGTCGTGGATGGCCGTGGCGTAGTGGCTTAGTGCGATCTTTCCAAGGTGGACGGACCGGTTCGTCTTCGGGTCGTAGACGAAATTGCCCTCGTACGCCCCGGCCGTGCCGAAAAGCCGGCCGTCGGGCAGCTCCGTGAGGCGGTAGATCGAGTGCGGGTGCAGCGGCACGCGGAAGCGGAACCGCCGCCAGCCGAGCTTCTCGGGGGCCGCATTGGGTGGGGTCCCCTCCGGTACGGCCGCCTTGGCCTCGGCCGTGCGGACCCAAATCTCGGCCCGGCCCTCCACGTCGGGCACGGTGAGGCCCGTATTCACCTCCGGCTTCTCCGGCCACGGGTCCGGCTGCTGCTGCTCGGGCCACGGCGGCGTCTCCTTGCGACGGTCCTTGATCGGGATGGCTTTGCCCTGATAGAGCCAGTAATCGACCCGGGCCCCGTCGGTGGCGACGATCCCGCTGGCCTGTCCGGTGCAGCCGCCGGGGCGCTGGCCGACGCTGACGTAGCCGCCGACCGTCTCCGTCTCGACCAGTGTCTGGGACTTGCCCGTCTCGCGGTCAAAGGCGACGAGGTACCAAGGGACCTTGCCGCTGGCGATGTAGATGTAGCGGTCGTCGGCCGCGCCGGAGTAGCCCCAGCAGGCGTTCGGCTCGTGGCTGGGTCCGATCGGGCCGTAGAACGTCACCGCGAGCGTGTCGGGGTCGATTTGGGCCGCCGTGGCCGTGCGCGTGGGATGCTGGCCGATGGCGTAGAGGTTTCCGTCGGTGCCCATGACCAGAGGGTGCGTTTCTCCCAGTATCTCCTCGGGCATGGCGACGGCGTCGAGCTTCAGCTCGTTGGTGGCCGGGTCGTAGATGCAGATCTTCTGCTGCAACCGTTGGCCGAGGATCGAGATGAACAGCCGCCCGTCGGGCGCGATCACCGTGGGGCAAAGGTGGAAGTTCCAGCCCCGCTCGGTGTCGATCTGCTTGACTTCGCCCGAGCCGAGGTCGATCACGACGATCGCGTTCGGCCCGCCGTACTTGGGGAAGTAGATTTGCACCAGGTCCCAGGTCTTGCCGTCGGGGTTGGGGGCCCAGAGGGTCATACCCATGCGGATCGACCGGACCGGCTCGCCGAGGTCCTCGGTCTCGAGCACCGGGGCGGCGGCAAGTCGCGATGGCAAGTCATTGCCGGGGCCGTCAGAAGCCGGTTCCGCCGCTGTGCCCTGACCGCCGGCCGCACCCGGCCCTTCAACCGGCAGGGCCGCAAACACCGCGAGCACGAAGCTCACTGCCATTGTTCTCATGATCGCGTTCCCCGTTCGTTTCTGGAAATGTCGGCACCAAGACGGGATCACGTGCGTCAAGCGGGATTGCCCGGACCGCGAAAACACGAAAGGACGAAAACGCGAAGTGAAGAGAGGTCTTGGTCGATGCCCCGGTACAGTTCTTCTGCTCTGTCGCTACCCTCTTCTTTCGACATTTCGCCCTTTCGTGGTTTCGCGTCCACGAACACGTCTCGACCGTTGGTTTTTCCCCTCGGCCGGCTTCATGCCCGAGGCCCGCCAGGCGACGCCGGCCGAGTGAAGCGTCACTTGCCCGCCTCGATGCGGTAAATGTGCACGGCGAGCGACCGGAAGGAGTCTTCAAACGCGCCGGCTGCCGCGGTGATCGCCCGCGACTCGTCGACCACCTCGACCTTCGTGCCCGCCGTCAGGCCGGGCAGCTTGATTGTCGCCGTCGTGGGCAGCAGGCGCTCGTCGTAGTTCACCGCGAAGACGTACAGCTTGCCTTCGTGCTCGCGGGCCATGGCGTCGAGCTTGACCTCCTCCTGCGCCTCGATTTGCACGGGCCGCCGCGGCGTCTGGCCGAGGATCGCGGGCGCGAGGCGCGTGATCTGCTCGTTGATCTCAAGCAGGGCCTCGCGATTCTCCTTAGGCACGCCGAACTGGTGGTACGACGGCTTCCAGACGTGCGTGAAGTAGCCGATCGCCGTGGCCCCGCGGCAGATCGCCATCCAGACCTCGGCCCGGATGTGGGCCGGCGTGACTTCTTTCTGACGCTCGAGCGGGCCGGTCCACTGGCCCCCCTTGCTGGTTTCGATCCAGGCGTAGACCGGCCGGCTTCCGGCCATGTCGACGAGCTGCTCGGTGGCGTCGTGTACCAGGTGAAGCCACTCCGGCTTGTTCCAGCCGTAAATGGGATAGATGTCGTAGCCCACCACGTCGGTGGCCTGAACGTAGGCCGAGTAAAGCCGATTGCGCTCGGCGTCGGACCACTTCTTGAAGTGCGGGTGGAAGTTGCCCGTGAGCGTCATGAACACGGGCCGAGTGGGGTCGGCGGCCTTGATCTTGCGGTACTCGGCCAGCGTCTCTTCCGGAGTGGCTCGCGGCTCGTAGCGGGGCGGCGAGCAAAGGACGTTCTTACCCGCCGCGTCGTACCCGGCGATCTCGCCCATCGACCCCCAGACCTGCTCCCCGGGATAGGTCGAGTGGACCGTGAAGGTGAGCGTCTGAAACGTCGCCGGTTTCGCCAACGGGAGCTTCTGCTCGCCCCGTTTCGCTTCCAGGGTGGCTCTGAGGATTTCCCGCCCGTCGCCGGCGAAAGAGACCTCTTTGGCCACGGCCAGGCCCTTCGAGGCCGTCACCCACACGCCGAGGCTCTCGATCGTGACCGGCTTGTTGAGCTTGATGGTGATCGAAGCCCCCTGCATCGGGTCGAGCACCGACCAACTGTGCGTCACGCCGTCGACGATCTTCCAGAGCGGCGTGCTGCGGTTGATGCGCAGGTTCTTCGCCGGCACGACCTCGGCGTCGCTGACCTGCCGGGGCAGGTCGGGCTCGTCGCCGTGGATATACGCGAGCAGGTTGCCACGCCCCTTAAGCTGCGGGTCGAAGGGCATCACGCCGTAGAGACCCGCCTCGTCGACCAGCGTGAGGTACTCGCCCACGTTCTCGGTCCCGCTCGAGCCGGGGTAGTAGCCGGCCACGGTGTTCATGCCGGTTTCCCGGACCAGCGGCAAGTTCTTTGCGTCCTGGAGCCAGACCATCAGCGGGAAGAATGGCCGGCCGTTGACCTCAAAGGCCCGATTGGGTCGGATTTCGACCTTTTCGATTGGTGGGAGCCCCTCGGCGCCCCGAGCGGCCGCCGCGCACGTCCACAACAGCAGCACGATCGTTGAGAGTCTGGCTCGCGAGTTCATTCGATTTCCCTCCACTGTTCACTGTCGGTCGCGTGTTCAGTTGAGCGTCCATCGGGCCTGCCTGAGCACGGCCATGGACGGCGTCTTCATGCGTTCGTACCACACGCTCACCAGCGACCCGTCGTCGAGCTGCACGGTGCTCGGGTAGCCGAGGTCGCCCGAGATGCCGTCGCCGGAAACGATGATCGGCTCCGACCAGGTGCGGCCGCCGTCGTCGCATAAGCGGGCCTGGTTGCCCAGCGGAGCGCGGCGGTGGCCGTAGGTCATCAGCAGCCGGCCGTCCTTGAGGCGCAGCAGGTGCGAGGGGAGCCCCCACACGCTGATCGAGTGCGGCTCGGTCCAGGTCTTGCCCCCGTCGGACGATTCGGCCTGGAGCGTCTCGCGGGCGTTCTGGTTGTTGTGGTTGCGAATCTGGCAGACCAGCCGGCCGTCGGCGGTCTCGACGGCGTGTAGCTCGTGGTAGTTCGTGTGACTGTCGCCTTCGCGCGTGGGGAGGGTGGCCAGCCATTGCCACGTTTCGCCGTCGTCGGTCGATTCGCAGAAGCCGACGCGGCTCCCCTCGCGCCAAAGGTCCTTGCCCGCGTAGAGCAGCCGGCCGTCGGCGAGCTGCACCGGGCCGTGGGGGCTGTCGACCTGGCAGTCGTAGCGGCCCGAGAAGGTCACGCCGCCGTCGGTCGAGCGGATCATCCACACGCCGAGTGCCCGCTGGCGCTCTTCGGCGGTGTGGCGGTTGTGAGCGGCCTGCCAGCGGCGGAGCTTCTCCTCGGGCCACGCGCCGGGCTTGCCCGGCTCGGCGGCCTCGGCTCGCTTGAGGATCGACTCGTAAGCCAGCGACGTGAACGTGGTGATGAGGATCGAGCCCTTGGCCGTCTCCAGCACGCCGGCGTCGCGGTCGTCGATCGCACCGTCCATTACCACGCGGGGCCAGCCCCAGGTCTGGCCGCCGTCGTCGCTTCGCATCAGCTCGACGCGGCCGAAGGGGCAGACGTGGGCCTCGCGCCCGCCGGAGCAGACCAACAGAAGCTGGCCGTTCTTGCGCCGGGCGAGGGTCGGCCAGCCGTGGTAGAGGTCCGGCTGGTAGCTGATCACTTTGGTCTCATGGACCGTGGCGCCCGGTGCCGCGGCGGAGGCACGGCGACCGGTTCCGATGACCGCGGCGGCGGCCAGCGCCCCCGTGCCGCGGAGCATTTGTCGACGCGTGAGTTGATGTTTCATCACAGAGCTCCTTTGGATCCCGTGGGTTTGTGCCGTACGAACTGGCTTGGCCGCTACATCCGTGAATGTGCTTAGCCGCCGCGCCAACGCGGCGGCGGCCGCGGCGTGGGCGCCGCGGCTAAGCCGGATCGGCTACGCTCTCAAGTGTTTCCGAAAGAAATCGCGTACACGCTGCCACATGGCGTCGGACAGCACGTGGCCGGTCCCCTCTTCGATGAAGTGGCTGAACTGTTCGGCGGCGTCGGCCTCGGCGTAGGCCCGGGCGATCCGCTCGACGCCTTGGCGGACTTCCTGGATCGGGCTGCCGCCGTCGGTCTCGCCGAAGTTCAGGAGCAACGCCCGCGGGGCGATCAGGGCCGCAATGTCCGGCGTGTCGCCGTATTGGAACAGGCCGGGGATGAAGTTCGGGAAGCAGTGCAGGATGTGCGTGCGGTGGATGGCCGCGTAGGTGGGCAGGCAGCAGTTACCCACCAGGCACTTCAGACGCGGCTCCCACGGCCCCACCAGCCAGGTGTGCGTCGAGCCCATCGAGTGGCCGTAGCAGCCGATCCGGTCCTCTTGCACCTCGGGGCGGGAGCAGAGGTAGTCGACCGCCCGGCGCATGTCGAGGATGTTCTTCCAGGCCATGCACTTGCCGGCGACCACGTAGCGGAGGAACTCGAACCGCTCGAACGCCCCGGCTTTCAAGTGCGGGCTCTGCCGCTCCTCAAAGCACAGGGCGTCGGGACAGAGCACCACGTAGCCCTCGCGTGCCAGGGCCACGCCGGTGTGGTGCATCGGGTTGCCCGCCAGCCCGGCCGGCTCGCTCTTGCCAAGGTGCCACTGGCCGTTGTGCTGATGCCAGATGGCCACGGCCGGGGCCGGGTGCTCCGCATCGACCCCGTCGGGCACGAGCAGCATCGCCGGCACGCGGTCGCCCGGTTCGACCTCGTAGGTGAGCGACTCGATCCGGTAGCCGTCCTTCTCGATGGTCTCGCGGAGTTCGGGCTTCAGCTCGCAGGGCTCCGGCCAGGGCCCGCCGAGGCACCCAAGCAGCTTTTCGCGGAACTCGGCCGGTGGCATGGGGTCTTGCATTTGCGGTTTCTCCGTAGTATCGGCGGCAGCGGCGGGCGGCTCGCCCGAGAGCCAGGCACCGGCCGCGGCGGCGGAGCCGGCCAGGAACGCACGTCGCGGCATCCCGCCGGCGGTAGACGGATTCGACTCACCCATGGCACACCTCCCGGCTCGCGGCCCACCCCACGCCTCGCACTATAGCGGCCCGGCCCGCAGATGCAAGCCATCGTAGTAGGCACACGCCGTGTGCCGTAAGCTCGAGCAGGCGAAGCGACGGCTTCCGCAACCCGCCAGGGCCGGGGTGGACGGCACACGGCGTGTGCCTACTACGGTGGCCGCCAAGTTGCACCCGCCGCCGCGGTAAAGTAGACTCATCCGTGCATTTTCCTGTCCTCCACCTTCTTGTCCGCCCCCTTCTTCCAGCAACCGATCCTCCCCACAAACCTCCGGCCACCCCGGCCACCCCCGCCACTCCACCCACCTCAAGAAGGAGCGCGCCGATGACTTCCTCCGCCACCCGCTCTCTCATGCCCTTCACGTTGCTGCCCCTGGCAATCGTCGCGACGAGCACCGTGCTCCTGCCCCCATCGCCAGCGCGGGCGAAGACACCGCTTGAGGTAATCCAAGCCCAGGCGCGGCCGAAGTTCCGCCTGGGCCACACGCTGCCGCCGCTAAGCCGCTGGGGTTGGAACATGCCCTACGACGTGCGGGTCGAACTGTGCGAGCATTGGGGCTACGCGCTGGAGTTCGGCGTGATCAACCGTCGGGCGGTCGAGAAGCTCGACGACCCGGAGAGCGACCAGGCCCGGCTCGTGGCCTTGACGAAGTCCGATCCGAAGAAGCACCCCCTGTTCGTCACCACCTTGCGGCCGTTTCACGACCGCGAGTTCCGCGCGAACCTGCCCGAGCACGCCTGGTGCCGCAACGAGAAGGGGGAGTTGGTCGCCCCCAAGCCGGGCGGGCGCGTGCTCTGTCCCCAGGCCCCCGATTCGATCTACCACGACGCCGGCCGGATCACCGCCGAGCCGATCGCCGAGCTGCGCAAGCGGGTACCCATCGCCGTGCTGCACAACGGCGGCGAGTACGGGATGAGCGTGTTCGGGTTCCACGGGCCGTATTGGGCCCAAGACCCGCGCTGCGTCGAGGCCAAGGGGGTGAAGAGCTGGTTCGAGTACCTTTCGGAGCGCAAGGCCCACGGCGAGCTGATCGTCGCCGACGCCGTGCGCAAAGCGTCTGACGGCGGCCTGTACCTCTACTACCCCACCAGCGGATGCCCCCATCGCAACCGAAACCTCGACTGGTGGAAATGGGCCTACGGTTATGAGTGGATGAAGGGGGTCTCCGACATCCCCAACGGCGAGTCGTACTACAACCACTTCAACACCGGGTGGACCGGCAAGATCGACCTGCTAACGCTGGCGCTCAATAGCGTGGGGCTGCAAATCGCCCTGGGTGAGCCGCTTTCGTACAACTGGATGTGCGCGGGCTGGACCCGCGACGACCTGGGCGAGAAGGCGTTCGGCGACATGCGCCACTACATGGGGTTCCTGAAGTGCTACTACACGGCCGGGATGATCGGCGGCGTGGCCGGCTACTTTAGCTACCCCAAGGGCGGGTTCAAGGCCGAGTTGGGCGACGAGATGCCGAGCTGGCTGGATCAGATGCTCGTGCTCGGTCGGGCCCACGCCCTGTTTTCGCACCTTGAGGACGACATCCGCAACGGCGACCTCCTGCCCGGGCCGCAGATGCACCGCTGGTCGAGCGACCGCTCGGCCTACGAGATCCCTACGGGCGACGCCGGCGCCCGCGTGGTCGCCCGAAAGCACCGCGACCGCGACTCGTGGCTCGTGACCGCCTGGGCCGCCGGCGGCGAGGACCGCGACGTGACGGTCAGCATCCTGGGGCTCGGCGAGCTCAAGCTGCGTGCCCGCGATTGCGGCACGGTTTACCGAGTCACGCTCAAGAACGGCCGGCCGCAGCTCGAGCTGCTCGACCGGGACGGGATGCGCCCCTCGGCGGGCTTCTGAAAAGGGGTCAGAACTATTTTTCGCCGCCAAAAACAGTTCTGACCCCTTTTCCCCCTCGCTCAGCTCAAGAACACCGCCGCCGCCACGACCGTGGTCCACAGTCCCCGCTTGTCGCCTTCGGCCGTTTGGACGCAGGCCCGGGTGTGGACGATCTTGCCCGACATGTGGTAGATCTCTTTGCGCTTGTCGTAGGCGGTCTCGGGGTCGAACTCGATGCCCAGCGTAGTGGCGAGCATGGTGGCGGCCATGTCCTCGACGAAATCGGCCATGCGCCGCTCGGTCATGCCGTAGCCGTGGTGTTCGCTGATGTACCCGTACTGCTCCCCCTGGGCGGGGACGGCCAGACCCACGCCCGCCCCGACCAGGCGCGACGGCTCGTCGGTGGCCGCCTCGGCCAGCACCACGAAGGTGATCTGCCCGGACTCCAGCTTGGCGATACCCCGCTTCTTGGAGATCACCTTGCAGCCGGGCGGGTAGATGCTGGAGACGCGGACCAGGTTGCACTTCTCGATGCCGGCCGCTCTCAGCGCCAGCTCGAAGCTCTGCAGCTTGTTGCGGTGCTTCCCCACTCCCTTGGTGAAGAACGCCTCTTTGGGTACAAGGGGATCTGACAATTCGGTTCCTCCCGGTTTCGCGAACGTGGAGACGACCGCGCGGCGGCTCGTGCACCTCGCAGCCCGCCGCCCATGAAACGCCTGCTGGAGAATCCCGCGGGATCATGGCCCCCGCTGACGGGGGATGCCGCACGGCCGGCCTGACCGTATTCGGCCGGTCGCTGCCGCGTCTCGCCGGCCAAACGAAGCACTTTTTACCCGGAGCACCGCAAAATGTCTAGGGAGTTGCACGACGGACGCGACGACGGGCTCACGCCGCTCGAGTCGCTCGACGTACGCGGGGCCGAGGGCTGCGCCGACCTGCTTCGGCGCATGTCCAAGACCGCCTTCGGCGGCCGGGCCCTGGGCGAGGCGTTCGAGGTCCTCTCGGCCATGGCCGACGACCCCGACTGCACCGTGGTGGTGACCGTCTCCGGGGCCATGACCGTGGCCAAGATGGGCCGGCTCCTGTGCGAGATGATCGACGAGGGTATCGCCCAGATCGTGGTGACCACCGGGGCGATCATGGCCCACGGCCTGTCCGAGGCGGTCGGCGGCGTCCACTACAAGGCCGATCCCGACATCTCCGACCGCCAGCTCTACGAGTGGGGCTACAACCGCGTCTACGACACCCTGGAGATGGAAGCCAACCTGGCCCGGACCGAACGGACCGTCGCCCGGGTCATCGCCGAGATCGAGCCGGCCGAGCGGTCGTCTTCCCGGCAGATCACGCGGGCGATCGGGCGTCGATTGTCCGAAGAGGGGCAGATGCCCAGCGTGCTGGGCTGCGCGTTTCGCCGCGAGGTGCCGGTCTACGTGCCGGCGTTCACCGACTCGGAGCTGGGGCTCGACGTGGCCACGTACTTCCTCGTGCGCGACAAGTGCCGCGAAGACGCCGCCGACTACGACGAGTTCTTCTCCGACGTGCCGATGTTCAACCCCTTCCTCGACCTGAACGACTACACGCGCCGCGTGCTGCGGGCCAAGCGCCTGGGGATCTTCACCGTCGGCGGCGGGGTCCCCCGCAACTGGGCCCAGCAGGTCGGGCCGTTCGTCGACGTGATCAACATGCGTCTGGGCACGCGGCTGCCCCTGCCGCGGTTCCGCTACGGCGTGCGGCTCTGCCCCGAGCCGGTCCACTGGGGCGGCCTGAGCGGCTGCACCTACAGCGAGGGCGTCTCCTGGGGCAAGTTCCTAAGCCGCGCCGAGGGCGGCCGCTTCGCCGAGGTCCACTGCGACGCCACGATCGCCTGGCCGATCCTGGTCCGGGCCCTGCTCGAAACCCGCTCGGCCGCCAAGGCCGGCGACAAAGCCGCCGCCGAGGCCGCGGAGGACCAGCCATGAGCGAGGTCCACCCGGACCAGTTCCTGGGGCTCCCCGGCTGCGATTTGTCGCGGGCCGACGCCGTGCTGGCCCCCATGCCGCTCGAAAAGACCGTCTCCTACGGGCGCGGCACGTGCCGGGCACCCCGGGCAATTCTCGAAGCGAGCTGCCAGATCGAGACGTTCGACGAGGAAACGCTGGTCGATTTCGAGGAGCGCCCGCGGGTCCACACGCTGCCGCCGCTAACGCCAAAGGGCACACTTTCGGAATACCTCGATGCCGCCCGCCGGTTGGCCGAGGCCCACCGCGGCCGGTTCTTCCTGGCCCTCGGCGGCGAGCACACGCTCAGCTACGCGGTGGCCGCCGGGTTGGCCGAAGACCTCGCGAACCTGACCGTCGTGCAGATCGACGCCCACGCCGACCTGATCGACAGGCTCGAAGGCGAGCGCTGGTCGCACGGGACCGTGATGCGGCGCCTTTGGGACGAGGGGTGCCGGCTGGTGCAGATCGGCGTGCGCAGCCTCTCGCGCGACGAGTACGACCTGGCCACGAGCGACGGGCGGATCACCACGTTCTTCGCCCACCGCATGCCCGACCAATGGGCCGAGATCCTGCAAATACTCGGCTCGCTGACCGGCCAGGTCTATCTGAGCATCGACGTCGACGGGCTCGATCCGGCAGTGATCCCCAGCACGGGCACGCCCCAGCCCGGCGGGCTGAGCTGGTCGCAGACGATGGAGCTGGTCCGCGCGGTGACCTCCGCACCCGGCTGCCGGCTCGTGGGCGGCGACGTGATCGAGTTCGTCCCCTCGCCCAGCCCACCCGGCTGCGATTTGACCGCGGCCAAGCTGGCGGCGAAGATTCTGGCGTGGTGGTGGGTCGGCGAGAACACGTCAGCGAATCCCGGGACACCCTCAAGTACCCCAGAGACGAAGCGATGATCAGGCAACCGCGGAACGGCAACTCCCCACTCCCTCGCGTGTGTTGGCTCCCGTTGGCCCTCTTCGCAGTCCTGCTGGCGGCATCCTGGTGTCAGGCCGCGACGTGGCAGTACCGCGTTTCGTTCGACCGGGGGCCGGACAAACGGGGCCAGCGCCGCGAGCCGGGCGACGTGCTGTTGTGGCTCCCGGCGGAGTCGGAAACGATCCGCGGGCTGCTGCTCGTCGGGCGCCTGGGAATCGAAGGGGAGCTGATCGTCGATCCCCAGGTCCGCGATGCCTGCCGGGAAAACGACCTGGGCATCGTCTACTTCACGCCGCATCTGTCCGGCGTGTTTCACTACTGGGAGCCGGGCAATCGCGACGGCGAGACGCTGCTCCGCGCCTTGGACGACCTGGCCGAATGCTCCGGGCGCGACGAGGTGCGGCGCGTGCCCTGGATCACTGCGGGCCACTCCACGGCCGGCATCTTCGCCCGCAACGTGGCCTACTGGAAGCCGGATCGCGTGGCCGGCATCCTGCACATCAAGAGCGGCAATTTTCATCAGCGGGAACACCTCCCGCCCAAGGGGAGTTTGGCCGGCGTGCCGCTGGTGGCGATCAACGGCCAGCTCGAGACCTACGGACCCGAGGGGGGTATTCGCCCCGAGTTCGGACGGGAGACGCAGTGGGTCTTCGTGCGTCAGGACATCCGGAAGTTCCGCGAGCGGGAGCCCGATCACCTGATCTCGCTCTTGGTCCACCCGGGGGCCGATCACTTTCACGGGGCCCCGGAGATCGCCTGCTGTGCCGCGCTGTTCCTGGCCAAGACGGCCGAGCACTGCCTTCCGGCGGAGCTGCCCGGCGGCAGCGGGCCCGTGGCGTGCCTGCCGCTGGCGGCCGAGGACGGCTGGCTCAGCGACCCCGATCTCTACGAGCCCAAGAGCCCGGCCGCCCCGTACGATGAGTACACGGGCGACAAGAACGCCGCCTTCTGGCACTACGACCGGGAGATCGCCCGGGCGACCGTCGAGTTCCATCGCAACCTGGGCCGCCACCAGGTGCTCACCAATCCCGAGTGTGCGTGGCTCGACGAGGGAGACGGCTGGACCTTCCGCGCCCGGTCCGAGTTCCTCGACACGATGCCGGAGAAGTACGGCGGGCGCGTGGGGGGCAAGCGGGTCGGCCACGCCAAGGGGGCGATCATCTACCGCGCGAAGCCCAACGAGCCGGTGGCCCGGGTCGGCCCCGACCGGTTCCGGCTCCTGCGCCCGGCCCGGCGCGTGTTCATTGCCGCGTTCCACCCGGGCGACGAGCAATACCGCTCGACCATCCGCTGGGGCTCGATCGAGATGCCGCGGCTGAAGGACGCCAAACAGCAGACCATCGAGTTCCCGTCCGTGCCCGACCTCACCGCCGGCTCCGGCCCGGTGAAGCTCCGGGCCAAGACCAGCTCGGGCCTGCCGGTCTTCTACGAGGTCGACTACGGGCCCGTGGTGGTCGAGGACGGCGTGCTGACGATCTCCGAAGTCCCCCGCGGCGCCCGCTTCCCCATGCCCTGCCGCATAACGGCCCATCAGATCGGCCGCCGCACCTCCTCGCCGGTAGCCCCGGCCGAGCCGGTTTCGATCACGTTTGACGTGGTGGGGCCATAGTTTCCGCCGTGCGGCTCGGCTCGAGGCTCGCAGCACTCAGAGGCTGCCCGGAAAGTGCTTGTAGTGACCCGATTCCTCGGGTCTTGCTGTGGAAAGCCGGCCTTTGAATGGCTCGGGACCGCATGAATGCGGTCACTACGAACTTTTCGCAAAACCCTGCGCCGCGGCTTTTCGGGCGCACCGTGCCGGCCCGACCGTCACGGAATGCTCATCGCGGGCGAGCCGTCTGCGGCTACGAAAGATGCGCACGCCCGAGCGTCACCCGTCAATCGGATCGCGTGCTTCGTTTTCTTCGCCGTGCAGCCACAGCTCCGCCTCCGCCAGATCGATCTCGTCGCCCCAGGATACCCCGTATCCGTGCGGGTCGGCCTCAGCCGATCGAAACAGCACGTCGTCGGCCAAGGGCTTGAACGGCTCGTCGGCCAGAAGAGGTGTGCAGTCGTAGACCTTCGTGACGCCGTTCCTGAACGTCACTCGCAAACGTTTGCCGCGCAGGGGCACGACGGATTCGACACGCGGATAGCTGGTGCGGGTTTCCATTTACTCAAGTCCTGGCAGCTTCCTAAACTCCTGACTCCGCCACATCGCCTGCAGGTCGCCCTGGTACTGACTTGCCCATTCGCGAACGAGTTTCTCCGCTCGACGTGGCAGGTCCCCTTCAATCATCTCCAAGGTCTCGACATCGAACACGCCGTTGTATTCCGCGTAAATCGCATGGAAGTGTGGCACTCCGTGCTCGCGGAAGTACATCTTGATCGCTATCCCATAGAATCTGGCGATGACCGGCATGGCTCCCTCCGGAAAACACTTCTCGCCTTCCGTGCGTCTTGTCACTGGGGAGAGAATCTACACTGCGGCGTCGGCTGTACGACCCTATTCCGTTGGCAGTGGTTGAGCTGGGCCAAACTTTCCGGCTTGGGGCCGTCCCATCCAGTGCCACAATGCGTGCTTCAGCTCATCTTGGTTGCACCAGTGCTCGAGAATTCTTCCTTCGGCGTCGACCGGCGAGAAGTTGAATCCGTGCTCAACATCTTCATAGTACATCACTTCGTCCCTTCGTTCAGCCACGATGAAAACGTGTTCCAGCTTGCCATACCGTCTGATCGGGGCTTCTCGCAGTGGAATACGGTACTTCTCAAACGTCGCGACCTGTTCCGGTTCGCAATCGGCAAGCTGCTCCTCGATAAGATCTTGGAGTTCGGCCTGCGTCATTGGTTCCCACCAGTCTTCTTCCATGTCACTGCCAACCTGCCCCCTACTCGCTCTGAAATAACAGCGTAGCCATTTAGATATCTTATCGGATAGTGCCCGGTCTCACAAGTGGGGCCCTAGACACCGTCGGCCGCGCTCGGCTCATTTGCGCCCGGAGATGCGTGCGCCCGCCCGCGGCCGGTCTGCTCGGTCAACGCTGCCAGCCGGGCAGCAAGCTCGCTGGTGAGCGCGTCCGGGCTGACGCGCCACGACCAATTGGGGTGTTCCCGCTGCCGCGTGCCGGGTTTGTTCATGCGGGCTTCGGGGCCCAGCGAGAGGACGTCCTGGAGCGGGGCGATGGCTACGGCGGCGGTCGAATGCCAGGCCAGCCCGATGAGGTCCCAGGCGATCGTGTCGGGCTCGGCCCGGGTGTATTGGCGCAGGCGCTCGAGCATCGGCGGATCGTGCAGAACCACCTCCTCGAACCAGCCGCGCGTGGTGTTGTTGTCGTGCGTGCCGGTGTAGACCACGATGTCGCGGTCGAACCGGTCGGGCGGCACGAAACGCTCCTCGTCGTAGTTCCAGAGGAACTGGAGCACTTCCATGCCGGGCAGCCCAAGCTGCTTGCGAAGCTCGACCACCTTCGGCGTGATGAACCCCAGGTCTTCGGCGATCAAGGGAAGCGGGGCCACGCCGTCACCTTCCAGCGGCGCCGTGCCGTCGCCCTTGGGCGGCGAAGACGACAGCCCGCGACGCACCGCGTCGAACAGCTCGGCCCCGGGGCCGGGGTGCCACTGGCCGTTCTCGGCGGTCGGCTCGCCGGCGGGCACGGCCCAAAATGCCTCGAACCCGCGGAAGTGGTCCACGCGCGCGAGATCGACCAGCTCCGAGAGGGCCCCGACCCGGGCGATCCACCAGCGATAGTCGTCGCGCCGGTTCGCGTCCCAATCGTAGACCGGGTTATTCCAGAGCTGGCCGGTGGCCGAGAAGTAGTCGGGCGGCACGCCGGCCACCAGCGTCGGCTCCCCCGCGGCGTCGAGCTGGAACAGCTCGCGGTGGGCCCAGACGTCGACGCTGTCGTGGGCCACGTAGATCGGCAGGTCGCCGATCAGGCGCACGCCGCGTGCCCGGGCATAGCGCCGCAGGCCGTCCCACTGGCGGCGCAGGAGCCACTGGGTGATGCGGTGCAGCTCGAGCCGCTCGGCCAGCTCGGCGGGGGCGTCGGCGGTGGGGTGCCTCTCGGGCGTGACCAGCTCGGACCACTCCCACCACGCCCGGCGCCGGTTGGCCTCGCGCAGGGCCAGGAACATGGCGTGGTCGTCGAGCCAGCTCGCGTGGTCGCGGCAGAACCGGGCGAAGTCGGCCCGAAAGGGATGGGCCAGCGGCAGCCGGCGGAAGCTCGCCGCCGCAACGCGCAGCAGCCGGTCCTTCTCGGCGGCCACGCTGCGGAAATCGACGAAGGCGGCGTCGGCCCCCGGGGGATCGGCCGCCTCGTCGAGGTCGGCGTCCTCGATCAGCCCGTCCTCGGCCAGCAGCTCGGGGCTTACCAGCAGGGGGTTCGCGGCCGAGGCGGACAGCGCCTGGTAGGGGGAGAAGTCGTCGCCGGTCGTGCCCAGGGGGAGGACCTGCCAGAGCTGCCCGCCCGCTGCGGCCAGCCAGTCGACGAACCGCCGTGCCCCGGGGCCGAGATCCCCGATGCCGAACCGGCCCGGAAGCGACGTGGGGTGCAAAAGCACCCCGCTGGAACGTTCGAGCACCATCCGTGAATCAGGAGTCAGGGGTCAGGAATCAGGGGTCAGGAGTCAGGGGTCAGGAATACTGCGCGGGGTTTGGGAATGACGGTTGGAAGCGAGGCACTGAACCCTGAACCCTCACCACTGAGCCCCGAAAATCTCTCGCAAAGGGACTACCGCTCATCGTACGGGACCGACCCCCGCCGGACAAGGTGCCGCCGGCCGATATTGACCCGGCGAGTCGCCCGTCCGTAGAATGAACGTCCGTCGGCTTGCGTCCCCATTCCCCCCGCGGGACGGCTCCGTCCAATCGCCCATGAGCCTCACCGTCTGGACGGAAATCCTGATCGCCAGCCGCTGGCTGATCTGCATTGTGATGGTGCCGACGATCGTGCTGCGCAAGCGGGAGCCGGCCCCCTGCCTGGCCTGGGTGGCCATCGTCTTTCTGGAGCCGTGGGTGGGGCTGGTCGCCTACCTGCTGGTGGGCGAGAACCGGCTGGGGCGCCGCCGGGTGATGGAGCGGCG
>Ga0180438_10006023_pt1 | contig 16598 bp, 10 predicted proteins | sample SS_ome_12_FD_132455 | JGI IMG/M metagenome (GOLD analysis project Ga0180438, IMG submission 132455) | Hypersaline lake sediment archaeal communities from the Salton Sea, California, USA - SS_3_D_2 metaG | ecosystem: Environmental > Aquatic > Non-marine Saline and Alkaline > Hypersaline >...
CCCGGGTTTTACGAATGAAAATTTCATGTTTATTCTAGGATTTGGTTATGGGGGCCGCCTGGAACGAACGAAAATGCTGGGGGATGCAGAATTACGGGACGGATTTATAGCAGAAATTCGAAAAAAAATTCCTAAATTCCCTGATTACTTTATCGCGGTGTTTGAAGTTAAAAGCATCGAGCGAACCGGTTTTTCCAATGAGATAAAATACTTCAAAGAAATTTCCCGGAATTTTTTTAATGAATAATTCAGACTATAAATGGTTCAAATGTTTTTGATTATCTTAAAGCTTGATAAGATTTGTTTGGTGAAATCAATCCCAATAAAGGTGTTTAGAGAGAATTTATAATTTTTGAGCAATTTTTATATTTGTACGCGTTTATAAATTTTTTCTGGAGGGATCTCAATATTTAATAGTTCATGCAATACATAAAAAGGATGTCATTGGCAAAATAAGTGAATCAGCATCTGGATTGGACAGGATTTTGTCATCCTTGCGTATGACTAATCAGTTTACACCATATTTTTTCCTCAATTCGAATTGAGCCAGAATTTTTCCGACGATCGATGATTTAGCACGCAATCGTAACGATGAGATTTCATTATCAGTAAGCTGCAAATCAATCAGTGTAGTTTTTGCTTTTGAAATATTTCTGAACATACCATACCTATCAGATCTGATCTCGGTAATAAATGTTTCGATTTTATCTTTTGATACAAGATATTTCATTAAAACTCGAGTGAAGATTTCGATTGATGTTTCAAACTCTTCTGTAATCACATCATCTGCGCCTGCCTCGTATAATGGTGACATTTCCTGAAGGTAGCGAGTTCTGACAATAATATATATCTTCGGATTCAGATTACGTGCAATTTGTGTGATTCTACGTGTAGCCGCTGGATCAGAAATGGCAATGACAACAACTCTTGCATTTTTAATATCTGCATGCTCGAGAACCAGATCGTTGGAGGCATCTCCATAATGGATTAATTCACCTTGTATTTGTTCTTTTTTTATTGTTTCAGGATTCATGTCTATTATGATATAAGGAATTCTGGCTACTCTAGCTGCTTTAACAACATTTCTCCCATTGACGCCATATCCGATGACGATAATATGATCGTGTTGTTCGGTTTTATTTAGTTTTGATATGGGATTTAAACTCGTTTTCATCGTTTTCGGTAAGGGTAATCGCAAGATTAAATCTGCAATTTGAGTTGCTCTGCTAATTAAAAATGGTGCGAACGCCATCGTACAGAGCGAGACAGCAAGAAAAAATTGATATTGACTCAGTCGTAGTAAATCATATTCAATACCTGTCTTTGATAGAATGAACGAGAATTCCCCTACCTGAGAAAGCAAGAGGCCCACTAAAATAGCAGTTCTAAGTGGAAATCCCAAAATAATGGTTATTGCCGCAGCTATGATCATTTTAAATACAATAATTCCTATGGCACATAGCACAATAATGATTGGCTGTGAGAAAAGGAAAGAGACATCAAACAGCATCCCTATTGAAACGAAAAAGAAACTCATAAAAACAGTTCGAAATGGTAATATATTTGCCAATGCCTCATGACTATAATCTGATTCTGAAATAATCAAACCGGCTAAAAACGCACCCAGAGCCAACGAAAGCCCGGCACTGGAAAAGAGCCAAACAATTGCGAAGCAAATCAAGAGTGTATTGAGCAAAAAAAGTTCACGACTTCGTGTTCGGAGTATTTGAAATAGTACTTTATTGATAATCCATTTCGAACAAATAAATACAAAGGCCAGTATACCAATGCCCTTTAACAATAGAATTAGAAGCGAATTCTCCGAATAGGTAACTGATCCGGATAGTATTGGGGTTAACAGCATCATGGGAACGATAATGAGATCCTGGAAAATCAAGATTGCAAGTGCTGTTCTACCATGCGGACTATCAATTTCAACTTTTTCCTGTAAAAGCTTTAAAACGATCACCGTGCTACTCAACGAAATCAGAAAACCGGCAAAGATGGAAGTATTAAATGATGGCATGATTATTCTACAGATAATTGAAGCCACAATGATCGTTATGATCACTTGAAGTGAACCTCCCACCAACATTTCTTTTTTGATGGTAAACAGACGCTTGAGTGAAAATTCAATACCGAGTGTAAAAAGCAGTAATATAACACCAATTTCTGCCAGAATTTCAACTTCATGCACGGCTTTTATCAGCCTGAATCCATACGGACCGACTATTGTGCCAGTCAAAAGAAATCCCACAATTTCGGGTAAATGGATATGGTGACTGAGTAAGATTACTATGATTGAAATACTAAATATCAGAAGAATATCAATCAGTAATGGTGTCTCCATATTACAATCTAACCTTTAACAAATATAGTTTCGGCGGAATTTTGTTTTTACTCAAAAGCTTACATCATATCATAATTGCTATCGATTTGGCAGAAGTTGTAATGGTAGGCTCAGAAGCATTCGATATTATTACTCTCATATTTTGCTTGGTACTCCAACCATTACTGTATCTTGCAGTTTATTACATATATTCAATTTGTTTTAATTGATTTACTGAAAAACTGCCTCACTTTTGTCGCTATTTGTCTTTTAGTCATTTTATCAACTGTTTCAATCCCAACAATTTTATTATAGAGTTCTTTTGATTGATTCATTTTGTTTTTTAATTCTTTTTTAGCTTCACCGGGGCCAAAAATATAAATCTGCCTGGCATCTTGAATAAAAGTTATAATCATTTCATAGTACTGTTGAAGCTGCTTTTTACGGCGTTCAATTATTTTCCTTTCGCAGGATACATCCTGGGCTCCGAAAGGGGTGTGGCCGCGCGAACCGCCATACAGGCGATAACGCCCAATAACATTCGATTTGATAAACAGAACGGATTCTTTTCCATTGATAATAGAAACGATAAATGCTTTATTATAATCAAGCCATAATCCAATTGACTTTTTCGAAACCATCTTAGACCTCCTGATTAATTTTTATTCAAGATGTTGAAGCGCATCAACTTGTTGGCATAAATAGTAGGTATCATTTTTGAAAGGCACAATTTTTTACGAGTAGAAATAACAAGTTCATAATATACATATTGATACAGCTATCCATGTGTTACACCCACAATTTCGTATGACTTTTAATTCTCCTTTAAAAGTTCATCAATCGTTACTTTCAATTCACTCAAATCCGAAGATTTGATTAGGTAAGCATGAGCTAATCGTGAACTTATATCATTTTTATAAATTCCTGATGTTGTATTGATAACAATCTTTAGATTTTCTTTTATATTCAACATCTTTTCTAGTGTTTGAAATTCCTGGTTTGCTGTAGGTTGGATTTCAAACACGATCAAATCAACATTTTCTCCATTTAAAATCGGCAGTGCCTGTTCACCTGAAGGTGAAACAATCACTCGATATCCAAGGTCAGACAGTTCTTTCTTGTACAGATAAAGGAGATTATTGTTATTTTCAATCAACAGGATATTTTTCATCTCAATAGTTTCTCCTCACCTCAAATTAAATAATCAGTAAATCACAGTGAGAGGTAGCGGAATAAAAATAATGCAATGAATTGGACTGTTTTTCGTTGTGCTAATTTTAAGAGTTAAACACGATTTTTTCAAGAAAGCAAGTCATTTGAAAACATTATCCGTTCAAACCACTACAATGACACCCTCTCCAGATAGAAAATCATATTGTGTGATCTAGAGAGGGCGTTTTTTAACTGGTCATCTGCTTTTGACACCTGGCGGATACAAACAGGATGATCATACTTACAATGATTTTAATAAGATATGAATATTTATGACATTTTACATTCTTCTTCTAACAGGTTATTTAGCTTCAATAATGAGTTTTTCAATTCGTTCGGCACTTTTAATAAACCTGTCTTCTGTTGTATTGGTTACTTTCCTCATTTCTTTTTCGAGAGATTCCAAATTGAAGATTATATCGTTTACTTCTTTTATTTTAACATCTGAAATCTTTGGCTTCAGCAGTTTGATTTGAGACCGCGCTTTTTTAAGTTGTTCTTCTGCTTTTAAATGTTCTTTACGCAAATAAAGCTTGTGGGCTGCTGATATATGGGCTTTTGCATTCAACAGAGGTACGTAATACAATTCAAGTTTTTCAAGATTTAGTTGAATTTGTTTCATAGCCTCCGTGGCCTTGGCTTTTTGTCCCTTTTTCTGGAATTCTCTCAAAGCTTCGAACTGTTTCTTTGTTTCGGTAATTGGTGTTTTCAATACATAGACGGTATTTTCATTCAATGCCGGGTTCCATGGGATTGGTTTTTTTTGTGATTCACAATGTAACCATAACCGGAAAGTCAACGATAACAGAAAAAAAGCAATAACGAATTTTTTAATCATCATATTTTCCTCCACATTTAAAAAAATTAATATTAATTAAGAAAATTGCAATCTAAATAATTAATGAAAGGTAGCAATTGATTTCTGTTTTATAACTTATTAACAGTGATAACTTAAAATTCCCAAACTAGAAACTCTTTGCTTCATAAACAAATCTAAAGTGTAAAACTCAAAGATGAGGAATGTGATACACTTTTACCATTATTGGTTAGTCCTTGTTGCCGCATTCCCTCCCAAATATTTTCCATTTGTCATTGCGTTTGCGGCATTGACGATTTTTAATTCATTCAGTGACCAACATGGATTCTCGCGATTGCCTTCACTTTCGGTTAAATCACTCTTCTCTGAGAATTTTGTGTGAGTGAGTCTTTTTAGTTTTGTTAACATCGTCTCAACTTCAAAGGGTTTTTTTAAGTAGTCATCAGCACCAAACTTCAAGGAATCTTTTTCGGTTAAAATGTTCGAATAGGCCGTCATAACAATTACCGGTAAATGCGGATGAATTTTTTTTATTTGATGTAACAGTTCGATTCCCGCTCGTTCAGGTATTTTAATATTCAAGATGACAACTTTTGGTTTTTTTTGCTTAACAAACGAGAGCATTTTTTCGGGACGTGAAAAAGTAGAAATTACAAAATTTTCCTGCTTCAATATTTTCTCGAATGCGATTTTTATCCCCAAATCCTCATCTATCACGAAAATTAAATTGTTCATAATTCTTGGTTATCCTGATTTATTTTTCTTGTTTTTAATATGGGCGTGAACTCAAAATAACCTGAAAGGCTGTCGATACAAAAACAAGGCTTCGCGAATAAATTAAGGGAGTGGGATAAATATACTATAATACATTTCCTATATATTAAAACTCCTTATGTTTATATTATAAAAAATTTAATAGTATGTTATTTTATCCGACTCCCTGAATGCAAAAGCAACTGTCACACAGATTTACCAGATTTGTTATCTAAAGAATCTGCAAAAGATGTGTGCTTATTTTTTTAATGATAACTTTGAAATCCCAATATTATGAATTAACAACTACGATGATATTAATCAAAACATATACCAATAAAAATGATAAGATATGAATTAATAGTAACTGATTGATAATATGGATATTATGGGTTGGGCAATTAGATGAAAATGGTAGGATTCCAGGTATGAAGTTGTAAAGAAAATTTTCTAAGCTGTTTAAATCGTTATCATTCGCAGGGGAATTAGTAATTTTTTAAATTGTATTTTTCGATTCGTTCACGCAGCATAACCCGCGATATACCCAAAATTTTCGCTGCCTGAACCTGGTTACCACTTGTTTCTTTAAGGACCTGCTTAATTAATGACTTCTCAGTATCAGAAATGATTTTTTCATACAAGGTTCCACGATATTTTTCATAAATGAATTTAGAAATAACAGGTAAATTGATTACATCAACAGGTGTTACTACATCATTTGTCAGTGCGTGAAATTCTTCACTAATTAAATCGTCTGAAATCAAATTTGCTTTTGATAAAACGATGGCGCGCTTGATCACATTCTCCACTTCTCGGATATTTCCGGGCCAGTGGTACCCTTTCATCCGGTCAATAGCTTCGGAAGAGATGGAGATCGATTCTTTTTTTAATAAGTTAGAGTGTTTTTCTAGAAAATAATTTACCAGTTCAGGTATATCCTCTTGGCGTAAGCGTAAAGGTGGTAGGGTGATAGTGACTACTTTTATGCGATAATACAAATCTTCACGAAATTTACCCTCCTCAATAGCTTTTTCGAGGTTTCTGTTAGTAGCGGCGATAACACGTACGTCGACGTGAACTGTTTGTTCACCACCTAAGCGTTCATAACGGCCTTCTTGTAAGACTCGTAATATTTTAGCTTGTGTGGACAGCGTCATATCACCAATTTCATCCAAAAAAATGGTACCGCCGTTCACCTGTTCAAACTTACCTATTTTACGGCGATTGGCTCCAGTGAATGCGCCTTTCTCGTAGCCGAATAATTCGCTCTCCAGCAGTGTTTCGGGAATCGCAGCACAGTTTACTGCTAAATATGGCTTCCGGGATCGAGTACTGTGCTGATAAATTGCTCTGGCTACCAGTTCCTTACCGGTACCGCTTTCCCCCCGCAGCAGTACATTCACATCGCTGGCGGCAACGCGGCCGATCATTTTATAAACTTCTTGCATCAACGGGCATTTGCCGACAATCCTGTCTCCAGCTTTATCGGTTTCGCCTGTGGATTCGAGCATTACCTTTGTGCGCATTAAAAGGCTGCTAGAAAGGGCTTCTTTGATCAATTTCTTCATGACAGGAATGTCAAAGGGTTTCAGAATATAGTCGTAGGCACCCATTTTAATTGCCTCAATGGCAGTTTCAGTCGTACCAAATGCAGTAATGATTAATATAACTGCTTTTGGATCTAAGGCTTTTATTTGCTGTAGAACCTCTAATCCTGACATATCAGGCAGACGTACATCTAAAACGACCAAATCATAAGTTTCTTTATTAAATTTATCAATGGCTCCAGCGCCATTTTGGGCTGTATGGACAGAATAGTCGAATTCATTTAAAAGTCGCTTAAAGGAATAGCGAACGCTTTCTTCATCATCAACGATCAGAATTTTCCCCTTCATATTTCACCTGTTCGGTTAAAAGATTAATGATGAACGTGGCACCTTTTTCAGGATTGTTAATTGCCTCAATCCACCCACCATGATGATAAATAATTTGATGGGCAATTGAAAGTCCCAGTCCGGTACCGGATTCTTTGGTCGTTACAAAGGGATCAAAAATCGTATTTAATAGCTCTTCAGGGATTCCTATCCCGTTGTCGCTGATTTTAATTTGTAAAATGTCCGAGGATTTATTTAAGCTTTTCTCGATATTGGTTACCACGGTTAAGATTCCCCCATCAGGCATTGCTTGAATTGCATTTAAAATAATGTTTACAAAGGTTTGCTGCAATTGTTCTTTATCTCCATAGATAATTGTATTGTCATTAAAAAAATTTTTAACTAACCTGATTCCGGAATTCTTCAATTGAGGGGCAAGTAGATTTATAGTATGTTCAATCAGTTCGTTAATATTAACTTGTCCCCAATCAGGTTCAGGTGGGCGGGCAAAATCAAGAAAATTTTGCAAGAACGCTTCTATGCGCATAATTTCTTTGATAATGACCGAAAAATCTTTTGACATTTGCGATTTTTTTTTGATTCCTTTATTGATAGAGAAAACAAGCATTTTTATTGCTGTCAGGGGATTCCTGATTTCATGTGCCAGACCTGCTGACATTTGTCCCAGTGAAGCTAATTTTTCGGAACGAATCAGCATTTGTCGGCTCCGTTGCAGATCAGTATTGATTTCATGCACTTTGTCAATAAGTATTCGGATATGTTGACTCAGACCTTCTAATTCCATATCTTCGGTGATATCCAATTTTTCAACGATGTCTTCTTTGGTTGCACCTTTTACTTTTAGCACCAATTCGTAGATAGGATGGGTAATGCTACGAGCCAGAAACAGGCCCAATGCTAATCCCAATATAATCCCGAGTGTTCCAATCCCAAACATGACTCTGTTCACAATTCGATTATCACGTTCAATCAATAAACTTGTATTGACCATCATTTTTTCATTGATAAGCAATAATTCTTCGCATTTTTCATATATCAGATCAAAAATATTGCGCATATCGCTAGTAAGAATTTTGTGGGCGCGGATTAAATTCCCATTCTGATAATGTATCAAAACCTGTTTTTGAGTACTCATATACGTAATGAATAATTTCTCAATTTCATCAAGAATTTTCTCCTCTTCTTGCGTGTGGGTTCTTTTCCTGGCATCATCAAACCATTTGAGAAAGGAAGATTGTTTATCGATGAAAATCCCCAGCCATTGTTGTTGACCATCTAATAGATAATTTGCGGTGAGTCCTTTCATTGTCAATAACGCAATTTCCAATTCTTCAGCAGCTTTCTGACTGGAGACATTTTCTGCTAAAATTCGGCTGGTATTAGCTTGCATGCGGTTGGTATAGATAATGGCTAGAATATCCACCACTATTAGCAAGGTGCTCATAGATAGAAAGCCTATTAGCATTTTAGGGCGAATACGTAGTTTCAAGATTTTGTCCTACACATATTTTGGATTGGTAAAAGAATAAAAAAAACAGTAGCTTGAAAAAATTTTTTGGAACCCACCATAAAAGAATCAGAAGTAGCATGGAAATAATTACGATTGATATTCCAGATGCTTATCAGCGCCTCTAATGGGAAACACTGCGGATGATACTGACTATTACATTTATAGAAAAGTTCCTTTTTCAAGAGGTGTAGTATTCCTGTCCTGAACATTAACAGTAAAAATGGATTAATCGTCCGATAACTGATACTTTGTGCTTGTAATGCTATCTTATTTCGTACCGATTTTATAAGATTGATGGATTTTAAAAAGAAATGATCATGTACTTTATGAGAACCCGGAATTACATGGAAAATAAATACATGACCAAAAAATTAAATTTATGCAATTACCTCGTTTAATTGTAATTAATTCTTGACTATTTCGATTATAATGAATATCTTATCCCCAATTAATCTATTCCATAAAAGTTATTCAATCTTAAGAAAAATAAAAAAAGCCAATCCGTTTACTAGTCTCTAGCCTGGAAAAATGATAATCATTAAATACAATATGTATAAAAAATTTCCAGGTGCGAAACTGTTGAGGAGAGAAAAATGCTTCAGCGAATTATGACCATGTATTTATTTTTGGGTTATTTTTTTCACCCTATTTCTCTGCTTCATGCTCCAAATTCCACCTTTCCAGACAGTCCCGAATCTATTTTACCTCATTAAATGAAGCTGAACTGGCTAACGAACGAACCAAAAGTATTATGGCTGATATCATCTCTCCCCAAAATTTCCCGAAAGCAAAACGGTTTTTGGAACAAGCTAAAAATTCATTCGGCAAAACTAATAAAAGATGATCAATTAGAATACATAAAATCTTCTGTGACTTCATGAATTAAGGAAATTATGGGCGGAAAGCACATCCAAATTTAGGAAGATAAAAAATATGGATAGAAAAATTACCAATCGGCCAGGAGGAAAGCATACCCTGTTATTTTGTTACCTCATTCTACTGTTTCTTCTGTTAATCCTTCGTCCTAATTTTGCTCAAAATCTCACGAGTAATTCAGTGATTGCGGATACGCTTAAAGTCAGGCTAAATAACATTACTATCGATCATGAAATCAGTTTAAGAGGTATCACAGCCGATTTCCCTTACCCGATTTTGACCACAATTACCGTTGTTGACATCGCCAATAATCCAGTCATTGGGCTGGCGGATACGGCGCGTTGGATTGGCCCGACCACTCTCACCCAGATTGGTTTGCCAGTTTCCAGTGTCTGGAAAACACTGTTGGAGTACCATCTTGAAAATCCGACTATTCCGGCGAATCCGGATCTGTACCAGCAATCGCCCCCTCCGTTTTTCATCGAAGTTCGGGAAACGACACGCCTGCCGACAAATTCAATCCTGATAATGGATGCCAGTTCCAGTATGAAAGAAGAAATTGAGGATACTAAAGCGGCTGCACGTTTGTACATTTCATTACTACGGGATATTGACCGGGCCGGGATTGTTCAATTTGCGGCTAAGATAAAAGGTGTCCAGAAACTTACAGATAACAAAGACTTGCTCACGGCAACTATCAATCAAATTACCACAAGTAATGGAACAGCCTTATACGATGCAATCTTAGTGGGCATTCAAGAAATCAAACAGGAAAACAATCGGAATGGAATTGTTGTTTACACTGATGGGATGGACAATTCGTCGATCACAACTCCTGAGGCAGTTATCGATAGTGCTCTTGCGTATCGTTTACCAATTTATTCGATTGCATTGGGAAATCAGACGCGTGAGGATATTCTTAGAAAAATGGCCATAAAAACCGGCGGCGTTTTTTTTAAAGCCGGATCTTCAACGGAAATGAAAGCCATTTATCAAAAAATCTCTGAATTGATTAAAAACTATTATATTATGACCCACGCCTCACCGGATCCAGTTTATAATGATACCTGGCGCGTAGTTGATGTTACTGTTAATGATGCAAAACTTCAGGGCCGGGGTAGAGGGCAATATTATGTTCCCGGTCCTCCGTTACCATTTTATACCGATCTGTCCGCTGGTTTAAACTCAATAACCGACACAACTATTATGATTAATAATAAAAGTGCCGGAGCTGTTTTTCCCGGGGACAATTTTCAGTATCTAATCTCTATTAAGAATTTAGGGCCGATTTTCTCCGATTCAGTTAAAATTATGTACTTTATCCCGGATTCGGTTCATATCCGTCAGATGAATTTACCACCGCTGTATGCAGACAATGATTTAATCGTCTGGGAATTAGGCAGTCTGGAGAGGGACACCGAGGAACAGATCGTGCTGGATGCCAGTGCCTCGAATGATATCCCGCTGGAACTAAAAAGACTAACCTGTTCAGTAAGCGTGATTACCGCCAATGATACCATTCTCACTAACAATATTGCCACAGACACGGTTTATGTGTTGGAATCCCTGAAGAAACTCGAAGAGAATTATGATCTTTCATTAATCCAGCAAACCACCTTCGATACGATAATTGTTTACGATGGATCAACAATTCGCTCTGTATTTCTTGGCAATAGCAACCAGTATTCACTCCCTATTAAAAATAATGGAATCGCGACCGCCCGGAACTTTTCGCTCTGGTTTGTTCCTCCCGATTCAGTAAAAATTTCGGATTTCACCCAGGCTCCGGCTGCATACTCTGGGGATAGTCTGTATTGGTCTTTCGATTCTCTGACAATAAATTCACAACTAGCCGTTTCATTCAAGGCGACGGTGCCCTTGGCATTGCCCTTCACACCTTTTCCGTTAATCAGCACTGGACAAATTGTTGGTAAAAATGATACTTTACCCGAAAATAATTTTGTTGCGGATACAATTTATGCGATTATGCGTCCCCGACCAGCGCCACAGAATACCAATCTCTCGATTCGTCTTTTTTCGCAAAAGGATTCAGTGAATCTGAATGAGGCCAAGAATTTGACAGCGGTGAAACCGGGAGAAATATTTTACTATCTCATTAAATTACAAAATCACGGCCCGAATCGGGCAGCCAATGTTCGGATTCGTCATCAACTCCCAGATTCGGTTAGATTTCTGGGAACTGTTTATCCTCCTGTTTATACGGATAATGACTCAATCATCTGGTTCTTTCGGAATATTAATGAAGGTAATCAATTTGTTCTGCCGGTTCAGGTTCAACTCGTTGCTCAAATCCCGGATACAATAGACAACCTTTTAAGTGAAGCTTCGTTCATAGCAGTCAATGACACTTCTTTCGTTGATAATATTGACCGGGACACGCTCAAAGTCATCTTCCCGCAATTGCCTCCGCCAACAGATTATGATCTGGCACTAACTCAGGAAGTCTTTACCGACACATCCATCATTTTAGCCGGTGACACAGTAAAAGCGGTTTTTAAGGGTAGCTCCTACCGATATCAATTAACAATCCACAATTCGGGACCGGCTGTTGCGCGGAATTTCACACTCTGGAATGCGATTCCGGACTCGGTACAAATTTCAAATTTCAATATTGCACCAGCCAGCCGGATTTTTAATACCTATTTTTGGAAATTCGATTCACTGGTGACGGGCAATTCTCTTAAAATCACTTTTAATGCCCACGTTTCAGAATTCATTCCTACATTTCCATTCAGGCTTTTGAATGCCAGTGAACTGAACGCCGCTGAGGACACCAACCCCGCGAACAATTTTGCAGCAACTATTATTTATGCAATTGCCCCGGATAATGAATTACCGCCGACGGCCATCGACATTTCGGTCTGGCAATCATCTTTGACGGATTCTCAGGTCGTCGTTAATGCGGATACAATCAACTTCGCTCGGACTGGAGAAACTTACAGCTATCTTATTCGGGTGACAAATCTGAGTGAACATGCCGCTTACAATGTTCACATATTCGACATCTTACCGGATTCAATCGCTGTTGACGAATTTGAATTGGAACCAGTTTATCAATCACCGGATTCGGTGGTCTGGTATCCGGGAATTATCCTCCCAGAATCCCAATTGACTACTCAATTTAAGGCTACCGTCGCTTCTGAAATGCCCCTGGGTACCAATCCGCTAATCAATCAGGTGATTGTTGCGGCTTCGAATGAAGACCCAGCAAAACTGACCAATAATTCGGTCATCGATACTGTCATCAATATTGTTAAACCCCCAATGGACCTGCCGCCGTTAATTGAGGCCTCGCCTCCCGTTGTTGAAGTCGGTGATAGTGTTCAGGTACGCGTGCAGGTCCTGATACCGATCCTCTCCTGGGATATTCAGGTACAATTCGTTGACGGAGAAATCGACAATACTTATGCCGATGATTTTATTCTGAAAAATCAACTTGTACCCATGCAGTGGGTTACCATTCAACCCCGCTTTTCAAAAACCCGGCTCCTGACGGATGCCGAGAGAGAAAGTATTATTTTTGAGTTGAGAACAATTGATGTTTTCAATACAGTTCAAACGGCACGGGCTTCAGTACTCGTTCATAGTTCGAATGATTTTTATCTTGATCGGAATGTTTTTGTCGCCAGCCAGGATCCGGAACTGAATATTCATTTCAAACTAAGTTCCAATCGTGATGTTTGCCTGGATCTGTTTGACATCTCTGGTTCCCATATTACGAAACTAACGGAAGCTCCCTACCTGGCGGGTTGGAATAAATATTCATGGAATGGTATTACCGGTAACGGTCAAAAAATTGGCAGCGGTTTGTACCTGATTACACTCCGTTCAGGCGGGTACAAAGCATGGAAGAAAGTAATGATAGTCAGATAGAAACCAACATGAAGTTAATTGCAGCTATGAAAAATCAAATTTTTATGTACGTTTTAAGCGGATGGATAATCCTGATATTGTCCACTTCGGCAACCGCTCAGGTTAGATCCGGAGTTGGTTATTTAAAACTATTACCGGGTGCCCGGGAAACCGGAACCGCCGGAACTATCACCGGCGCTTTGGATCACACTTATTCACTTTTTGCTAATCCGGGTGCCATTGGATTTCTCCGCGAGTGGCAGTGGTCTGCTTCGTATACCAACTGGATTTCGGATATTTACTACGCCTCTGTGCTCTACGGAAAGCGAACTCGAATGCCCTGGAGCCAGTACACGCGTCTGGTGTTGGGTGCCAATTATCTGGGAATTCCGGAATTCGACAGCTCCATTAAACTCACTCCTGCTGTTACGGGGCACGATCTACTGCTGACAGCGGGCCTGGGGCAACCGCTGGAGGTCCTTTCCCAAGCTTTATCGTTCGGATTAACGCTGAAATACTACCACAGTGAACTTTATCAGTATCAGGCAGATTCCTGGATTTTTGATTTTGGCCTTCTATACCGGACACGACCATTCAAATTGTTCAATCCAATTCAGCGATTTGTGGATTACGGTATTTTTTCAGCCGGTTTAGCGATTACCAACCTCGGTAAATCGGTACTATATGTAGTTGAAGGAACCCCGTTGCCGCGGACACTCCGTGGTGGGATTGCGCTTAATTTAGGAAATCATAATGGCTTCCAATTCAGGGTGGCCGCAGATTACCGGGACGTGCGTGACGAGAACGGATTCGTGACGCTGGGAGCCGAACTCTCGTGGCAGCAAATTATTAGCCTGCGCACCGGATACAGTTTTGAGAATAATGCCCTCGAACACTTCACGTTTGGTGGTGGATTTCAGATTGATGACCGGATTCTGGCTGTATTAGCGCCGGGAAAGAACAATGCGCTGCGTGTTGATTTGGCTATCAATCAGCAAAATGACTTTTTTTCATCCCCATATCACGGCTCAATCACTCATCTGCCCATCGGACCGGAGACTTTTACTTTACTCCAGCCCACATTCGGCACCACCATTTCCGTCGATAGTGTACAGTTAACGTGGGAAATGACTCGTGATCCCGACCTGTTTGATTTAATTCAGTACTGGTTAATAGTGGATTCAGACAGCCTGCGGATGGTTGAAATTATTCAAAAAGCCGAACAGGATCAGAAGAATTTTTTTAATTTAAAAGAACTTCAAAAATTGTTAGTCCTACAGCAGTTAAATCAAAATGTATTTTTTTTAAACGATTTACCGGACGGAGATTACTATTGGACCGTCTGTGCTTATGATCTGGATCAGCATATTCGTTTCGGAAAATTTAAATCTCATCAAATAAACCAGTTTCGAGTTATTTCAACACATCCGGAAATTGATGATGTTCAATTTGAATATTATCCGTGGATTACGGATGATGATTTTCAAGGAACAATCAAGGTCGACGTTGCGAATCGAACATCCCGTCACGCCCGGAACTTGACGGTTTCGTTATATGATTCTCTGGTTTCATCGGAAACAGGGCGCCAAAAATCACTGTTGATGCAGAAGAAGATAGTGCTCATTGAAGCGGGAAAAAGCGAAACAATCGAATTTAAATGGGAAACCTCCCGCTCCGGACGTTTTATGATTCAAGCTGAATTGGAAAAATATTTTCCACGATTACAAAAAACGCAGGTAATAAGCCGATTCCAAACAAAATTTTATACAATCCCCAAAGGCACAATCGCCTCAAGTGATACGAATCTGGTTTGTAAAGTATTGAATATTACCTACGAACTGCCTTATGTAGGCGTAATTTATTTTGATAGCAGCAGCACTGTAGTTAAACCGAATTTTATTCAAAGCTGGCTCATCGAACCACCATTGGTCACGCTTGCTAATCGTTTACGAACTCATCCGCAATTAAAAATTTCACTTCAGGGATTTGCGGATCCAAATTCTGGTGAAACAGAGGTTCGCCTGGCTGATGCCCGGGCATTTGCTGTCCGTGATTCACTGATTCGGCTTGGAGCAGCCGCCGATCAGATTGACTTACAGTCGGGTACCATTTTATCACGACGAAATCTTCCGCCGGATCCACTCGATGCGCAGCGGATTCTTCAGGAACGCCGGAGGGTTGATATTACAGCGGCAGAAGCAGATGAAGAAATTCTGTTTGGTCCGGTGCAGACGAAATATAATGAAGAACTAAAGCAGCCCACTTTATTTGTGACAAATATTCACAGCTCGCTGCCGTTTATCAGAGGACAAATTATTTTAAAAACAGACATATATAATGATTCCTTAGCTATTTGTGATTCACTTCAGGAATCTCAACTACAAGGCCAATTTAAGTGGTCTTTCGCTCCAGGAACAGATTCATTCTGGCACAATCAAAATGCTGATTTTTGGATCATGCTCACAGATTCCTTAAACCGAACCTTCAAAACACCGCCCGCTAGGACCTTTCTGGAGTCACAAACCATTACCCGTGAAAGAATGTATTTTGGAATTGCCCGATTTGCCCTGGCCGAACCTTATTACAGCTTTTATTGGCAAAATTTATTGGAGAAAATTCCGGTTGCACTTTCCGATGAGATGACACGAATTAAATTTCTGGGCTACGCTTGTGCCATCGGCCCGGAACCAGTAAATTTAAAACTCTCAGAAAAACGTGCCGAATTGTTCAGGCAAAAATTCTTAACTAATATTAAAAAGAACTACCCGGAACAATATTCAGAAATTAAAAATCGAATTGATCCACTTGAGGCCTACGGCGAAACCCGGCCATTCTTTTTTCGCTCAACACAGGGCGACACGCTTATATTGGGTGATAATCAGACACCACTGGGCCGTCAATTGAACCGACGGGTCATGGTCATTTTTTATTCGATACATTAATGTTTATGTATCCGGAGTTGTTTTCACTTTAATAAATAACGACCGAACAATAAGTGGGGAAAGGATACAGGTTGCGGCTGACACGACTACCATTGCATTAAAGGCTTGAGGTGGTACGGCCCACTTACCCAGATTAAGACCATACTGCATAATAATCATCGCAATCTCCGCGCGGGGAATCATACTAAATCCTAATAATATAGCACTCATCCATCCTTCCATTAATAATATTGGAATACCGTGCCCGATTACTTTTCCCAAAATTGCTGCAACCACCAGAATACCACCCGGTAATAGAGCGGCTGTTAGTAAATTGGGCTCGATACTTAAACCAATACCGATGAAAAAGAATGGACTAAAAAATTCATATAGGGTTTCAAACGAAGCATCA
>Ga0180438_10006025_pt1 | contig 16594 bp, 11 predicted proteins | sample SS_ome_12_FD_132455 | JGI IMG/M metagenome (GOLD analysis project Ga0180438, IMG submission 132455) | Hypersaline lake sediment archaeal communities from the Salton Sea, California, USA - SS_3_D_2 metaG | ecosystem: Environmental > Aquatic > Non-marine Saline and Alkaline > Hypersaline >...
CCACGCCGACGCGCTTGCCGAGTTGCGCCTGCCCGCCAAGCCCCACCTCTTTGAGGAACTCCATGGCGTCGAGCACGCCCGGGGTGTCCTCGCCGGCAATCCCCAGCTTGCGCGACTTGTGAGCGCCGGAGGCGATGAACACCGCCTGGTAGTCGGCCAGAAGCCGGCTGAAGGCGACGTCCTTTCCGACACGGGTACCGGTACGGATTTCCACCCCGGCGCGGCGGATGTTCTCGATGTCGCGGGCAAGCGCGTCCTTGGGCAGGCGGTACTCGGGAATGGCCACTGCCAACGCACCGCCGGGGACCGGCAGGGCCTCGAACACCGTCACGCGATAGCCCTTTCTGGCCAGGCAATAGGCGGCCATCAATCCGGCGGGGCCGGAGCCGAGGATGGCGACGGGCGGTCCGTCGGGCCGGTGTTGTTCGGGCGGAGGGTAGATGCCCGCCCGAACCGCGTGGTCCATGGCCGCCCGTTTCAGTGCCCGCACCGCGATGGGATTGCCCCACCGCCCCGCCTGGCAGTTCGACTCGCAGGGGTGATGGCACACCCGCGCACACACCGAGGGCAGCGGATTGTCTTGGACGATCGCGGCAAAGGCCTCCAGGAACCGTCCTTCGGCCAGCAGCCCGATATAGACGGGGGCCTGGGTTCCAATGGGACACACGTGCTGGCAAGGGGAGGAGATGATCTCTTTGCAGACCACGGCCGGGCAGCGCTTGTAAAGGACGTGGGCGTCGTACTCGTCGCGGAAATAACGCAGCGTGGTGAGCACCGGGTTGGGCGCGGTCTGCCCCAACCCGCAAAGCGATCCCTGACCGACGGCCCGGGCCAATTCCAAAAGCAAGTCGATATCCTCGGGCCGGCCTTTGCCCTCGGTTATGTCCTGGAGAACGTCGAGCATCTGCCTGGTGCCCAGGCGGCACGGCGGGCATTCGCCGCAGGATTCCTTCTGGGCGAAGTCGAGAAAGTATCGCGCGAAGTCCACCATGCAGGTCGTGTCATCCATGACCACCATGCCGCCGGAGCCCATGATGCTGCCGGCAGCCTTCAGCGAGTCGTAATCGACGGGCGTATCGAGGAGAGCGGCGGGGATGCAGCCGCCGGACGGCCCGCCGGTCTGCACGGCCTTGAAGGGCCGGTCGTCCAGAAGCCCGCCGCCGATCTGGAAAATCATCTCCCGCAACGTGGTCCCCAGCGGCACCTCGACCAGCCCGGGACGCTTCACCTTGCCCACCAGGGCGAACGTCTTGGTCCCCTTGCTTTGCTCCGTGCCGTACTGGACGAACCACTCCGCGCCATGGCGCAAGATGGTGCCCACGCAGGCGAGGGTCTCGACGTTGTTGATGATGGTCGGCTTTCCCCACAGGCCGGAGAAGGCGGGAAACGGCGGCCGCGGTCGGGGCATGCCGCGGCGGCCCTCGATCGAGGCGATCAGGGCGGTCTCCTCGCCGCAGACGAACGCCCCGGCCCCCTCCTTGATCTTGATGTGGAAGCGGAAGCCGCTGCCCAGGACGTCGTCGCCCAAGAGCCCGTGCTCTTCCGCCTGGTCAAGCGCCACGCGCAATCGCTCCAGCGCCAGGGGATACTCCGCGCGGCAGTAGATGTAGCCGGTCACGGCGCCCAGGGCGAAGCCGCCGATAAGCATCCCTTCCAGCACGGAGTGCGGATCGCCCTCCAGGAGCGAGCGGTTCATGAACGCGCCGGGGTCGCCCTCGTCGGCGTTGCAGACCAGATATTTTTCGTTGCCGGGGGCATCCTTGCAGAACTGCCACTTGCGCCAAGTAGGAAAGCCGGCCCCGCCCCGGCCACGAAGGCCCGACGCCTTCAGCGCCTCAATGACGCCGTCGCGCCCCAGTTCCAGCGCCCGCTCCAGCCCAAGGTAGCCGTCCAGGGCCAGGTAGTGGCCGATGTCCGCCGGATCAATGAGGCCGCAGCGGCGGAGGGTGCGGCGGACCTGGGGCTTGAAGACGGGCGTCTCGTCGAGCGCGGGAATCCCCGCGACCACCCCCTCGCCGATCGTGCCCAGGGCGTACTCGGGCGCGGGGTCGTCTCCCCACAGGAAGCGATCGACCAGCTCCGTCGCGCGCCCGGCCGTCACCTCGCCGTAGCAGACCATCGGCCGGCCCGGCTTGGCGATGGCCACGATCGGCTCGGCATAACAGAGCCCGAGACAGCCGACCTCGATCAGATGGGCCTCCAGTTCCCGCGCGGCAAGCGCCTCGCGAAGGGCGTCCATCGCTTCGCCGGCCCCGGCCGAGCGCCCGCAGGTGGCGGTGCCGACGAGAATCCGCGTGTGGGGGCCCCGCTGGAGCGCGTCCCACCGCTCGCGCGACCGACGGCGAAGCTTCTCAAAGGCAGCCTTCATGACCGATTGTCCTTGGCAAAGACCTCGGCGACTTTCTTGGGCGTCATCTTTGCTTCCACCTTCTTGTTGCTCATCAGGCAGGGCGACAGCCCACAAGCCCCGATGCAGGCCACGGTCTCCAGGGAGTACTCGCGGTCGGGCGTGGTCTGACCTTCCTTGATCCCCAGTTGCTTTTCGATCGCCTCCAGGATCCGCGGCGCGCCGCGGACGTGGCAGGACGTGCCGCGGCAGACCATCACGTGCGTGCGCCCGATCGGTGTGAAGCGGAACTGGGCGTAGAAGGTCGCCACGGCATAGACGGCACTTTCGGGCACCCTGGTGAAGCGGGCAATCCTGAGCATCGCCTCGTCCGGCAGGTAGCCCAGTTCCTCCTGCACCTGCTGCAAAAGGGGAATCAACTCCTCGCGGTTTCCCTGAAACCGGGCGAAGACCGGCGCCAGACGCTGTTCGAGGTCGCCGGGCTGCTCCTCGGGCGGCGCGGCGGCGGGCGACTCGACGGTTTGCACCTTCACCATTAGATGCCTCCCTCGGCGAGAATCTCCGGCACGCGGTCTTCCTTGCCGATTGCCATGACGTGTACACCGTCACAGACCTTCTCTTCGCGCAACTGCCGGATCATCCGGCCGGCAATGCGGATGCCCACCTCGATGGCCTTGCCTTTTGGCGCGGCGGCCAGCTCCTGGATGAGCGGGTCGGGCACGAAGATGCCGGGCACGTTCTTGTTCATGTAGCGGGCCATGCCGGCCGAGACCAAGAGCACGATGCCGGCCATCACCTTGACGTCGTGCTTCCGCGCGTGGTCCATGAACCGCTTGAAGCTTTCCAGGTCGTAGATCGCCTGGGTCTGGAAGAAGCGGGCGCCGGCGGCGACCTTCTTGTCGAACTTCATCAACTGCGGCTCGATCGGGTCGGCCTCCGGCGTGACCACCGCGCCGGCAAAAAAGTCCGTGGCCCCCTGCATCGCGTTGTCCGCCAGGTCCTTGCCCTGATTCAATAGGCCCACGGTTTGGAGGAGCTGCACGCTGTCGAGGTCGAAGACGGGCTTGGCCTGGGGATGGTCGCCCACCGAGACGTAATCGCCCGTCAGGCAGAGCACGTTCTGGACGCCCAGGACCGAGGCGGAAAGCAGCTCCGATTGCAGGGCCAGGCGGTTGCGGTCGCGGCAGGTGAGCTGCAAGATCGGCTCGCCGCCGTGATCGAGGATCAGCCGGCACACGGCCAGCGAGCTGATCCGCATGACCGAGCTTTGATTGTCGGTCACGTTGAGGCCGTCCACCTTGTCCTTCAATAGCTCGATGTGATGCACCAGGGTCGAGACGTCGGTGCCCTTGGGCGGGCCGACCTCCGCGGTGACCACGAAGTCTTTCTGCGCAGCAACGTCGCGGAATGCGGCGGCCATCAGCTCACTCCTTCTTGATCATCTGCCTGCTCGAAGGCCGCATGCGTGAACCTGCCCGGCTTGGTCATTCGGCTATAGTCCTTGGGCGGCTGGATTTTGCGAAGATAGTCCAGCCGGCCGAGTTTTTCCAGCTTGCGGAAGATCAGCGTCCAGGCGCAGTCTTTCTCGCCGTCGACCTCGCACTTGCCGTGGTTGGTGCCGCCGCACGGCCCGTTGAGCACGTTCTTGGGGCAGATGGTCATGGGGCAGATGCCGCCGGTCTGGTCGAGGATGCAGTCACTGCAGGCCATGCACCGCTGCGACCACTGGCCCGGCCCCTCGGCCACGCCGATAAAGCGGGTGTTCAGGGCCGGCAGCACGAGCGCCGCGTCGTAGCGCTCGGCGAGGAACTGCACGCCCGCGCCGCAGCCGGCGGAGAGCACCACGTCGTACTGGTCCACGTACTTGGCGAGCTGTTCGAGGTACTCCTTGTCACACTGCCGGGTGACGGTAATTTCATCCACGACGCGCGGCTGGCCCCGGAGCTTGGCCTTCATCCGCAGCTCGGCGGCCAGAAGCTCGACTTCCTTCTCGCCGCCGGCCATGCAGACGGCCACGCAGGTGCCGCAACCCACGACGAGAACTCGCTGGAAGCCCTCGAGCATGGCTTCGATCTCGTCCAGCGGTTTACGTTCGGCGACGATCATGAGGAGGCTCCGGGGGACGAATCTACCGCGGCGGCGCGCTCCAGCTCGCGCAGCAGCTTCCCGAGCCGGGCGGGCGGCAGGGGCGGGTGCGGGTCGGGCTCGCGGGAGAGCTTGCCGCCGGCCGGCTCCCGCATGGCACGGCGGAGCGGGTTGGGCCCGAGCTGCCTGGCCCGGGCAGTCATCTCGTCGGCCCGCTCGGCAAAAAGCGGCCCCGCCGAGGCGGGTATATGAAAGAACTCCAGGCGCTCGGGCTCCAGCCCGACCTCGGCCAACAGCTTCTTGGCGTGCGCCACCGTCTGGATCGCCCGCAGGTTGCCTTCCAGGAAATGGCAGTCACCCAGCGCGCAGCCGGCCACGTAGACGGCGTCCGCGCCGTCTTCCAAGGCGCGAAGCAAGAGGACCGCGTCGATCTTGCCGGTGCAGAGCGTCTTCACCACGCGGACGTTCGCCGCGTACTCCAGGCGCATCGAGCCGGCTAGGTCGCCCGCCGTGTACGCGCAGTACGTGCAGCAAAAGGCGACGACCTTCGGCTCGTAGGGCTCCGGCGCAGTGCTTTCGTTCTCGTTCACCCTTCTCCTCCGGCACCGGCGACTCCCTCACCGGCCGTCTCAAACCAGGGCTCGCCGAACAGGACGTCGATCTTGGAGATCAGTTGCTCGTCGCGGTAGTGGCGCGTGGCGATGGCCTTGCGCGGGCAGACCGACGCGCACAGCCCGCATCCCTGGCAGCTCGCCGGCTCGATGTAGGCCACTCCTTCCTCGTTGATCTGGGGCACGTCGTAAGGGCAGAGGCGGACGCACGTCAGGCAGCCCGCGCAATGTTCCTGGTCCACTTCCGAAACGATCCCCGAGCGGTCCATGAAGGGCTTCGAGAGGATGGTTGCCGCCCGCGCAGCCGCCCCCTTGGCCTGGCTGATCGACTCGGCCATCGACTTGGGCGCGTGCGCCAGCCCGGCCAGGAAGATCCCCTCGGTGGCGAAATCGAGCGGGCGGAGCTTCATGTGGGCTTCCAGGAAGAAACCGTCGGCCGTGAGCGGCACCTTGAGCGCTTGGGAAACGGCCGGGGCCGCGGGGTGGGGCCGGACCGCGGCGGAAAGCACCACCAGATCGGGGCGGAGCTCAACGGGCCGGCCGAGCACGTCGTCCATCACGCGCACCCGCACGTCGCCTCCGAGCGTCACTTGCGGCTTCTCGTCCGGCTCGAAGCGGATGAACATCACGCCCGCCTCACGCGCCCGCTGGTAGTGTAACTCGTCGAAACCATAGGTCCGCACGTCGCGGAAGAGGACGAACACGCGGGCATCAGGGTTGGTTTCCTTGATGGCCAGAGCATTCTTGACCGCCTCCTGGCAGCAGACTCGTGAACAGTACGGGTGTTCTTCCTCGCGGGAGCCGACGCATTGGATCATCACGACTTCCCGGAGCCCCGCGGCGAAGCCCGGCTCCTGAAGTTTTTGCTCCAGCTCGAGCTGGGTGACGACGGCCTCGCTTTGCCCGTAGCCGTATTCGCTGGGCTGGTAGGGTTCGCCGCCGGTGGCGACGACCACAGCCCCGCCGCCAATCTCCAGGGTCCGGCCGTCCCGGCGCACCGCGGCGCGGAACTTGCCCACGTGGCCTGAGAACTCTTCCAGCACGGCGGCGGTGTAGAGCCGGATCAAGGGGTGCTCGTTGACGCGGCCGATCAAGCCGGCGAGGTGCGATTGCACGTCCGCGCCGCTGAGGGTGCGGTGGATATGGCGGGCGATCCCGCCCGGCTCCGGCTCCCGCTCTACCAGGGCGGTCTCGAAACCCTGGTCGGCCAGGCTCAACGCGGCGGTCATGCCGGCCAGGCCCGCCCCCAGCACGATCGCCCGCTGGTCAACGGCCACGCGCACGTCACCCAGGGGCAAGAGCGTGGCGGCGCGGGCGACGGCCATCCGCACCAAGTCCTTGGCCTTGAAAGTGGCCTCGTGGGGATGGCTGAAGTGGACCCAGGAACACTGGTCGCGGATGTTGGCCATCTCGAAGAGGTGCTTGTTCAGCCCGGCCTCGCGGAGGGTCTCCTGGAAGAGCGGCTCATGGGTCCGCGGCGTGCAACTGGCCACCACCACGCGGTTGAGGCGGTGCTCGAGGATCGTGTCGATGATCTTCCGCTGCGTGTCTGTGGAGCAGGTGTAAAGGTTCTCTTCGACGTGGGCCACGTGGGGCAGCGAGCGGGCATACTCGACCACGTCGGACACGCCCACCACCCGCGCAATGTTCGTCCCGCAGCGGCAGACGAACACGCCCACCCGCGGCTCCTCGCCCGTCACGTCGCGCTCCGGCGGATAGGTCTTCTCGCGGACGCGCGTGCCGCGGGCCTCGTGCAGGGCTTCGCCGGCCATGGCCGCGGCGGCACTGGCGGTCATGACCGTCTCGGGGATGTCCATCGGGGCGGCGAAAGAGCCGGCTACGTAGAATCCGTCTTTGCTCGTGCGGTTGGGAGCGAGAGCCTCCGTGCGGCAGAAGCCGAACTCGTCCAGCCCGACGGCAAGCTCGCCGGCCAGCCGGGTGGCGCTGGCCGAAGGGCGCAGCCCCACGCTGAGCACCACCAGGTCGAACTCCTCCTCGGTCGAGTGGCCGCTTTCCGTGACGTAGGTGAGCACGAGGTTGCCGGTCTGCTGCCGCTCCTTGACGGCGGAGATCAGTCCGCGGCGGAACCGCACGCCGTATTGCTTCTTGGCACTCTCGTAGTACGACTCGAAACCCTTGCCGAACGCCCGGATGTCGTTGTAGAAGATCGTGGCCTCCAGCCCCGGCACGTGGTCCACGGCCATGATCGCTTCTTTGATCGCGTACATGCAGCAGACGCCGCTGCAATAGTCGTTGCCGCATTGCCGGTCGCGCGACCCGACGCACTGGATCCAGGCGATGCGTTTGGGTTCGGCGTGGTCGGAGGGGCGCCGCACGTGCCCCTGGTAGGGCCCCGAGGCGCTCAAGACCCGCTCGAACTGGAGGCTCGTCACCACGTTCTTCGAGACGCCGTAGCTGTACTCGCCGCGGGCCGCGGGATCGAACGGCTCGAAGCCCGGCGCCAGCAGGACCGCGCCGGCCTCGTAGGTGGTTTCCTCGGGAAGCATGTCGTGGAGGATGGCGTCGGCGCTGCACGCCTTGACGCACTCCATGCACTCACTGCACAATCCGCAGGCCAGGCACCGCCGCCCCTCGGCCACGGCCTGCTCCTCGCTGAGCGTCTGTTCGATCTCGGCGTAGCCCTCGCGCTTTGCGGGCGCAAGCCGCGACGGCGCCGCGCGCCCGGCCAGGGGGAACCACCGTTCGGGCTTGGGCGCCGGCGCCGTTTCCGGCTTGCGGCGCCCGGCGGTCAGGTCCTCGCCCCGCAAGTAACGGTCGATCGACTCGGCGGCCTCGTGGCCGTGGGCAACGGCCTCGACCACCGAAGCGGGTCCGGTGACCATGTCGCCCCCGGCAAAGACCCAGCCGGCGCTCGTCTGGAGCGTCAGCGGGTCGGCGGGGACGGACCGTTTCTGATCGTCCCAAAGCGGGTCGTCGTCGGCCAGGAAGGAGAAATCGGACCGCTGGCCGACGGCGATGATCACCGTGTCGGCGCCGGTTTCTGAGAAGTCCCCGTCGAACTGCGGCGCGAAACGGCCGTCCGCGTCGAACACCGACGTGCACCGCTGGAGCGCCACCCGCGACACCTTGCCGCCGGACCCCACGATTTCACGCACGCCCCAGGAAGGATTGATGGAAACATTTTCCTCGACCGCGTCGGCGATCTCCCAGGCATGGGCGGGCATCTCGTCGCGCGACTCCAGGCAGACGATCTCAACCTGCCCCGCCCCTTGGCGGCGGGCGCTCATCGCCACGTCGATGGCCACGTTGCCTCCGCCGATCACCACGACCTTCCCCTGGAACTCGGGCCCGCGACCCAGCTTCACGTCGCGGAGGAAGTCGAGGCCCAAGAGCACGCCGTCCAGGTCGGCGCCCTTCAGGGGCGAGCCGTCGGTGCTGCGCGCGAGGGGAACCGGGCGCGTGGAGCCGATCGCGAGAAACGCCGCCTCGAAGCCCTGCTGCTTGAGCCCTTCGAGCGTGAAGTCCCTGCCCAGCACCGTGCCGGTCTTCACCTCGAAGCCGCTGGCCAGGACGTCGGCGACGTCGCGCTGGAGCGCCTCGTCGGGCAGCCGATAGCCGGGCACGCCCAGAAGCATGGTCCCGCCCAGCTTTTCGTGGGCCTCGAAGAGCGTGACCGGGTAGCCCTTCAAGGCCAGATTGCGGGCGGCGGTCAGTCCTGCCGGCCCTCCGCCGATCACCGCCACGCGGGGCTTGGCCGGGTCGATCTCGCCCACAGGCGGTGGGGCAGGGTCTTCGCCCTGGGCCCGCCGCGCGGCGATCCAGTCGGCCGCGAAGCGTTTGAGCGGATTAACCGCCACGGCCTCGTCCAGCTCGCGCCGGTTGCACTCGCCCTCGCACGGATGGTGGCAGATCCGGCCGCAGGCGGCCGGGAACGGGTTGCGCTCGCGGATCAGCGCATAAGCCTCGGCAAAGCGGCCCTGCCCGATCAGGGCCACGTAGCCCTGGCAATTGACGTGCGCCGGGCAGGTCATCACGCACGGCGGCCGCGCGAGCTTGCTGATCGCCATCCCGCCCGGGATGGCCTGCGGGTAGCGCTTGAAGATCGCCTTGCGGGCCATCGTGTCCTGGTCGAACTCGCTGGGCAGCTCGACGGGGCATTTCTCGAGGCAGTCGCCGCAAGCGTTGCACTTGTCCAGGTCGACGTAGCGCGGGTGCTTGAGCACTTTGACGCGGAAGCTGCCCGGCTCGCCTTCCACCGCCGTCACTTCCGCGCCCGTCACCACGTCGATGTTCAGGTGCTTTCCCACCTCGATCAGCTTGGGCGAGATGGTACACATCGAGCAGTCGTTGGTGGGGAAGGTCTTGTCCAACTGGGCCATGCGGCCGCCGATCGCCGTGGTCTCCTCGACGAGCGTGACACGGAAGCCGGCGTTGGCCAGGTCCAGCGCGGCCTGCATCCCGCCGATGCCGGCCCCGACGACCATCACCGCGCCCACCTTGCCGCCGTCCACTTGTTGTTGCCTGTTGTCAGCCATCCCGCACCCTCACAACAGCCCTTTGCTCTCAAGCAACGGACTTGGATCGAGAAAGTGCTTTTTCCACCACCGGGCCGTCCGGCCGTCGCCCAAGGCCAGCGCCATCAGCTCGGTCACGTAGAACACCGGCAGGCCGTAGCGCACGCCGCGCTCGGCCTCGATCTCCGTCTGGCGCATGTCGAGGTTGGCCTGGCACATGGGGCAGTCGGTGACGATGCACTCCGCGCCCGCCTCCTGGGCCGCCGCGAACAGGTCGCCGCTGAGCTTGCGCACCAGGTCGGTGCGGGCGACGGCCAGGCTGCCCCCACAGCAGTCGGTCTTGTACGTCCACGGCCGCACCTCCATCCCGATCGCCCGCATCAAGTCGTCCATCGCTTCGGGATTCTCGCACCGTGCGGCGCCGGTCACCTTGGGCGGGCGCTGGGAGAGGCAACCGTAGTAGGGAACCCCAGCCAGGCCGGTAAGCCGCCTTCGCACCTTCTCTTCGATCCGTTGCAGCAGCTCAGGCCGTTGGAAGAAATCGTTGACGTGGTAGATCGGCGCGCGGCCGTCGTAAGGCTGATCCGCAAAGCGGCCGGGCGACGCCCGCAGTTGGCGATCGGCGTGTTTGAGCCGCTGGAAGCAGGCCGCGCAGGGGATGAGCAGATCGAGGCCTTGCCGCTCGGCCAGGAGCAGGTTCCGTGCCGAGAGACGCACGGCCAAATCGTCGTCGAGGAAGTGGGCCGAGGAGGCGCCGCAGCAGTTCCAGTCGGGCAGCTCGGCCAGGACCACGTCGAGGGCCTGGCACACCGCGCGGATGCTCTCGTCGTACTCTGCGGCCGTGCCGTGCAGCGAGCAACCGGGATAGTAGGAGACCTCGACCATCAATCGCCCTCGTCGCCCTCGTTCGCAGGCTCCGGCTTGGGAACGTACATCCGCCGCACCTCGCCTTTGGCGGCGATGCCGCGCGGCAGCAGCCCCAGCTTACCCCGCTTGAACATCTCCCAAGCCAGGCCCACGTCGCTGAAGAGGTCGCCGCTGGCGAGCTTGTAGCGGGCGACCATGCCGAGCTCAAAAACACGGCCGTAGCGGCGGATCGACGCCAGGAACGCCTCGTGGAACTTGACCACGGCCGGCTCGGCCGGCGGCACGCCCCGCGCCCGGCCCAGTTGCCGCAGCACGTCCATGAGGTGGGCGATGTCGATGTCGTTGGGGCAGCGGGTGGTGCAGGTCTGGCAGGCGGCGCAGACCCAAATCGTCTTCGACCCGAGCACCTCCTCTTCCAGCCCGAGCTGCACGGCCCGCATCACCTGGTTGGGCTTCAGATCCATGGCGAAGGCGAGCGGGCAGCCGTTGGTGCATTTGCGGCACTGGTAGCAGCGCGAGACGCCCTCGCCGCCGCAGGCCGCCACGGCGGCGAGAAATGCAGTCTCAGGCTGGATGGCGGAAACTTCGGGCATCGAAGGAGACGAATAGACGACCGAACGGGTGAAGAACGGCGCGCAAGCCAATCGCCGACTGCGTGCTCCGTCGGCATTGTACGCCAAGCAGTATAACGTGTAAAGCAAACGACCCGCGCTCGCCACCTGCTTCAAAGATGCTTGATGAAGCCAGGGTGTATCAAAGCTTCAGTCTCGCCGCGCGGAGCGTGTTCTTCATCAGCATGGTGATGGTCATTGGTCCGACTCCGCCTGGGACCGGCGTGATTTTGCCGGCAACCTCCTTGACGGCCGCGAAGTCCACGTCGCCCACCAGCTTGGCCTTGCCCGACTCCGTAAAGCCGATGCGGTTTACGCCCACGTCGATCACGGTGGCGCCGGGCTTGACCATCTCGGCGGTGACGGCATTGGGCTTGCCGGCCGCCACGATCAGGATGTCGGCCCGCCGCGTGTGCTCGGCCATGTTCCGGGAGCGGGTGTGGCAGACGGTGACCGTGGCGTTCGCCCCGGGCTTCTTTTGGAGCATGATCACGGCGATGGGCTTGCCCACGATGTTGCTCCGCCCCACGACGACCACCTCCGCGCCCTCGGTGGGCGTGCCGCTGCGCACGATCAACTCCTGGATGCCCGCCGGCGTGCAGGGCGGGAAGACCTCCTCGCCGATCAACAGTCGGCCCACGTTGACGGGGTGGAAGCCGTCGACGTCCTTGTCCGGGTTGATGGCGTAGAGGACCTTGCTCTCGTTGATCTGCTTGGGCAAGGGGAGCTGCACCAGGATGCCGTGGACCTCCGGGTTGCGGTTCAACTCGGCCACCAGCTTCAGGAGGTCTTCTTCGCTCGTGCCGGCCGAAAGAGTGTGCTGCAAGGAGTTCATGCCGAGTTCCCGGCAGGCCTTGCCCTTGGCCGTCACGTAGGAGACCGAGGCCGGGTCTTCCCCGACCAGCACGGTGGCCAGCCCCGGCACGACGCCGTGCTTCTGCTTCAGTTCGGCGGCCTCTTGGGCCAGTTCCGCGCGGATGGCCGCGGCCACCTCTTTTCCGCTGATGATCTGTGCACCCATCAGAAGAGTCCTTTCACATGGCCGGTGTGTACGTCGACGTCCACGCGCCGGTAGGCCGGGTCGGAGCACGTGCCCGGCATGAGCGAGATGTTGCCCGCCACCGGGCAGATGAACCGCGCCCCGCCGTAGACCAGGAAGTCGCGAATGGGGAGGGTCCAGCCCTTGGGTGCGCCCTTGCGAGCGGGGTCGTGAGTGAGGCTGAGATGGGATTTGACCATCATCGTGGCGAAATCGCTGAACTTCGAGTCGGCTTCGAACCGTTTGGCCTTGGCCTCGGCCTCGGCGGTGAAGCTGACGCCGTCGGCCCCGTACACCTCCTTGGCGATCCGCTCCACGCGCTGGCGCAAAGGGGTGTCCATCTCATAGAGGAACTTGAAGTGGACCTCGTCGTTGCAAGCGTCCATCACGGCGTCGGCCAATTCGAGGGCCCCCTCGCCGCCGTGGAGCCAGTGTTCGGAAACGGCGACGCGGGCCCCCGCCTGCTCGGCCATCTTGCGGACCAGGGCGATCTCGGCCTTGGTGTCGCTGTGGAAAGAGTTGACGGCCACGACCGGATTGATGCCCGCCTTCTTGACCGTCTCGATGTGATGGACGAGGTTGCACATGCCGTCTTCCAGCCAGGCCAGGTTCTCCTGGAAATAATCCTTGGGGATGGGCTTGCCGGGCGGGCAAGGCAGCGCCCCCGCGTTCACTCCGTGGTGCTTCAGCCCCCGGACCGTCGTCGTGATCACCGACACGTTGGGCACGTTGCCCGAGTAGCGGCACTTGACGTTCCAGAACTTCTCGAACCCGATGTCGGCGCCGAAGCCCGACTCCGTAAGATGGTAATCTGCCAGTTTCAGGCAGATCTTGTCGGCCACCACGGACGACTGGCCCACGGCGATGTTGGCGAAGGGGCCGGCGTGGACGAAGCAGGGCTGGCCTTCGAGCGACTGGAGGAGGTTGGGATTGACGGCCTCGCGGAGCCAGGCGGTCATGGCCCCGGCCACCTCGAGGTCCTCGCACGTTACCGGCTTGCCCTTCTTATTGTAGGCCACGACGATCTGGCCCATCCGCCGCCGCAGGTCGGCCAGGTCGCTGAAAATCGACAGGATCGCCATGACCTCGCTGGAGACCGCGATGCCGAATCGGCTCTGCATCATGTAGCCGTCCATCGAGCCGCCGATGCCGATGATGATGTTGCGCAGCGCCTGGGCACAGAAGTCGATCACCCAACCCATCTCGACGTTGGTCGGGTCGACGTCGAGCCGCTTGAGGTTGCTCTTGGCCAGCCGCGCGTCGTCGTAGTTGCGCTCGTGCTGGAGCCGGGCCGTGAGGGCGACCATGGCCAGGTTGTGGGCGTTCATCACCGCGTTGATGTCGCCGGTCAGGCCCAGGGAGAACTCGGTGAGCGGGATACACTGCGAAAGCCCGCCCCCGGCCGCCGAGCCCTTGATGTTCATGGTCGGGCCGCCGGAAGGCTGCCGGATGCAGGCCACGACCTTCTTGCCGCGCCGGCCGAGCCCCTGCAACAGGCCCATCGTGGTCGTCGATTTTCCTTCGCCCAGCGGCGTAGGCGTGATGGCCGTCACCTCGATGAACTTCCCGTCGGGCCGGTCCTTCAGCCGCTCGAGGACCTTCATGTAGTCCACCTTGGCCACGTAGTTGCCGTGGGGAAGCAACTCCTCCTTGGTCAGGCCCAGCTCGTCGGCAAGCTGGTAGCACGTCTTCATGCGGGATTCCGCCTCTTGGGCAATCTCCCAGTCCGCGTGTTTCGTCGGATCCAAAGCCATAGAGACCCTCCCTTCAACTCCCGGTAGTGATTTGTCCCCCGACCGCACTCACCGCACTCGCGTGGAGGGTAGCGTTAACAGAAGCGTTGTGCCGTGTCAATATACCGGCAGCGCCCAAGTTGTGGCGGCGAAGGCTCCGGCGGACTCAACCGAATGAACCGCAAGTACTTGCGTTTGCACAACGCAAGCGTGCCCAGCTCATGTATTGAGGCCGGATGAGGGCGGCGGAACCAAAGAACGGCTCCATTTTCTGCGTCGCCGTGCTTCAGGCGGACTCGTGATCGGAGAAGTCTGCAAGAGATCGAGGATCAGTCGCAGCTTCCACCGGCCGCCCGCGTGGGCGATGCCATACGCACGGAATTCATCGGTCAGGGCGCGGCAATGCCGCCGACTCACACGTCGCTGATCAGCTTGTCGTAGAACTCGACGTAGCGGTCGCGCTGATCTCCGGCGCGGGCGGCGATCGCGCTGCGAGGGTGCTGGTTGAGCTGGCCCGTGATGTTGTACTCGACGTACGGCCCCCACTCGACCTTCTGGCGAAGCGGGTGCAGGCAGTTTTGCAGCACCTCGTAGAGGGGGCGGATGTGGAACTTGGGGTTTCTGAGGAAGCCGATCAACAGTTCCATCGGGCAGTTGCCCGCCCCGCGCCCGAGACCGGCCATCGAGGCGTCCACGCGGTTGGCGCCGTGGATGATCGCCTCGATCGTGTTGGCAAACGCCAGTTGCTGGTTGTTGTGGGCGTGCATGCCGACCTCCTTGCCGGTTGCCTTGGCGTATTCAAGGTACTTCTTGACCAGGATTTCGATCTGCTCGGCATACAGCGAGCCGAAACTGTCGACCACCACCAGCACACCGGCCGGCGTCTCAGCCAGCACCTCCAGAGCCTGGTCGATTTCCTTATCCTGCGCAGTGGAGACGGCCATCAGGTTGGCCGACACCTCGTAGCCTTTCTGGTAGGCGTCCTTGATCATGTCCACCGCCTCGGAAACCTGGTGGACGTAGAAAGCCACGCGGATCATGTCGAGCACGCTCTGCTGCTTGGGGAGGATGTCGGTCCGCCAGTCCGATTTGCCCGCGTCGGCCATTGCCGTCAGCTTCAGCGGCGCGTCGTTCTCGCCGACGATCCGCCGCACGTCGTCCTCGTCGCAGAATTTCCATGCGCCGAACTGGTCGCGGGCGAAGAGCTTCTTGGAGGCCTTGTAGCCGATCTCCATGTAGTCGATGCCCGCCTCGACGCAGGCACGGTACACGGCCCTGACGAAGTCGTCGTCGAACTGGTGATCGTTCACCAGTCCCCCGTCGCGGATGGTGCAATCGAGGACTTTCAACTCGGGGCGGTAGGTGATCCACGGGGCAGCGCTCACGGCAGGTTTCTCCGTCGAAGGCAGGGGAACGGTGGGAGCAAATCGGTGGGAATCCAGACAATTCTGCGATACCATCCGGCCACTGTCAATTCGCGGCGACGCCCATCAAGCCCATTCGGCAGAGGGGGTGGCAGCCCATGAGTCCCCTGAATGGGAGGGGGGCGGCTTGCCGTTGCGTTGGCTGGGTGCGCCGGCTTGTTGTTTCGCGCTCGTGTGGCCCTGCCGGGGGCCGCCGGAGCCGTCGGAAGGGCCACGCACTTATGGAGCGTGACAGGCTGCCAGAGCCACCAGCAGCACGGCGGCGGTTTCGGTGCGCAGGGTGCGGGAGCCGAGGTGAATCTGCTCCCAGCCGGCGGAAGTGGCGGCGGCGATTTCCTCGCCGGTGAACCCGCCCTCCGGGCCGACGGCGAGCAAGACCGTGTGGCTGGGGGCAAGTTCGGCAAGCTTGCCCGACGCCAGCACTTCCAGCGGGGGCCGTCCCATTGCTGCCGCTTCGCTCGGATGGGCCAGCAGCCGGACGGCGTCCTCAGGGCCGGCGGCGACGAACTCGGTCCAGCCTTGCGGCTCGGCGATTTCGGCCAAGCGGTTGCGGCCGCACTGCTTCGAGGTCTCGATCACCGTCCGCCGCAACCGGCCGAGCGCGCCGGTCGCCGGCCGCGCGACCGAGCGAGCGGTGACCAGAGGGACAATCCGTCGGACGCCCAGCTCGACTGCCTTTTCGACAAGCCAGCGCTGCCTATCCCCCTTTGGAAGGGAAACTCCCAGCGTCAGGTCGACGGCCAGCTCGCGGTCGATTTCCGCCCGGCTGAGAACGCGAAGCTCGACGCGGTCGCGTCGGATCGCCTCGACCGAGGCAGCGAATTCGACTCCGCTGCCGTCGAACAGCAGCAGCCGGTCGCCGGGCCCGACGCGCATGACGTGGATGGCATGATGGGCCTCCGGGCCGTCGAGGGCCGCGGTTTTTCCCTGGATAGGGGGGGCGACAAAAAACCGGTGGCTCATCGACTTTGACGGCTGGGGAGGTTATTGGCAGTCAAGTTTCGCGGCGGATTGTACCGAAAACAGAATCGCGAGGGAATCGGCCGGCTCCGTTTGCGCGCCGCCGACGCCGGGGGGCCGACGATTTCGCTTTCCGGGAATTCCGCTGACAAAGGGCCTGCCCGATGTACGCGACCCACTGGGGACTAGCCGAGTTGCCGTTTCGGAGCCGGCTTGACCCCCGCTACTTCCATCCGAGCCCCACCCACGAGGAAGCCCTGGCGAGGCTGCACTTCCTTGTCGACGACCGTCGTCGCCTGGGCCTGCTCCTCGGCTCGCACGGCAGCGGCAAGTCGCTGGTATTGGAGGTCTTTTGGCAAAACGTCCGCCGTGTGGGGTGGCCCGCCGCCCGGCTGGCGGTGGCGGGTCTTCGGCCGAGGGAGTTTCTTTCGGAGCTGGCCTC
>Ga0180438_10006028_pt1 | contig 16591 bp, 17 predicted proteins | sample SS_ome_12_FD_132455 | JGI IMG/M metagenome (GOLD analysis project Ga0180438, IMG submission 132455) | Hypersaline lake sediment archaeal communities from the Salton Sea, California, USA - SS_3_D_2 metaG | ecosystem: Environmental > Aquatic > Non-marine Saline and Alkaline > Hypersaline >...
CCCGCCGCCGCACCCTGCTCCAGAGAAGCCTCCAGCTCCAGCTCTCCACGCTCCCACAGCGCCACCAGCGCCTCCACCACCTCCGGGTCGAACTGCTGCGGGCTGCACCGCCGCATCTCCACTATCGCCTCCTCCGCAGAGCGCCGCGGCCGATAGGCCCGCCGCGCCGTCATCGCCTCGAAGGCGTCCGCCACCCCCAGAATGCGCGCCTCCAGGGAGATCCACTCCCCCCTTCTCCCCTCCGGATACCCGCTGCCGTCCAGCCGCTCGTGGTGGTCCTGCACGATCCGCGCCACCTCCCCCGCGGTGTGCGGCAGAAACTCCATCTTCTCCGCCAGCCGGCTCCCCTCCACCGGGTGCTGGCGGATCACCTGCCACTCCCGCTCGCTGGGCCGGCCCGGCTTGCGGATGATCGTCTCCCAGTCCTGGCGACACTTGCCGATGTCGTGCAGCCGACAGGCCCACTCCAGCACCTCCAGCCGCGGCCCCGACAGCTCCAGCTCCCGGCCCAAAGCCAGCCCATAGCGGGTCACCAGCTCCGAGTGGTTCCGGGTGTAGGGATCATAGGCCTCCAGCGCATTGCTCAGCGCATGCACCGTCTCCCGGTGCACCTCCAGCATCTCCATCGCCCCCTGAAAGGCATACCGCGCCCCCACCAAGGGCACCAGGAACAGCGCCACCGCCACGATCCCCAGCCCCTCCGTCTGATACACCATCGCCATCAGCAGCCCGAAGGGCGCCAGCGCCAGATACCGCGGCGCCGCCCAGCGGAAGTTCACCGCCCACATCCCCGCCACCGACCGCCCCTCCCACAGCGCCACCCCCACCGCAATCAAAAAGCTCGAGATCCCAAAGTAGGCCACCCCACATCCCACCAGCGCCACCCACTTCTCCCCAAAATGCACCGGCCCCCCCACCTGCACGTACTCCCCTCCCAGCCCCTGATACACCATCCCCGCCCCCGCAAACGACAACATCACCTGCCCCTGGTTGAACAGCTTCTTCAGCGGGGGGCTCCGCCACAAAAGCGCCGTCTCCGACACCATCCCCACCACCCCCGCCACCCCCGCCCCGAAGATCAACAGACAGCTGTAGTCCACCGCAAATCCCACCGTCGTGGTCGCCTGCCGCGGCAGCCGCACCGGGTGCATCCCCACCAACACCGCCAGCGCCAAAAAGAAACCGGCCTCCCATACCAGCGAGACCGTCACCCCCTCCCGCCACCGCCCCACCATCAGCCACCCTACTACCACCACCCCCGCTAGCCAGACGGTGAGCGCGTACGGCAGCACAAGGGGACTCTCAGTTTTCTTCCTGGTATTCGCGCCAGGTTGCATCATCGGCCCTCACGATGAGCGACAGAACAGGAAGGTGGTTGCTCAGATCAAGATGTAGGGGCCCCTCGGGAGGGAACTGTGGATTCGACTCCGCCGTCCTCGCCCTTGGTGCTCAGTAGGAGCGCTTGGTGGCTCAGGCGCTTGTCCGCGTACATGGCCCGGTCGGCCACCGCGATCAGCGCCTGAGCGTCCTCGGCGTCGCCCGGGAAGGTGGCCACTCCCAGGCTCGCGCCCAAGTTGATCATGCGGCCGGGCCGCATCTCGACTGGGCTCTCGCGGACCGCTCGCTTTATGCGGTTGGCCGTCTCTACGGCGGCCTTGTTGCTGGTGTCCGGGAGGATGATGAAGAACTCGTCGCCCGCGTAACGGACCACCGTATCCGTATCGCGAACGTGCGCCCTGAAGATCTCGGCGAGAATCCGCAGCACGCGGTCGCCCTGCTGGTGACCGAAGTTGTCGTTCACCTGCTTCAGGTTGTTGAGGTCGATGGCGATGAGGGAGACGGTTCTCTGCTCCTCGCGCGCCCGGCTGAGCTCCTGCTCCAGGGTGACAAAGAAATATCGAGCATTTGCAAGCCCGGTAAGCTGGTCGGTGAATGCCGACTGCTTCGTCTGCTCGTACTGCCGCGCGTTGTTGATGGCGATAGTGGCCTGGCGGGCGATGGTGGCGGCCAGGCGTGCGTCATCACCGGTGAAGGGGCGATTGCTGGCCCGGTAGAGTGTGAGCGTCCCGATGGTACCGTGCTCGCAGACGAGGGGAGAGGAGAGCGCCTCGGTGAGGTTGCAGTCCTGGGCAGCCGGTCCCAGCAGGAACATGAGGTCATCGCTGGCGGCGCAGCCGACACCGGAGGGTGCGCCTTTGAGTGCGACGGCGCCGCTCACTCCGCTCCCCAGAGGGATGCGGCGTCCGCTGATTATCTCCGAGTAGGGCCCCGAGGCGGCCACTGCCACCAGCTGCTTGTCGTCGGGCTGCACGAGGAAGAGCACACATGTAGCGAAGTCGATGATGCGCTTGCTCTTGCTGATGATGAGGTCGGCGGTCTCCTGCATGTTGAGGCTCTGTCCCATCGTCTGCACGATCTCATACAGGGAGAGCAGCTCTTGGTGGGCCTGCCGAATGTCCATGAAGATGGCCCGCTGTCCGGAGGCGTCCATGGCGCCCGGCGGTATATCGCTGGCGTCGGCGTTGAAGATGAAGCCGAGCCGGTTCTGCGCGCGCTGGGAAGAGAGGACCTTGAAGCAGAGGTTCAGGATCTCGGGGTCGAACTGGGTGCCCGACCGCTCGCGCATGAACGACACCGCCTCCTGTACGGTCATCGCCGCGCGATACGGCCGGTGGGAGAGCAAGGCATCGTAGACGTCGGCGACGGCGAGGACGCGAGCCCCCAACGGTATCTGGTCGCCGGCCAGCCCGTCGGGATAGCCGGTGCCGTCATACCACTCGTGGTGACTGCGGATGATCGGCACCACCGGCCACGGGAACATGACCGGCTCCAAGATGGCGGCGCCCACGAGAGTGTGGGTTTGGATCTTCTTCATCTCCTCTTGCGTGAGCTGCTCGGTCTTCGACAGAATGTAGTCGGGCACCGCGAGCTTCCCGATATCATGGAGCATCGCCGCCGTCCTCAGTGCCTCGATCTCGTCGGCGCCGAACTTCATCTCCTCGGAGATCATCGTGGCAATGTCTCGTACTCGCTCCGTGTGTCCGTGTGTGTGCTGGTCCTTCGCGTCGATGGCCATCGCGAACGACGCAATGACCGAGGAGTTCAGCTCCGCCAGCTGCTCGGCCCGCCGATAGGCTTCTCCGAGGCCGGTGACCTCCCGCTCGCTGCGATGCTGCAACACGGCAGCGACCGCGAGCAAGACGGCGAGGAAGCCGAGGATCAGCGCGCTCACCAGACCTTCAACCGAGTGCAGGGCGACGGCCGTGCACGCCGCGGCACTTCCTGCGATCCCTGCTGCGACGAGCGCTCGACAGAGACGCAGCATACGGAGCATACGGGCCGCCGCCGGTGGCGTCTGGTGTTTCGGCGAGTGGGGCTGCACGCGCGCGGGCGCCGCCGCAGGCTTCTTTGGCATCGCGCTGCCTGCGCGCCGCGGCTTCGCCTTTGATGTTCTGCGATCAGGCTGCCGTTGTCTCACACTCACCCGCCGACTCCATCGCAGCTCTGCTGTGCGAACTGCGTCGCCGACTGATAGCGATGTGCTTTCTTCGGCAGCCTGGCAGTCAAGGTCCGGGCGGACCGTAGATCCATGGCTTTGCGCCCCCGTCTTTCGACAGGTTTGCCTTTATCGGAAAGCATGCACGACTCTATGTCACACGGTCACCACTACCCACAGTGGCATTATTCCACAAACGGGAAGGGCCTTGAGATGGCTCGTGAGGCGCTTCTGGACGCTCTCGCGCTAATCCCGGCGACGATCCATAACGAACTGGCTGCCCTCGATGTCCTTCGCGTAGGACTTCACTTCGGCCGCGATCTCGGCCAGCTCCAAGTAGCTCTCGACGCGACGCTGAGCAGTGTTGACTCCGCCGATGGACACGGTCATCAAAGGATAGCGTGTGGGCTCCCCGCGCCGACTCGGCGTCTCGATGTACCCCTTTGCCCGGGCTTCCTCTGAGTAGAGCTCGGGAACTCGGCGCTCAAACCCGGCGATGACACGCTGCGCCAAGCGGTTCGCGTGCTCCGTCGTCGTGATAATGGCGAAGTCGTCGCCGCCGATGTGCATGCATCGATCGGTCGGGCTTCCGTCGGCCTTGAGTGTCTCGACCACCTCGCGACCGAGCAAGCGAATGGCCATGTCGCCCCGGGCAAAGCCGTACACGTCGTTGAACGCCTTGAAGTTGTCGATGTCCAGGTAGAGGAAGACAAACGACTCGCCCGCGGCGAGGCGTCGCTCGACATCATGGCGCAGAACGGGGCTTCCCGGGAGGCCTGTCAGCGGACTGACGGGGGTGCGCGCCTGGGCTGAGAGAACAGCTCGCACCAGACGCTGAAGCAAACCTTCGGGCTCGATCTGGGAGGCGCTGCGCGGGAGCGCGATTCTGATCTGTCCACTCGGGGCCGGCTCCTCCCCGGCCGCAGGCGTGATCAGGAAGATGGATTCCGCGACACCGCGCCGGCGGAGCTCGTCGGCGAGCTCGGTGGCGGTTTCGATGTGTCCCGCAACGGCGACGATCTCAGGCCTGGCGCGCGCCATCCGCTGCGCGAGCTGCTCTGTGCTCGTCGACCAGAGAGTCTCGCCGCGGAGTTCGAGGTTGAACCGGCACACGCGCGCGCGCCCGGGCTCCACAATCAACACCGCGAAAGAGTCCGTTGCCATTGCTCTCTTGTCCCCCGCTCGCGGTCCTGCGCCGGGCTGGGCCGGCCGCGCCGCGAGTCTGGCCGCACCTGCGCGCCCGGCCGAGTTATTCCATAGGTTGCCCGCCAGCACGCTGGCTTCGGCCCGCCGCTCCGACCTTCCCTTGTGCGAGCTTCGTCACAGAAGCTGGAATCGAAGCAGTCCAACTGTGCCCCTCTCCATGGAAAGGTTGATTTGGTACAAGCATCCGCTCATTCTGAGTCATGCCGGCTCGGAAGGGCGGGTTTTGCATTTCTGGCGAGGATGACGGCAGCGCTTCCGGCGTTCGACATCGCCCAGCGTGATTGTAGGCCAGCTCACCGCCGTCATCCTCGCACTTCTATGAGCGGTTTTGTGCGAGCGCGCCCCATGCATTGCCGTCGCACCCCCGTTTTGTGCTATACTTATGCGCGAACATCGGCAGATTTTCATCGTAGGCGAAGGAGTGCGGCACATGAGGACTGATCAGATCAAGCTCCCTGTCACGGTCCGGTCGGAGGTCGGTAAGACGGCGAGCCGACGACTGCGCAAGGAGGGAAAGATCCCGGCCGTCATCTACGGCCGCGACGCGGAGCCATTGCCCCTCGCGGTTGACGAGGCGACCTTTCGGGGCGCGATTCCCGCGACCGCTCTGTACTCGAGCCTCATCAGACTCCAGATCAAGGGCGAGGGGAAGCGCAGGCGTACAGAAGCTACCGTGATGATTAAGGAGGTCCAGCGGGATCTCGTGGAGCGCCGTTTCCTCAGCATCGACTTCCGCAGGACTTCCCTGACCGAGAGCATACAGACACCGATTCCAGTCGTACACGTAGGCGAGAGCCCGGGCGTGAAGATTGGCGGCATCCTGGAGCACCTCACCCACGAGGTCGTCGTCGAGTGCCTGCCCTCCGATGTCCCCGATCACTTGGAAACCGATGTCTCGGAGCTCGAGATCGGAGACAGCCTGCGTGTCAAGGACCTCGTTCCGCCGCCGGGCGTCAGTATTGTCACGCCCGAAGACGACGTCGTTATCGTGGTCTCGCCGCCGGCCGTTATTGAGGAAGAGGCCCCGGCCGAGGAGGAAGAGGGGGCCGTCGTCGAGGAGGCCGCGGAGCCCGAGGTGCTCACCGAGCGTCAGCGAGAGCCGGAAGAAGAGAACGAGTAAGAAAGCCGGGCCGAATCGGCGCTCTAGATGTCGCCGAACTTCTCCTGCTGGCGCTTCTTCTCGCGCTTCTCCCGTCGCCGCTCTTTGATGCTTTTCTTCGGCTTCTTCTTCTCGCGCTTCAGATGGCGCTTGTCGGCGCGAAAGCCTGGCATTTCTCTGCCCTCCGCGGGGAGGACCGTGCCCGTACGGCGCCCACCGTCGCCACGGAGCAGCTCCGAGAACGGTGGGGCGTCACTCCCGTTCGCTACTTCTTGTCGTTGTGCCAATAGCGGTCGAAGATCGTCGACACCGAGACATTCCCGTGCACCCGCCGTATCGCATCGGCGAGCACGGGTGCCACTGACAGCACGCGGATCTTTCCGCCTCGCTTCGAGACGGGCAATGGAATGGTATCGGTGACCACGATCTCCCCGACGTTCGCGGCCTCGAGCCGGTCCACCGCGTCGCCGGACAGCACCGCGTGCGTCGCATAGGCGTCGATCTCGGACGCGCCGCGCTCGGCCACCATGTTCGCTGCGGAGACGATGGACCCGCCGGTGTCGATGATGTCGTCGATGAGTATTGCGCGCTTGCCCTCCAGCTCTCCGATGAGTTGGACGATCTCGACGAGGTTCGGATCGGGGCGACGCTTTGCGATGATCGCCAGGGACGCGCCGAGTCTATCGGCGAGCTCCTTGGCGGTTCCCACGCCGCCCACGTCGGGCGAAACCACGACGATCTCCGGACCGGTAAAGGAACGCGAAAGCAGATCCTCCGCAAGGATAGGTCCGGCAGGGATGTGATCCACCGGGATGTTGAAGAAACCTTGGATGGACTGCACGTGGAGGTCCACCGTCAGGATCCTGTCTGCCCCGGCCACCGAGATCAGGTCGGCGACGAGCTTGGCGGAGATGGGCTCGCGAGGCTTCAGTTTCTTCTCCTGGCGCGCGTATCCGTAGTAGGGGATGACCGCCGTCGTCCGTCGGGCAGAGGCGCGCTTGAGAGCGTCCAGGATGATGAGCAGCTCCATGATGTTCTCGGAGGTAGGCGGACAGGTGGGTTGAATCACAAACACGTCCGCCCCGCGGACGCTCTCGTCGATGCGGACGCGGATCTCGCCGTCTGCGAAGCGGGACACCTGCATCTGGGAGAGCGGCAGCCCGAGGTGATCGGCGATGGCATGGCTGAGAGCGGGATTCGCGTTGCCGCTCAATATGCGGAGATCGTCGGTCTGCTGTGCCTGCTCCACCGCGCTGCCCTCCCGTCACCAGAGCAGCTAGAGCGCCTCACCGACCTGCCAAATCCGCTGCGCCTGCGCCAGGTCCTCCGCGGTGTCGACGCCCATTCCATTCCGCGCAGACCTCAGGGCGACGGCTTCCACACGCTCCCCACGGGCCGCCAGAATCCCAATCGCGTCCGTGAGGTAGTACTGCCCCTGAGCGTTGTCGGCGGTCAGCCCCTGCAGCACCTCAAAGACCAGCGGCGCGCGGAAGCAGTACACGCCGACGTTGATCTCTTTGATGCTGAGCTGCTCCGGGGTGGCGTCTCGCGCCTCGACGATGCCGGTGACCCGGCCGTTCTCGCCGCGGATGATGCGGCCCAGCTTCCGCGGATCGTCGAACATTGCGGTCAGAAGTGTGGCCGCAGCGCCCGCACGAACGTGCCGGTCTACCAAGGCGATGATGTCTCGGGTTCCCAGCAGCGGAATATCTGCATATGCAATGAGAAGAGGACCCTCCCATCCGGGCAACGCTTGCTCGGCACAGCGAGCGGCGTGACCGGTGCCGAGTTGCTCATCCTGTATGACGTACTCCACCCCGTCGCCAATGGCCGCGCGCACGTCCGCAGCCCGGTGCCCCACCACGGCGATAATGCGAGAGGCCCCGCCGCCCCGCAGAGCATCCACCACACGCGCCGCCATCGGACGCCCGCCGACACGTACGGCGGCCTTCGGTTCCCGCGCCTTCATCCGCGTGCCTTTTCCTGCCGCGAGGACTATCGCTGGTACCGCAATTGCTGGTGGAGTGACTCGGCCTCGATCACTGCTCACAGAACACCTCTCTCTTCTGCCGCAGGCACCTCGTACGCGGATCAGCCCAACTCGGTTCGACCTGTGCCCTGGCTGCCGGGCCAGGACTCGAACCTGGAAAGGCGGCTCCAAAGGCCGCTGTGTTGCCAATTACACCACCCGGCACCCGCGCAGGATTGTAGCATTCCCTGCCGGGGACGTCAATGAAACACCCGCGCCTCACTCCGGCGCCTCGACCTGATCCCCCTTCACCTTCACCACGCGCCACCCGTTCAGGAGCGAGTCGAATGGCTCCTGCGACAGCCGGCTGGAAACAGCGCTCACCAAGTCCTTCTTGTCCGCCAGTTCGCGCAGCAGCGCGCGAGTCTGCGACCATGCTGGGTTCTGCCGCAGCCGCGAAAGACGCCGCTGTTCGCGGTTGACCGACGGCGGCCCCTGGGCCGCGAAGCTTTCGCTGTGGATGACCTCCAACAGATACTTCGACAGATCGCCCCGCGTTCTGCCCACCAGTTTCCCCGTCGCGATCGCGCGTATCGAACACACGAGGCCCAGGACTGTCTCCGCCGGCGCTCCGGTCCCCCAGCTTGGACCGGCCCGCTCGGCTTCGCCGCGAACTCTCCCCGGAACGCTTATCACATCCCCGATGGCGACCTTCGTCAAGGGCTTCTTCCTGCGCCGCCGCCGAGCCGCCTTCTTCTTCCTCTTCTTGGTTCTACTCTTCGCCGCCTTCTTGCCCAGCGCGGCCCTGCGCCCACTCTTCTTCGTGACCTTCTTCTTGGCAGTCTTCTTCTTGGCCGCCTTCTTCTTGGCCGTCTTCTTGGCCGCCTTCTTCTTGGCCGTCTTCTTTGCCGCCTTCTTCTTAGCCGCTTGCTTCTTGGTCGTCGTCTTCTTGCCCGTCTTCTTGCTCGACTTCTTCTTAGCTTTCCTGCCGCGGGCCGTCTTCGCTGCCTTCTTCGTGGTCGACGTGGCCTTCTTCTTGCGGGTAGCGATCTTCCGCGCCTTCTTGCGAGTTGGCACCTGTGATCCCTCTTCCAGCGGTTGTCCGAACCCCGCCCCGGACTGCTGCCTTCCTTACCCTTCGGGCTCTCCCACGAAGGATTCGGCGGCGAGGATTGCGCTCGCGAGATCGGCCAGCTTCATGTTGGAGCGACTGGCCTCCTTCTGCATGCGGCGATGCGCTTCCTTCTCTCCGATGCCGTGTCGCTCCATGAGCAGCCCCTTGGCACGTGCGATCAGCTTCCTCGACTCCAGGGCCGCTTCCAGGCGCAGCGCTTGCTCTCTCAGGTCCTGCATATCGTGGAAACGCCTGTAGGCCAGCATCAGCGCCGCTTGGAGCTGATCCGAGGTCGCCGGCTTCAACAAGTAAGCAAGCCCCCCGGACTCCACCACCCCGGACAGCAGCTCTTTGTCATAGTGCCCGCTCAGGAATACCACAGGCACCGGCCTCTCCGCGGCCATCCGGCACGCCGCCTCGATCCCGTCCCCATCTGGCATCTTGATGTCCATGACGACCAGGTCGGGCCTTGCGTCGAGCGCCTGCTCTACCGCCTCTCGGCCCGTCTCGGCCTCCGCCACCACCTCGTGGCCCAGAGACCGGACCTGCTCCGCGATAGAGGCCGCGACCGCCGATTCGTCCTCCGCCAACAGTATCTTCAGACCCGTCACGTCTCCTCTCCCAAGGGACCTGCGACGAATGTCACCCGAAAGCATGCGCCGCCGTCATTGTAGGCGTCCAGCGACCCACCCAGATCGCGCTCCGCGAGGCGCCCAACCAGGCGCAGGCCGAGACTGTTGCCCTCGGCGATGTCGAATCCGGCGGGCAGCCCGCGCCCCGTATCGCGCATCTCGAGCACCGCCTCTCCGTCATGCACGTCGACCTGCAGGAAGATTTCTCCCCTTCCATCATCCCCGAATCCGTGTTCCACGGCGTTCGATAGGAGCTCTGTGAGTATCAGGACGAACGCGGTCGCCTGTTTCGAATCGAGCGTCAGAGCTGCGACATCGGTATGCACTCGGATCCGCTGTTCCGCCCCCGCTTGCCCGATCAAGTGGGCGGCGAGCCGCCGTGCCAGATCCGGAAGCCGAAGGTTTCCCGACGCCGGATCGCGCGCGAGTAGGTCGTGAATGGCCGCTATGGAGGTCAGCCGCCCGATGCTCTTCTGAAGCGCTCGGCGGGCCGTGGGCGACGTCTCGGAGATCTGATGCGCCGACAGCAACCCCGTGACCGTCTGGAGATGATTGCGGACGCGGTGGTGGACCTCTTGGAGGCGGTCGCGGCTGCCCGCAAGATCGCTCGCAAGCCGTGCGTTCTCCTCGGAGACGCGGCCCGTACGCGCCGCCTCGTCGAGCACGGTCGAGACGAGTTCGCTCTGTTGCTCTGAGAGATGTGTCAGCAGAAACACTTCATCGTAGAGCGAGAACTGCCCCTCAGTTATCGCCCTTTCTCGGCGGCTCATTCCCCCTCGCCTCTGTGGCATGTCCTCGCCCGGCGATCATGTCCACCGCGTGCCGAAGCACGGGCGAGACGACCTCGAAGCACTCTCTTGCGCCGCGCGGACTGCCGGGCAGGTTGATGATCAACGTCCTGCCGCGCAGCCCCGCGGTTCCGCGGGAGAGCATCGCGGTCGGCGTGCGGGCCTGGCTGCCCGCCCGAATCGCCTCCGCGATCCCCGGCGCGAGGCGGTCGAGCACCGCCCGGGTCGCTTCCGGCGTGACATCCCTCGGTCCCAGGCCGGTGCCTCCTGTGGTAAATACCACGTCTGCGCCGACTTGATCGCTCCACCGGATCAAGTGCTCCTGGATCAGCTCCGCCTCGTCCGGCACGAGCGCCGAGTGGACGACCTCCGCTCCGAGCTTCTCCAGCGCCGTCCGGAGCGCAGGTCCTGCCCTATCCGCCACCTCACCTCGCGCGCATCGGTCACTGACCGTGAGTATCGCCACCCGCATCCTTGCCCTCGTGCAGCACTACAACCTCGTCCCCGGCCCTCACCTTCCCTCCGGCCAGCACCTTGGCGAATACGCCCTCCGTCGGCATCACACAATGCCCTGTCTGTCGCCTGATCTCGCAGTCGGCGTGGCACTCCTTGCCGATCTGCGTGATCTCCAGCAGCGCGGCGCGTCCCACCCGCAGCCGCGTACCCACAGGGAGTGTGTGCAGTGCCACTCCAGAGGTCGTCAGGTTCTCCGCGAAGTCGCCGGGATTCAATGTGAAGCCTTTGGCCCTCATCCTACCGATGCTCTCATCCGCGAGGAGGCTCACCTGACGCCGAGTCCCCGCATGCGCGTCCCCGACCAGCCCATGCTCTTCGCGCAACACCCCGACGGCGACCGGGGCCTTCCGCGTCCCGGAGCGCGCGCTCGTGCAGACCGCGATCAGGCTTCCTCTCGCTGCCACGATCCCGTCTTCCCGCCGGATTTGCGCACCACATGCATCTCGGATATTTCGCTCGCCGGGTCGAGCGCCTTGCACATATCGTGGATCGTCAGCGCGGCGACGGCCACCGCTGTGAGCGCCTCCATCTCCACCCCGGTGGAGGCGTGTGCGCGGGCCGTGGCTTCAACGATCACCTCCCCGCGCGCCGCGACCAGGTCGAACTCGATGCCAACGTGGGACAGCGGTATGGGATGGCAGAGTGGAATCAGCTCGGGGGTCCTCTTTGCCGCCATGATCCCCGCCACGCGCGCTGCCGCCAGCGCGTCGCCCTTCGGCAGGCGCCCGGCGGTCAGCGCCTCGAACGCGGCCTCATTCATACGCACGCGACCGACCGCGCTCGCCTCGCGGTCGGTCGCCGGCTTGCCGTGGATGTCGATCATCCCGCTCACAGTACGGCGTCGCCCCGGTGGCTCGACCTCATCCATCAGCTCTTCCGCATGTCCTTCCCGATGACCGAGGCGGCATGGACGATCTGCGCGAATCGCGACGCATCGAGACTCGCGCCTCCCACCAGAGCGCCGTCGATCTCGGGCTGAGAGATCAAGTCGTGGGCGTTCTGCTCGCTCACGCTCCCGCCATACTGGATCCTCACGTCGGCCGCCGCATCGCGGCCGAAGGCCTCCTCAACGGTGCTTCGGACGAGCCCACACACTCGATTCGCCTCGGCCGCGTCGCAAGCGCGCCCAGTGCCGATGGCCCATACCGGCTCATAGGCCATCACCATCCCTGCGACTTGCTCGGGACTCACTTCGGCCAGGCCGGCGCGCACCTGACCGGACACGATTTCGTCGGTCCGGCCCTCCTCGCGCTCCGGCAGGACCTCCCCGACGCACATGATCGGCACGACTTCGTGTACCAGCGCGGCCTTCACCTTCAGGTTGACGCTGGCATCAGTGTCGCCGAACACCCGCGTCGCCTCGGCGGCCAGTGTCTCGTCGGGCTTCCCGAAGCGACCTCGGCGCTCCGAATGGCCGACGATGACGTAGGTGCAGCCGACGTCCTTCAGCATCGCCGGGCTCAGCATGCCCGTAAAGGCCCCCCTGTCCTCCCAGAACATGTCCTGGGCTCCGAGCGCAATATTGGAGGCCGCGATGGCACCTCCCACCGCGCTGAGCGCTGTGGCCGGCGGACATACCGCAATCGACACCTTCGCCAGCCCGGCGACCCGCGGCATCAGCTCCTTGACGAGCGCGACCCCCTCCTCAACGGTCTTATTCATCTTCCAGTTTCCGGCGATGAGCGGAATGCGTGCCATGGCAAAGGGCCCTCCAGGAAGTTGAATTCAGCGATCTTCAATGGCGGCGATGCCGGGCAACTGCTTGCCCTCCAGGAACTCCAGGGAGGCGCCGCCACCCGTGCAGACGTGGCTCATCCTGTCGGCGAAGCCGAGCTGCTCGATGGCGGCCACCACGTCGCCGCCGCCGATGACGCTGTAGGCGCCCGACTCCGCCACGGCCTGCGCAATCGCACGCGTTCCCTCGGCCAGCGCGGGCACCTCGAAAGCGCCCATGGGGCCGTTCCAGAAGATGGTCTTCGCCCCAGTGAGCGCCTCGGCAAAGCGCTTCCGCGTCTCCGGTCCGATATCCGCTCCCATCTGGTCCGGCGGGATCTTCTCCACCGGCGCAATGTCGCGCGGCGCGTCCTGCTTCAGCTCTCCGGTAACCACCACGTCCACCGGCAGCAGAAGCTGCGGACGGCCGCCCTCCGCCTCTGCGAGGATCTCCTTCGCCAGCTCGAAGCTCTCCTCATCGAACACCGACTTGCCGATGTCGAGGCCCTTCGCCTTGAGAAACGTGTAGGCCTGGCCGCCGCCGATGATGAGCGTGTCCACCCTCTTCATCAGGTTCCGGAGCACGCCGATTTTGCCCTTGATGCCGCCGAGCATCGCGACGTACGGCCGTTCGGGATCTTCGAGGATGTGGCTGAGCACCTGGACTTCCCTCTCGAGCAGAAGGCCCGCCGCGGAGGGAAGAAACTTGGCCATCACGGCCGTCGAGGCATGCGCCCGATGCGCCGTGCCGAAGGCGTCGTTCACGTAGATGTCCGCCAGCCCTGCAAGCTGCTTCGCGAATCCCTCGTCGCCCTTTTCCTCCTCCGGGTGGAAGCGCAGGTTCTCCAGCATGATCACATCGCCGGGTTTCATATCACGCGCCGCGGCCTCGACCTCCGGCCCGATGCAGTCGGACAGTATCGTGACCGGCCGCCCGAGCAACCCCGAGAGGCGATCCGCCGCAGGCTCGAGAGATAGCTCGCGCTTCACCTGTCCCTTCGGCCGGCCGAGGTGCGAGGCCACGACCAGGGCGGCGCCGCGGCTCAGCAAGTCGGTAAGCGTGGGGAGGACGGCGCGGATGCGGGTGTCGTCTGTGATCTCGCCGTCCTTGAGCGGGACGTTGAAGTCCACGCGGACGAAGACGCGCTTGCCTTTGGGGTTTATATCCCGAATGCTCTTCTTGTTCATCACGCCTCCTCGCGCGTGAGCGACCGAAGAAAGAGGCCCGACAGTTCCTCGCCGCCGGGCCTCCGTTGTCTTCAGACGTCAACTAACCTTCTTGGCGATGATACCGACGAGATCCACCAGACGGCACGAATAGGCCCACTCGTTGTCGTACCAGGCCAGCACCTTCACCAGATTCCCGGCCAGCACCCTGGTCTCGCTGGCGTCGACGACGGATGACACCTCGTACCCGCGGATATCGCTGGACACGATCGGCTCCCGGCACACTTCCAGGTAGCCCTTCATGCGCCCGTTGGCCGCAGCCTCGAACGCCTTGTTCACCTCTTCCGCGCTGGTGCTCTTCTCAAGCGCGCAGGTGAGGTCCACCACCGAACCCGTCCCCACGGGAACGCGCAGCGCGATACCGTCCAGCTTCCCCTTCAGCTCGGGCACGACGAGCCCGATGGCCTTCGCCGCGCCGGTCGAGGTCGGGATGATGTTCAGCGCGGCCGCCCGCGCCCGGCGCGGGTCCTTGTGCACGAGGTCCAGCACCTGCTGGTCGTTCGTGTACGCATGCACGGTCGTCATCAGTCCTGTCTCGACGCCGAAGCTATCTTGCAGCACCTTCGCGACCGGCGCCAGGCAATTCGTCGTGCAGCTCGCGTTCGAGATGACCTTGTGCTTGGCGGGGTCGAAGATCTCGTCGTTGACGCCGAGCACGATGGTCGGGCTTTCCGGACCGGCATCGCCTCTGAGTGGCGCGGACACGATGACGTTCTTCGCGCCTGCGGTGAGGTGGGCGCTTACCCTCTGCACGTCGCGGAAGACACCGGTGGACTCGATCACGACATCGACGCCGAGGTCCTTCCACGGCAGCTTTGCAGGGTCTCTCTCCGCGAGCACTGCAAACTCGTCGCCGTCCACCACCAGCTTCCCATCCTTCACCTCGACCCTGCCGCCAAAGCGTCCGTAGTTCGTGTCGTACTTCAGCAGGTGGGCGTTGATGTCCAGGGGGGCGAGATCGTTGATGGCGACCATGTCCACGCCCTCGACCTTCCGCTCGATCATCGCTCGCAGCGTGAGGCGCCCAATCCGGCCGAAGCCGTTGATCGCCACTTTCAGGGCCATGCTGAATCCTCCTCATTCCTTTGGTATGATGCTGACCGACCGGGGAAGCCGCCTGAGAAACAGAGTGGGACCCGCCGCCGTTCCATCGCAGGAACCGCGCGAGGCAGCCTCACGGCCCCGGCCGGGCGTATTCTAGCTGAGCCCGCGACGGCTGTCAAGGATAAGCGTGTTCGCGTCGTGCGCCCTCTCCCACCTCCCCGAATGTCTGGCGCGCGGTGCTCACACGCGCTCCGAAGCCCTCCGCCCCAGCTCGAACAGCCCCGTCAGCACGGTGTTGAGAACGCTCATCACCAGCGCGCCCAGCGCCGCCGCGCCAAAGCTTCCGACCGTGAAGCCCCACCCCACAGAGCCCACGAAGTAGAAGATCAGCACGTTCACGAAGAAGGAAAGCAGAAACGTCCACAGCCCGAAGGTGAGACATGACAGCGGCAGTGTGATGGCCTGGAAAAGGAAGACCGCGGGGCGCGCCAGCAGGTTGAGCAGCCCGAGTGCCGCCGCGGCGACGAAGATCCAGAGGCCGCCGCCCACCGCGGCGAGACCCGGCACGATGTGTACGGTAATCAGCAGCGCGACCGACGCGAGAACCCACCGCATCAGCAGCTTCATCGCGCCCTCCCTCCGAGCACTCGGCGCTCGTCGCAGTCGATGCCCTCCAGGCCCAGCAGGGCGCGCTTTATGTTCAGGCCGCCGCCGAAGCCGCCCAAGCGGGCACCGGCGGCAACGACGCGGTGACACGGGATCACGAGCGGGAGCGGGTTCCGGCTCATCGCTCCCCCGGCCGCCCGCGCCGCCCGCGGCCGCCCGGCCCTGGCCGCCACCCAGCCGTACGTCCTCACCTGCCCGTATGGGATTCGACGCGCCGCCAGCAGGGCTCGTCCCTGAAAGGGAGGAATGCCTGCCAAGTCTACCGGGTAGCGTCCGAGATCGACCCTCCCGCCGGCGAAGTAGCGCCGGAGATCGGCCGCCAGAGCCGCGAGCAGGGAATCTCCCCGCATCGCGTCTTCGCCAACTCCGCAGGCCGCGAGCGCGGCCCGCCTGGTCGGCGCAGGAAGGCAGGTCTTGGTCAGCCTTCCCCCGCGCGACACCGCGCACACCCATCCGATGGGCGTCTGCGCGACAGCGGCCGCAGGTTCGGCGCCGCGACCGTGCACGCCGCCGCGGCCGCACACCTCAATATCCATCCCGATGCCACAGGTTCGGCGGCGACGACCGGAAGAGGTGCTCGATGGCGTCCTCCACACTGCGGAACCCGGCCGGCCGAAGCCAGTCCCGGTTCGGGAAAAGCACCATGAGGCCCGGCCCGGTCTCCACCTCGACCGGGACTCGCCGTCCCTGGAGCAGCGTGAGAACCGGCGCGCTCCCTCCGATCTGCATCACCGCGCGCCCCGAGTGGTGCGCCAGGAACTCATGGGCGGCCTGCCGCAGGAGCACGAGCGCGGCGTCTTCGTGCCCGCGCCGGTGCGCCAGCTCGGTGACTGCCAGACGTGGCTCCTCGGCGGGAACGTAGGCGGCAGCGTAGGCCGCGAGCTTCCCGCCGAACCGAGCACCCACCCCGATGGCGCCGAGGCGGGAAGAGAACCCGTGGGGGAAGGTCCCCCGCCGGGGCCAGGTCTCCCAGAAGCGGGTCTCCCGCACCTGCATGCCGGTCTGCCCTTGGCTGTACTCGTGGTAGACCGATGCCACCTCGGGCCAGACCTGGCCGTAGTCCAGGCGCTCGACCGAGTAGTCGTGCGCGAGCGACATCCTTGCGAGCGCGCTGGCCGGGC
>Ga0180438_10006030_pt1 | contig 16587 bp, 7 predicted proteins | sample SS_ome_12_FD_132455 | JGI IMG/M metagenome (GOLD analysis project Ga0180438, IMG submission 132455) | Hypersaline lake sediment archaeal communities from the Salton Sea, California, USA - SS_3_D_2 metaG | ecosystem: Environmental > Aquatic > Non-marine Saline and Alkaline > Hypersaline >...
ATCCTGAGTGGGCCCTCCGTCCTCGTCAACGCGACCGTCTCGCGGGCCCTCCACGTCCCGGCCTCGGTTGACGACCTGGAGCAGTCGGCACGGATGGCACGCCTCACGGCGCGGCTGACCGGAGTCTGCAGCTATCGCTCGGGCGGCGGCGATGCCCTCTCGGCCCTCCACGCCACGACCTGGGAGATGGACCGTTCCCTGGGCACGGCGTACCACGGGCGCTTCGTCGAGTACCTCAAGGCCGTCCAGTCCCGGGACCTCTTCGTTACCGGAGCCATGGCCGGCCCCACCGGAGACCCGCGCCGGCGGCCGCCCCGCCAGGCGGACCCGGACCTGACGCTCCGGGCGGTGGAGAAGCGGCCCGAGGGCGTGGTGCTCCAGGGGGCCAAGATGCACCAGAGCGGCGCCTACGCCGCCGACGAGATCCTCGTGATCCCGGGGCTGGAGCTCGAGCCCGGGGAGGACGCGTACGCCGTGGCGTGCGCCGTCGACGGGGCGAGTCCGGGGCTGCGTTTCATCTGCCAGTACTCCCCCCTCTCCGCCGAGCGCGCGGCGGCCGATTCCCCCGCGGAGTTGGGGAACCCCCTCTACGGGGCGCGGGAAACGTGCCTGGTGGTGTTCGATCACGTGTTCGTCCCGTGGGACCGCGTCTTCATGTTTGGAGAGACCGAGTTCTCCGGGCGCCTGGTCCGCCGGTTCTCGCGCGCACACCGGATCGGCTCCGGGGCCGCCTGCACGCTGGGCTACGGGGACCTGATCCTGGGCGCCGCCCACTGGCTCGCCGAGGCGGCCGGCTCGCTCGACGCCCCCGGGACCGTGCACCGGCTTGCCGAGATGGCACGTCTTCAGAAGACGACCGAGGGCTGCGTGATTGCAGCCACGCTCAAGGGAGAGGAAGAACCGGCCGGGTCGGGGGTCTACTTCCCCGACGGAGCGCTGTCGGACGCCGCGAACCTTACGGGAGCCGAAGGGGTCCGCCATCTCATCGAGCACGCCATCGCAATCGGCGGAGCGCTGCTCGTCACCCTTCCCTCGGAGCGGGAACTGGCCAACCCGGTCACCCGGGCGGACATGGAGAAGTTCCTGGCCGGGGCGGGGGAAACCCCGGTGTCCGACCGCATGCGGATGACCCGGTTTCTGCAGACCTGGGTCGCCGGACTCCGGACCGCCGAAGTCTATCACGGGGCGGGCTCTCCCGAGAGCCAGCGGCGGTCGCTCTTCGATTCCGGCGAGTGGCGGGAACTTCGCGGGCTGGCCGCCAGACTCGCGGGCCTGGAGGAACCGTAGGATCATGGGCCGGACCCCGGAACCGCCGGCGGGCCGCGGACTGGAGGGAGTCTCCGTCGTCCTGGACAACGTGCGGAGCGCCTTCAACGTGGGGTCCATCTTTCGGGCGGCGGACGCATGCGCCGCCGAGAGACTCTACCTGTGCGGCATCACGGCGAAACCGCCGAACCGGAAACTGGACAAGACGGCGCTCGGGGCCACCGAGTTCGTCCCTTGGGAATACCGCCTGTCGACGCACGAAGCGCTCGACCATTTCCAGAGAGAGGGAATCCCGATCCTCTGTGTGGAAGTCCATCCAGAGAGTGTGCCCCTGTGGGACTTCCAGATTCCCCGGAGGGTCGGGATCGTCTTCGGGCACGAGGTCTGGGGGCTTTCGGAGGACGTGCTGGTGCGGGCCGACCACGTGGTGCATCTGCCCATGCTCGGGATCAAGAACACGCACAACGTGGCCACGGCCTGCGGGATCGTCCTGTTCGAGGCGCTCAGGCAGAGGCTGAGCGGCCGGAGGTCCTCCCCGGCGGCGTCTTCCCGCTGAGGGATCGATGTTCCCCGCGGCCGGCCGCGGCGCCGGGCAAAGGCCGGGGCCAAGCCGCGCATTCGGACCGCCGGGGTGTCCCCGGACCCGGAGAACACGGGCGGGCCGTGCGGCCAGGAGCTAAACGATGGGAAAAAGACGACTTCTCGTAACCGCCGCGCTCCCCTACGCCAACGGCCCCCTCCACCTGGGACACCTCGCGGGCGCCTACATCCCGGCGGACATCTACGTCCGCTACCAGCGGATGAAGGGCCACGACGTTCTCTTCATCTGCGGGACCGACGAGCACGGGGTCCCCATCACGCTCAGGGCCGAGCGGGAGGGCGTCTCTCCGCGGGAGATCGTGGACCGGTACCACGAGAACATCCGGACCAGCTTCGGGCGGCTGGGCGTCTCCTTCGACAACTTCTCGGGAACCGCTCGACCCGTGCACCACCGGACCTCTCAGGATATCTTTCTCCATCTCCACGAGAAGGGCTATCTCGAGGAGCGGGAGGTTCTGCAGCTCGAGTGTCCCCAGTGCCGGCGCGCCCTCCCCGACCGCTTCGTCGAGGGCATCTGCCCCCACTGCAAGAGCCCGGGCGCCCGGGGGGACCAGTGCGAGACGTGCGGCAAGTGGCTGGAGCCTTCGGCCCTGATCGACCCCAGGTGTAAGATCTGCGGAACGCCTCCCGTCACGATGACCACCCGTCACTGGTTCTTCAAGCTGAAATCCATGCAACCGCAGCTCGAGACCTGGGTGGCCGAGCATCCCCGGTGGAAGGAGAACGTCAAGAACTTCTGCAGGGGTTGGTTCCAGGGGGGATTGGAGGATCGCCCCATCACGCGCGACATCTCCTGGGGTGTGCCCGTGCCCCTGCCCGGGGCCGAGGGCAAGGTGCTCTACGTCTGGTTCGATGCGCCCATCGGCTACATCTCGTCCACCAAGGAGTGGGCCGAGAGGCGGGGGGAGCCCGACCGGTGGAAGGACTACTGGCTCGACCGCCGGACCGAGCTGGTCCATTTCATCGGCAAGGACAACATCGTGTTCCACGCCATCGTGTTCCCGGCTACCCTGATGGCCCATGGGGACTTCGTGCTGGCCGCCCAGATCCCGGCCAACGAGTTCCTCAACCTGGAGGGGCGACCGCTCTCGACCTCGAGGAATTGGGCGGTCTGGGTCCCCGACTACCTGGACGCCTTCCCGCCCGACCCCCTCCGGTACGCCATCGCGCGGAACGCGCCGGAAACCCGCGACACGGATTTCACCTGGAAGGACTTCCAGGCGAAGAACAACGATGAGCTGGCCGACATCCTCGGGAACCTGGTCAACCGGACCGTGAGTTTCTGCCATCGGTTCTGCGGGGGCCGGGTGCCGAAGCGGGCCCCCCTGGGCCCCGCAGACGAGCGAATCCTGCAGACGATCCAAGGAGCGGCCTCCCGGGTCGGCGCGCACCTGGAGGACTTCGAGATCCGCGAGGGCCTGATGGACCTGCTGCTTGCGGCCAAAGAGGGCAACCGCTACTTCGACGAGAAGCAGCCCTGGGCGACCCGCGAGAAGGACCCCGCCGACTGCGGCACGACCCTCCACCTGTCCCTCCAGCTGTTAAAGGTCCTGGCCGCCGTCATGCACCCCTTCCTCCCGTTCAGCGCCGAGAAGACGTGGCGCATGCTGGGCCTGGACGGAGACGCGGCCCAGCAGCCGTGGGACACGATCGGGACCGAGGGGCTTGCCGAGGACCACACCATCGGGACGCCCGAGATCCTGTTCAGCAAGATCGAGGACGACGTCATCGAACGCGAGGTCGCGAAACTCACCCAGGCGCAGGCCGACGCCGCACCAGACGCCCCGCGCCCGGCGGAGGTCCCGGACCGGATCTCCATGGAAGAGTTTTCGCGGGTTTCCCTGGCGGTGGGCGTGGTCACCTCGGCCCGCGCCGTCGAGGGCAAGCCGGGATGGCTTCGCCTGGGGGTGGACGTCGGCCGGCGCACGATCGAGACCCTTGTCAAGATCGACCAGGAGCCGCAACATCTGGTGGGTAAGCTCGTGACCGTCGCCGGCGGTGTCAAGGCCGTGGTCGAAGGTCTTCCGTGCGAGGGGCGCGTCCTCACGGTCCCGGGACCCGACGGCGGGGTCCTGGTGGTCCCCACCGCCCCCGTGCCCCCGGGAGCACCCGTGAAGTAGGACCGCCGCCCTTTGTCTTTAATTTTTTCCCCGTGCCGACCGAAAGAGAGTACATCAGGTTCACATACACCGGATCCATACCCGGCAACCCGGAGAGATCTATGTACCACAACTCGGTTCTCGATCTCATCGGCAACGTGCCTATGCTCAGGATCGAGAAGCTGACCCCTTACAGTGTGTTCGCCAAGGCGGAGTTCCTGAACCCCGGCGGAAGCATCAAGGACCGCGTGGCCAAACACCTGATCCTGGAGGCCGAGCGCCAGGGGCAGCTCCGCCCCGGGATGACCATCGTCGAGCCGACCTCCGGCAACACGGGGATCGGGATCGCCCTCATCGGCGTGCAGAGGGGCTACGACGTGAAGATCGTCATGCCCGAGAACATGAGCGAGGAGCGGCGCAAGATCATCCGCGCCCTCGGCGCGGAACTCGTCCTGACCCCGGCCGACGAGGGACTGGACGGCTGCGTGCAGCGGGTCCGCGAGATCCACCAGTCCGACCCCAACGTGTTCGTGCCGCAGCAGTTCGAGAACCCCAAGAACCCCGAGATCCACTACCTGACCACGGCGCCCGAGATCTGGTCCCAGATGGAGGGCCGGATCGACGTGTTCGTCGCCGGGGTGGGTTCGGGAGGCACGCTCGGGGGCGTCGGCAAGTTTCTCAAGGAGAAGAACCCGGCGGTCGTCGTGGTCGCCGTCGAACCCAAGAACAGCGCCGCGCTTCTGGGCCAGGAGCCCGGCCTGCACCAGATCCAGGGGATCGGCGACGGCTTCGTGCCCGCGGTGCTGGACATATCGCTGATCGACGAGGTGATCACGGTCTCGGACGAGGACGCCATCGCCACCACGCGGGCGCTGGCGCGCCAGGAGGGCCTCCTGGTCGGAACCTCCTCCGGCGCGAACGTGTGGTCGGCCATCCGGGCGGCCGAGAAACACGGGAAGGACGCTCGGGTGGTCACGGTCCTGGCCGACCGCGCCGAGCGGTACTTCAGCACGAGCCTGATCTAGGCCCCGGGAGCGCGCGCCGCGGCTTCAGATCCGCCCGCGACCGGGGGGATTCCCACGCGGACGGCCGGGCGCACGCGCGGAGTCCGGTGGGCCGTCGAGGAACCGGAATGAGTAGGGGAGTGCAGATGCGCAAAGCGGTTGCGGTCCTGGCGGGGCTCCTGATGGTCTCGGGGCCGGCCGGGGCGGCCGTCCTCGAAGTCCCCGCCGAGTTTGAAACCATCCAGGGGGCCGTGGACGCGGCTTCGGCGGGCGACACGGTCCGAGTCGCCCCCGGCGTGTACCGGGACTGCACCCACCCATGCGACGGGCACAACGGGTCCTTCTCCTGTGTGATCGTGAAGTCGGGCGTCACGCTCCTGGGGGCCGGGGCCGGGAAGACGACGATCGACACCCCGATCCAGGGGCTCTGCGTCTACTGTGAGGACGCCGTCGATGTCGTCATCCAGGGGTTCACGTTCCGGAACGCCGACGACGGCGAATGGCTCTTCGCCCCGGCCATTCTCTGCCGGTCATCCAGCCCGCGGATCCGAAACTGCGACATCGTTCCGCCATCGGACGGCGGCGTGGCCTGGAGTGGGCGGGCGTGCCCCGTCGTCCAGGACTGCACGTTCCTGAGCTATGCCTGCGATCCTCAGGGGAGGGCCGCGCTCGCGGATCCGCCCCCAGAGGGTCTGTCGGCCGACCCGGACGCCCGCACGGCAGATCCGCCCCGCACGAGCGAGACTCCGCCCAGCGACCCCGCGCCCGACGGCGACCCCGCCGTCGGATGGGCCCGGGAAGGCGTGCGGCTCTCCCCGAGCCCGCTTCTGGTCCACAGTGCACCCAACCCCTTCCGGTTGTCGACCACGATCGTCTTCGGGCTGACCGAGCCGGCCCGGGTGACCCTCCGGATCTACGACGTAACCGGCAGGGAGATCGCGTCCCTCGTGGACTGTCCGATGTCGGTGGGGACCCACGAGGTCACGTGGGACGGCATCACGCGCTCCGGCCTCGACGCCGCCAGCGGGACCTACTTCTACCGGTTGACGGTCGGCAATCGGTCGGAGACCGGTCGGATGGTCATGGTCCGCTAGCCCCGACTTCCCCCAGAAAACCCGCCGAACGTCCGCGTGGAACGTCCAGAGAACCTGCGCGCATCTGCGCCCGGACCCCGCAGGTCCGCCGCCCGGGAGGGAGTACCGCGGGGCGTTGCGGCACGCCTAGGACTCGATCGCTTCGCGGATCTTGGCCACCAGTGTGGCGGCCTGGTAGGGTTTCTGGATGAAGCCGGCGATCCCGCAGCCCTCGAGCCGACGGACAAGGTCCGATTCGGAGTAGCCGCTGGAGAGGATCACGCGGGCGTCGTCCCTGATGGCGCGCAGCTCCCGGAAGGTCTCCTCGCCGCCCTTGTGCGGCATGGTCAGGTCGAGTACGACCGCCACAATCTCGTCGGCCTGCCGCCGGAAGACCTCCACCCCCTCGGCCCCGCTGGCCGCCGAAAGCCCCTTGAACCCGAACTTCTCCACCATCCGCTGGGTGATCTCCCGAACCGTCTCCTCGTCGTCGATCACAAGAACGCTCCCCCGGCCCCGCCATTCGCCGGCAAGAGCCGACCCGCGCGCGCCGACCCGCGCCCCACGCCGGACGGCAGGCAGCAGGACCCGGAAGGTCGTCCCCCGTCCCACCTCACTCGTAACCTGGACGGTCCCGCGGTGACTGCGGACGATACCCAGGACGGCCGCCAGCCCGAGACCCCGCCCGGCGAACTTCGTGGTGAAGAACGGGTCGAAGATCCGGCCCACCATTTCCTCCTTCATCCCGCAACCCGTGTCGGAGACCTCAACGTAGACATAGGTCCCCTCGGGGAGGTGCTCGTCGAGGAAGGTGTCGACCAGGTCCTCCTGGCGGCACGGGATGGCCCCCGTGCGGATCCGGACGGTCCCCTCCCTCCGGCCGATGGCCTCCGAGGCGTTCGTCACCAGGTTCAGGATGACCTGTCGGAGCTGCGTGGCGTCGCCCTCGATCGTGGGCAGCTCGGGCATCAGATCCTGTTCGATCACGACACCTTTGGACACCGACACCTCCAGCAGACGGGTCATCTCCCGGACGGCTTCGTTCAGATCCAGAGGCCGCACGACGAAGCGGCCCTTCCCGGAATAGGCCAGCATCTGTTTGCAGAGATCGGCCGCACGCTTGGCCGACGTCTCGATGCCCAGGATGTTGTCCCGGGCGGGAGAGGTCGCCGAGACGTTCATGAGCGCCAGGTCCGCGTTGCCCACGATGCCGGTGAGCAGGTTGTTGAACTCGTGGGCGACGCCCCCGGCCAGAACCCCCAGGCTCTCGAGCTTCTGGCCGTGCTGGATCCGGGTCTGGAGCCGCTGCTGTTCCTCGACGGCACGCCGGCGCTCCGAGATGTCGCGGACGAAGGCGATCACGAGATGCTCGCCGTCGATGGTGACGAGGCGGGTGCTGACCTCCGTGGGAAAGACTTCGCCGTCCTTCCTCCGGCCCGCAGCCTCGACGAAGGCCCCGCCCGTCTGCACCTGTTCCCGGGTCACGGCCGGAAGCGCGGCGGCCGTGCGCTCGTCCACGATGTTCTCCACGCGAAGACCGACCAGCTCGTCCTTGGTGTAGCCGAGCATCTGGCAGGCCGAGGTGTTGCAGTCCAGGATCCGGCCGTCGAGCGTTTTCAGAAGGACGGCGTCCGAGGAGGCCTCGAACAGCGTCCGGTACTTCATCTCGCTCGCCCGGAGCGCCCGTTCGACGCGTTTGTACTCGGTCACATCCTCGTGCACGACGACGATGTTCTGGACCTTCCCGTCCCGATCGAGGATGGGAAACGCCGCCCCTCGCGCGCAGACGTCTCGACCCGGAAGGCGGGGGTCCACGTGGCTGGGGTTGTACCAGACCTCGGTCGAAAAGCTGACGGCCCTGCCGTCCCTGACCTCCAGGAGTTTCTCGCGCATCCCGTGGCCGGCCAGGATGGGGTCCTCGAAGAGCGAGTACTCCGGGGGCGGGACGGAACCGAACATGTCCCGGTACGCACGGTTGCCCCTCTGGTACCGTCCCTCCCGGTCATAGACCGAGAGGGCGAAGGGGGTGTGGTCGATGATGCGATCGAGGATGTGCCTGTCCGGCTGCTCCAGAGTCGTGCGGCAGGTGTTGCCTGTGGGCATGCGCGCTCCTCCTCGGGCTCGGCCGCGCCCGGCCCCGTCTCAAGGACGCCCGCCCGACGTTTCGCGGAGCCGAGAGATTCTGAGGGTGAGAATGACGTCTCGCTTATTCCCTCCCATCGGCATGTTCCGTTCATATCCTGATTGCGAATCTACCGAGGGGGGAACAGGCATGGGGCCGACCGGCAGGAGCGGGGCGCACGTTCGGGGCATCTCTCCAGGAGTGAGCACAATCCCGGCGGGGGCCTAGCCGGCGCCGAGAACCTCCCGGAGCTTCTCCTTGAGCGCGGAGGCCTGGTAGGGTTTCTGGAGGAACCCGGCGACCTTCTTGCCCTTGAACCGCTTGGCGACTTCCTGTTCGCTGAACCCGCTGGTCAGGATCACGCGGGCCTTGGGGCTCTGGCGCCGGATCTCCTCGAAAGTCTCTTCTCCGCCCATGCGCGGCATGGTCAGGTCGAGCAGCACAACCGAAATCTCTGAAGCGTGGTCCCGGAACAGACTGACCCCCTGCTCGCCGTCCGAGGCCGCGAGCACCGAGAACCCGAATTTCTCCAGCATGCCCCGGGTGACGGAGCGCACGGCCTCCTCGTCGTCGATCACGAGGACCGTTCCCTGGCCGCGCCACGCGCGGCTCGGCGTCCGGTCACCGTTGCGCCTCCTGGCCGATCGGCGGGCTGTGGGAAACAGGACCGTGAAGGTCGTCCCGCGGCCCACCGAGCTCTTCACTTTGAGAGCGCCCCCGTGCCCGCGCACGATGCCGATCACGGCCGCCAGGCCGAGCCCCCGACCCGTGAACTTCGTCGTGAAGAAGGGGTCGAAGATCCTGGCCCTGGTCTCCTCGTCCATGCCGCAGCCGGTGTCGCTGACCTCGAGGAACAGGTACGCGCCCTCGGGCAGATCCTCTCCGAGGTAGGTCCGTGAGAGGCGGGCGCGATCGCACTGGGAAACACCGGTCCGGATGCGGATGGTCCCCGAGTGCTCCCCGATGGCCTCCGACGCGTTGGTGATCAGGTTCAGGACGATCTGCCGGATCTGGGTGGCGTCGGCCTCCATCGGCGGCAGATCCTCCGCCAGGCCGTACTTGAGGGTAATGCGCTTGGAGATCGAGACGTCGATCAGGTGGGCCATCTCCTGAACCAGTTCGCCCAGATCCACGTATTCGACGACAAAGCGGCCTTTGCCGGAATAGGCGAGCAGCTGCCGACAGAGGTCCGCCGCCCTCTTGCCCGCGGTCTGAACGCCCTCGATGTTGTCCCGGGCGGGGGAGGAGGACGGCAGGTGCATGAGCGCCAGATCGGCGTTGCCGAGAATGCCCATCAGCAGGTTGTTGAAGTCGTGGGCGATCCCGCCGGCCAGGACGCCCAGACTCTCCAACTTCTGCGCATGCTGGATCTGTGCCTGCAGCCGGCGGCGTTCTTCCTCGGCCCGGCGTCGCTGCGTCACATCCCGGACGGTGGTCACGACACGAACGACCTCGTCTCGCTCGAAGACCGGGATCTTGCGCGTCTCGGTCAGAAACTCCCGATCCCCGATCTTCGTCTGCTCTTCCGTCACCAGCGTACGCCCGGTCTTGAACACCTGCTCGTACTCCTCCCGGACCTTCTCCGGGAGAAATGGAAAGACCTCGAACACCGTCGACTCTCCGGTGTCCACCTCCAGCCCCAGTTCCTTCGTCCACCGACGGAAGGTCCGGTTGACCAGGATCAGGCGCAGGTCGCGGTCGACCACGTGGATGGCGTCGCCCATCGAGTCCAGCGTCGTCCGGTACTGCAGCTCCGAGGTCCGCAGGGCGTCTTCGGCCAGCTTGCGCTCGGTCACGTCCGCGGCCACGCCCGTCATGCGAACCAGGGTCCCATCCTCGTCCCGGATCGGGAATCCCCGATCGTGGATCCACCGGATCGAACCGTCGGGTTTGACGATTCGGTACTCCAGGTCCCAGACCCCCCGGGCGTGTCCCTCGATCGCCTCGGCCACCCGCGGCCGGTCTTCGGGATGGACGCCCTCGAGGACGGAGTGGGGATCCCGGTACAGGCTCTCGCGGCTGCGCCCCCAGACCCGTTCGAAGGCCGGACTCACGTAGATCATCCGGGTGATGCCCGGCGTGCTCATCCAGAAGACGTCCTGGATGGTCTCGGTCACCAGCCGGAAGTTCTCCTCGCTTCTCCTGAGCGCCTCCTCGGCCCGCCTGCGATCCGTAACCTCGAGTGTGACTTCGACGACCCCGACCACGTCCCCGGATTCGCTCCGAACCGGGTAGCCCCGGACGAACCAGACGCGGCCGTCGGGCGTGGTCATCTCGGCCTGGTGGGGCTCACCCGTTTCGATGGCTCTCTCGACCGGACACCCGGGGCACGGGTCGGTCCGGCCCTGCCAGATCTCGTGACAGCGCCGACCCACCAGCCGGGAGGGGGCCGTGGAGACCGACTCCCCCGCGACGCGGTTGGCCCAGACCACCCTCAGGTCCCGGTCCTGGTAGGACACCAGTTCCGAGACGCTGTTGAGGATGCTCACCTTCTCCCGCTCCGATTGCCTCAGAGCTTCCTCGGCGCGCTTTGGCCCCGAGACGTCCCGCATCATGACTTGGATCACGTCTTGCCCGGCGGACTCGTCCCAGACCACGTAGGCGTTGAACAGGACCCAGAGGTTCTTGCCCGAGCGGGTGCGGAGACGGACCTCGAAGTCCCGAACTCCCTTGCGGTCCCGGACCTGCTCCTCGAACCCGGCCATCCCCCCGGGAACCTCGAAGAGGGACCAGACGCTCTCACCCACCAGCGCGGATGGATCCGGGTACTCGCCCTCGAGATCCAGGATCCGCACCGCTCCGGGATCCACGAAGATCACGGCGCCGTCGAACCGGTACCGGCACAGGCCGATCCCAGCGAACGCCATCGCCTCCTCGCGGATCTGATCGATCTCCCCCTTGCTTCGGAGCGAGGGATCTCCCCTGGGCATTTGAACCTCCTGATCGAGTGGGCCCGACCGCCACCGGGGGTGGCTCGACGCCACCCTGACCCCATGATAGCGGGTCCGGCTCGCCGGTCAAGCAGGACCCAGCGTCCCGCCGTCCGATCATCCTTCGGATCGCGAGGAAGCAAACTGGAGCAGAAGGAAATCCACAAATGGAACCGCGGGGGCGCGGCCTGCCCGGAGGGATCAGTCCTGCGGAAGTTGAGCCGTGAGCTCGACGGTCCCGTCCGCCACCAGCATCCGGTACAGGAACACCCGAAGCCGGTACGTCCCCGGTTCCCGCCGCTCGGGGGAGAGGGATAGGTTCGTCGTCACCCAGGCGCGCGGTTCCTCGGGCATGAGCACGACGCGCTTTCTGAAGACTCGCCTGCCGTCGGGGTCCGTCCAGAGCAGGTGGAGGATCCTCTCCTCACGCGGCCGGAGGCCGTCGAACTCGACCCGGGCGTGGACCCGGCGGCCCTCCTCCAGGACGAAGGATCGGGCCTCCCCGTACGCCTTGCCGCTCGACTTGCCGACCTTGGAGCAGAACGTGATCGATGCGATACCGGATGCCTCGCCACCGCCGGCCGGTGAGACCGGCCCCGCAAGGACCCAGGCCGCAAGGAGAAGAGCGAAGGTCGCGCGCCGTCTCGTCACACCCCACCTCCCGATTCTCCTGCGTCCGGCGGCGGGGGGACCCCGCCGCCGGGCGCACGACTCGTCGCACTACTTGAGCAGGAGCATCTTTTGCGTCAGGACCCGGTCCGGCGTTTCCAGCCGGTAGAAGTAGATGCCCGAGGAGGCGGCGACCCCGTTGCCGTCGCGGCCAAACCACCGTGCGGCGTGTTGACCGGCCGGGTAGGGACCGTCGGCCAGGGTCTGCACCAGGCGTCCCTCGACGTTGAATACCCTGAGCCGGACGCTCATGGGCTTCGGCAGACCGAACACGATTTCGGTCACCGGGTTGAAGGGGTTCGGCCGGTTCTGCCGGAGGAAGACTTCCCTGGGCGCCTCGCCCTCTTCCAGCGGGACGGAGGTCCCGGTGGAGATCGCGAAGTCCGAGTCGCTCACGTCCGCCCCCTGGTTGCTGGCCCCATCCAGACAGACGACCCGGATCCGACACGCGGGTTCGTCCACCTCGGGCACCGTCCAGGCGTAGGTGGAGTCCAACACGCCCTTGGCGATGGTGTCCGGGTAGGAGGCGCCCCCGTCCGTGGAGAGCAGAATGTGCGTGGTCCGGATTCCCTGGTCGTCCTCCACATGCCAGCTCATGACGTACGGCGCGCCGCCGCTCACCAGCTCCTCCCCGCCGTTGGGGTCGAGGACGGTCACCGAGGGCGCCTGCGTATCGCTCGGCAGGGAGAAGGCCACGACCGTCACGTCGTCCACCCCGGCCTCCACGATGGAACCCGAGCCGGCGTCCTCCCCGACGAACCGGATCTGCACCTGGTCGGTCAGATCGATGTAGTCCTCCAGGTCGAACTGGTGGTAGGACCACGTGCGGTCGGACTGGTTCGTGTACTCGAGGGATTCCCAGAAACTCCCGTCGTCCGTGACACCGACCTGCCAGTAGTCCTGTCCGGGGGCGTTGCCGGTGTCGTTCGTGTACCACCGGTAGTAGCCGAGCGTCGCGCTGGCATACCCCGAGAGGTCGAGGACGGCGCTGATGAACGTCGTCTTGCCCCCGTCCACGTCGTTGGCCCCCTGGTCGGCCCCCACGGCGGACTGGCCCGTGATGTAGCAGTTGACGCCCGGAGCCGTCGTGTGATCGTCCTCGGGCTGGACCATGATCGCGTCGTAGTAGGTCGCGTTGGGATCCACGCGCTCCCAGATCCCGGTGGTGGCGTCGTCGTCCGGCGCGCCGACCGTCCAGCCGCCGACGGTCTCCATGTCGTCGTCCAGGACGACATCGACGGGCACGACGTGGAACACGTAGGTCGTGTCGCCCGGGGCGCCCGGGGGATCCTCGGTTTCGTACCCGGGCGTGTCCTTCGCATAGAGGTAGTAATCGATGCGCGAGTTGTGGGGCTGGCCCGGGATCTGGGCCAGGTAGTCGTCGTCCCCCAACGGGCTCAGCGTGAGCGGCTGGGGGGGTCCCAGGTTCACGCGATAGTAGAAGGCCTTCTCGTCGATGCCCGAGTAGTCGTAGATGTGCGTCGTGATCTCGTACGGGCCGACGGTGTCGTCCGTCATCAGGTACTGGGTCGTGTTGGTGATTGCGGGGCCCGCGATGTCGACGATGGAGAAGTTCACCGTGGTCGTCTCGTCCTTCGCCACGGCCACCGAGTACGCCGTGTCCGGGGCGAAGCTCGGGTGGAACACGACCACCGTGTAGGTGTCCACCGCCACGGGGCCGAAGTAGCCGCCGTCCTGGGTGGTGAAGAGCGAGCGCCCCGCCTCGAGGAGCCGCACCTCCGCGCCGCTTACGGGCGTGCCGCCGCCCGTGAGGTTCGTCACGTCCCCTCCGATGTACCCCAGGTCCTGCGCGACCACCGGCACGAACAGGATGGCCCGTCCCGCGGCCAGCGTGGCGGCAGCGCCGGGGTAGTTGTTCCAGAACGTATACTCGATTCCGTCCGAGTGGTCCAGGTTCTCGATCCCGACCGTGGCGTATGCGTGCGTGCCGTCGTTGTTCGTCACGGTGTTGTACTGGAAGAGGATCTGCCCGTCGCCGGTGGCGGTCGGGTACTCGGTGGGATCGAGGAGGATGACCTCGAACACCTCGGTGGCGTCCGCATACTCGTTCCTCAGGCGGCTCCACTCGACGATGAAGCGGTGGTTGGCCGCGTCGTAGTACTTCCACACCTCGGCGCCGCTCGGCTGGTAGAGGTCGTCCCAGAACGGGGCGATCATGGCGTTCGGGCCGGCGGCCCCCGGGATGCACGAGTTCCAGCACTGGTTGTCGTCGCAGTCGCCCATGGCCATCCACCCGTTGGAGCAGATGGTCACCTGCGTGAAGGTCGAACCGTAGTAGGCGAAGGCAAACGGAAGGTCCACGGTGACGTGCGCGTCTTGCTCGAACCCGTTGTCGTTGAGACCGACGTCGGTGCCGCTGCCCCCGTAGTTGCCCGCGATCTCGACCCAGCTGTACACGGGCGCCTCCGGGTAGTCCGTGTCGGTGTTGTCGAAGGCCCAGTAGCCGTAGCCGTCCGGACCCAACGGGTCGGTGGTCGCGGCCGTCCCGATCTTGAGTCCCACGACGACGGTGTCCCGGGCGCCCCCGGAGGTTTCGAGCACCAGCAGGCACGTCGCCACGTATCCCGGATAGCAGGCGGCGGAGGCCGAGACCCCGAATCGGTCCGACGTGTTTCCGACCGTCGCCCCCTTGGCGATGGTGCCGTAGGTGCCGGCCCCGTCGGTGACGGCCAGGTGCTGGCTGAGCGAGATCAGGGTCCCGGTGACGCCCTGCGCGTCCAGGTCCCCGTCGTTGGTCACGGCGATGCTCACCTCGCCGCTCTCGCCCGGGTCGAGGGCGCCGCCCACGTCGTACCAGGTGTGGCTCGAGTACGCGTACTCGGGTGCGGCGGCCGTGAGCTCCACCAGCGCGTGCCAGGTCCCTTCGGTCGCCGTGATGTCTACGCCGAGCTGGAGGCCCCGCCCGTTGGGGCAGCCCCCGTGAATCAGGACGTCGAAGTCGTCCGGGCTCCACTCGGCACCGTTCTGGATAATGTCCCCGTAGGTCTCGACGCTGTCGGTGATGGTCACGAAGGGATCCTCCGAGCGCATCACGGCCGTGACGTTGTGGGCCGTCGAGGTTCCCCAGTTCTTCAGTTCGACCGGCACCTCGATGGACTCGCCCGGACTGGCAAGCCCGTCGCCGTTGCCGCTGCTCGTGCCCGAGCCGTCGTCGTCCACCTGGTAGGCGTTGAGCGCCACGTTGTCGCTCTCGTCGACAACGGACGTTTCCCTCGCAAAGGGCCGGTAGTTCCATTTGGTCACCGTCACCTGCACGGCGCCCGTGGTGGGGACGTCGATGGCCAGCTCGACGTGTCCCGCGTCGTCGGTGAACCCGGTCGCGTGGGTTTCCCCCTCCTTCCGGAAGCACACCAGGGCGCCCGGGACGGGGTCGCTCGTGCCGAAGTCGGTCACGGTCACGCTCATCGAGGTGCTGTGCACGGGGATCGTGGAAGGGTGACTGACGACGAAGTCCGATGGGACCGCCGTCCAGCAGGGGGTGGCCGGGTCGCCCATCAGGTTGTTCCAGTAGGCGTAGATCTCGGCGTAGGACGGCTGTTCTTCGTAGAAGTGCCGGTACATCTCCAGCTTGCCCCGGGTGAGCGCCGCCCCCAGCTCGGGCACGCCGTCGTAGAGCACCGACTGCCAGATTCCGAACATCATGATGTTGTTGAAGCGCGTGCTCGTGCTGAGCGTGGCCGTCCCGATCGCCCCGACCGCACCCTTGGTCAGCCCGAGGCTCCCCGTCCTGAGGAAGGTCTCCATGTACGAGGTCCCGGAGGCGAAGGAGCCGGTGTCGCACGTCAGACAGACGGCGAACGGCGTCATCGACCAGTTGCTGAGCCCGTCGATGACCGAGTTGTCGATATAGCTCATGTGCCAGTAGCCGCGGTAGGCCATCACGCTTACGCCGTCGTTGACGGAGTTCTGAAACCCACTGACGAAGGGCTCCGAGTAGATCTCGTCGATGCCCGTGTATCCCAGCTGCGCCAGCCGGTGCTTCATCCACTCCATGACGTGAACACACGTGATCCCCGAGGTCGTCGGGTCGCCGATGAGGCAGGCGGACTTGAACCACTGGGTGTTGTGCGTGTACGGGCTGACCTCGTAGTCGACGATCTTGTTGACGATGTACTTCAGGTTGAGCGTATCCACCACCGAGATCCGGCCGATGTGAACGTCGGAGAGGATATCTCCGCCCTCCAGCGTCGTGTAGGGGTGGTCTCCCTCCCCGCCGTACCAGGGGTCGTCGTAGGTCGGGAGCAGGATGCTCGAGGAGGCCCCGTCCCCGACGAGCACGACGTACTCCAGGGGGACGTCCCACGTGTTATAGGCGTCCTGGATGTAGTTCTTGATGGCCGTGGTCGTCGAGCCGCCAACGTCGGCCGTGGTGGCCAGCTCGGTCGTGTACCCCATCTGGGTCCGCCAGTTGATGAGGGGCTGCACCGCCCGGACGACCGAGGCCATATTGGGACAGATCATGAGGTAGCCGCCCACACCCACGGTCTGCCCTGCCCTCGGTCCTTCATAGTTGAGGACCAGGGACCGGTAGAGCCGATCGAACGACGAGGGGATGACTGCCCGGGTGATCTCCAGGATGTTCCGGAGATCCTGCCCCGCGAACTCCACCTGCACGGTGACCGACCGGCTCACGTCGATCGCCCGCCTGGCCGGGTTGTACCGGAGAGGGGCGAGGGTCAGGGGCACCACCCTGAGATCGCGCAGCATCGCCGGGGCGCCCGCGGCCACCAACGGCCGTTCGCCGAAGGTGTCCGCCGCGTAGAAGGCCTCGTCGATCGCGAACTCTCGAACCTCGTCCGAGTC
>Ga0180438_10006031_pt1 | contig 16584 bp, 15 predicted proteins | sample SS_ome_12_FD_132455 | JGI IMG/M metagenome (GOLD analysis project Ga0180438, IMG submission 132455) | Hypersaline lake sediment archaeal communities from the Salton Sea, California, USA - SS_3_D_2 metaG | ecosystem: Environmental > Aquatic > Non-marine Saline and Alkaline > Hypersaline >...
CCTCGCCGCTGGTGGGGCACAGCGGCGAGGTCAAGATCAGTTTCTATCGCAGCGGGCTGCGTCTGGCCTTCGAGCAAGGGCGCCTCGAGACCGTGGAATCCTGGCAACCGACGGTGGAAGATGGTGGCAACGCTGCCTTCCCCGACCTGACCTTCCTCCAACTGCTGTTCGGCTACCGGTCGCTGGAGGAATTGGATGGCGCTTATGCCGATTGCTGGACGGAGAGCGATGAGGCCAGGGCCTTGCTAGAGGCGCTGTTTGCCAAGCGGGCGTCAGACATCTGGCCGGTGTCCTGAGTCGACTGGCAATCCTGGTCGTGGAGCAAGGCCCCGAGACCTGTACACCCTATCCCATGCTGTCCCCCCCGTTCTTCGAGATGGTGACCACACCGGCTGTGCCATCTACGGTAATGACCTGACCGCTACGGATGCGCTTGGTCGCGGATTCTGTTCCGAGCACGGCCGGGATGCCGTATTCCCGCGCCACGATCGAGCCATGGCTGAGCGGACCGCCAACGTCAGTGACGACGGCTGCCGCGCGGGCAAACAATGGCGTCCAGGCGGGTGTAGTGAGTGGGGCCACGAGCACATCCCCTGCTTGCATCTGAGCAAAGTCCTCCGGGCCCCTCAGAATACGGGCCGGAGCGGTCACACTGCCCGGGCTGGCGGCGACACCCTTCAGGGTATCAGCATCAAGCTTATCGGCCCGTGCCATCTTGCTACTCTCCACATCCCGTCCCAGCAATCGCATCCTGGTGAGCGCCATCGGCGGCGTGGCGCGCCTGGCAGCACGCCACGTTGCCCTACGCTGCGGAATGGTGGCGCTCAGATCACCCAATCCCTCGTCGCGATCCAGCCTGGCCGCGGCTTGCTCCACCTCGTCCTGCTCCAGCCAAAAGATGTCATCGGCCTGCTCGATCATGCCCCCCTCGGCGAAGCGGCGGCCCAGCTCCCTGAGCATTTTGCGCAGCAGGGGATAGCTCAACCCAACGTCGGCCAGCCCATCCTCGCGCAGGGGTGCGTAGCGTTGCGCTGGGGCGATCAGCTTGCGAAAGAGCTTCAGGCGCAACCCGCCTAGCCTTTGCATTGTAGCTTCCGTCGCCTGCTCGCGCCGCTCAGTGGCAGCCTGCTGGCGCGCGTGCGGGTTGACCCCCTGGCCACTGATGAACCACTTGCAGGTTTCCAGCAGCGGCACCGGGTCGTCGGCGGGCACCGGGTTGGCAAAATCGAGGTTGTAGATGGTGTGGCCATACTGTTCCAGGTGCGACCGGAAGCAGCTCTGCCACTCGCGCCAATCGTCTGCGTCCAAGCCCGGCGGCAGCGATTGCTCTGCAGTCTCAAGTCGGGCAGCGAGTTGTGATGCCGGCGTGTCTTTCAGGTAGGTGGCCAGTCCAGGGCGCGTGCGAGCCCACTCGGCCAGGTCGTACAACGACTTTTCGGCACGGATGGGGATGCTGTCGTATCCCAAGAGATAGGTGGGCGCTTCCGGATCGTCGCGCCGCTTCATCAACTTGTCGTAGGCGACCGTGAACAGGGCTTCGCTGATCCAGGCAGCGGGAATGACACCGCCCACAAGGGCTCCGTAGGCGTCAATCGTCTCTTCGGAAAGCTCGCTCGCCGCGCTCAGGAGTCCGGTGGCTGGAAGGTCGCGCCATGCGCTGGCCTGCCAGCGCTCCACGGAGGCCATATAGCGCGGGCGTCCTTCGTCGGTCCACCGCTCTACCGCACCGGTGAACATGCGCTTCATGATCCCAACGCTGCCCAGCAGGATCCGGCCTAGCTGCCCTGGCGTGAACGAGCCATTGTAATAGGCGTATTCATTGACGGTGATGATGATAACCTCTGGCATGATGTCTGGCCTGCCAAAGAAGCCAGCCAGTAGACGATGGAAACTGGCATTGACAGCATTCAGGCCCAATGTGCGGAATAGCGGGGTGAGTGGTTCAGCCATCAACTCCACAATGTTGTTGCGCATGGCGATGTAGCTGCCTGCTGGCAGCTTCCACTCGGTCGGGACGGGTGGTTCGGGCAGTTGCGCCTCCTGCGGAAGCGCCGTGATAGGTCGTGCCTGGACGATGGCGAATTCTCCTTCGGCCATCGTCCACTCGATATCCATGGGCATACCGCAGAGCGCCTCGATGCGCGCGCCCAACTGGACGAGTTCGGCGGCTTGTTCATCGGACAGGACAGGTGCCCGGCGACGGTCCTCAGGGACCGGCTGCTCTTCTGTGCCGCTCTCAAGGAGCACAGTCATAACCTGCTTGCCAGCCGTTTCGCGGGTGAGTATCTGGCCGCTCGCCTTGTCCACGATGAGCGTGTCCGGTGTCACGAGCCCACCGACAATGGCTTCGCCCAGGCCCCAGGATGCGCTGATCACCGCCTGATCACGTTCGCCGGTAACCGGGTTGGCTGTGAACAGCACACCAGAACTCTCAGCGCGCACCAATCGCTGGACGACAACGGCGATCTCGTGCTCCCCATTCTCCGGGGCGATGCCTTTGGCCTGACTATAGGCCTGCACCCGCTCACTCTGCCGTGAGTGGTACACTGTGTGGATGGCCTGGCGGATCTCCTCATCGGTGTGTAGGTTCAACACCGTCTCGAACTCGCCGGCAAAAGAAGCCTGCGCTGAATCTTCACTCATCGCCGACGAGCGCACAGCAAACGCAGCCGGATATGATGTGTCCGCCTCGCCATCGGTTCTACGCAACTGATCGAGATGCGCTTGGACCCGGGGCCATGCTTGCGGTGCAAGCTCACCATCGACAAACGCACTGGGCAAGATGACGAATCCATCCGGCACGGGATAGCCAGCCTGGTGGAGCCTGGCCAGCATGCCACCTTTGCCTCCGGCAGATGCTTGATGTTCCACAGCCAATCGATCGAAGAACTGAACCTTTGGTTCCATTTGATTTGCCTCCGTTCTACTCCATGCTCGTCTCAACTCGGGTCACAGAAATCAGGGTCAGGTTCAGATCCCAGAGCTTGACCAGGATGCCGCGCAGGGCAGCCTGGTCGACGATGGTTCCGGTCAGGGTGGTGACCTGGGTGCCATCGCTCCCCTGTTCGATCGTGATCGTCATACCGTCGAACCAGTCTGTCCAACGCTCGCTGATAGGACCCTGCACCTGAACCCGATACTTCATGGTGAAACACCCCGACTTTCTCCTCTGTCATGAACAGTATACCATGAAACTGGTATGAAGCGCATCATCCTAGGGGTATGATCCGGAGTATGATTTGCACGGGGAGGGTGCGAGTGTTCCAGGCCTGGCAGTTCAGAGGAATCTTGAGCCTCTGGGGTTGGCAGGGCAACGATCAGCGAGAGGTGTCCCGGTACCGGCGCAGCACCCCCCGGCCCCAGCGCATGGAGCGCTCGATGGCCGCGACCAGCGGCTCAGGTTGAGGGGGATCCAGCAGCGGCCACAGTGGCAGACCATGATCCCGGAGCACGGCGTTGGCCGCCTCGATGCCGGTGATGCACGCCCGCTCCATGAAAAAGGCGGGCGATGGGTGTCGTACCCAGTCACCGCAGCAGGACAGGCCCGGCCAGGGGGTGTCGATCCCCAGGTGGCGGTCGGTAGGTCCCAGGCCAAACAGGGTATGGGTTGGTTGGTTGCGGCGCAGTTCCTGGTGGATGCGGTGCCCACGTAACTCCCGGAAAGCATTCTCTACATCACTGGTGGCCAAGGCCAACAGGGCAGCATCCGGCTGCTCCAGCACGCTGGGCGGACCGTAGATGTGAAGCTCCACGGCACTCCCGCCAGTGGCCCGATGCCAGCGGATATACGGATCCTGGATGCGGTGCAACCAGAAGAAATTGTCCGAGATCGAATCCCCTGTCTGGATACCGGCCTCTGACCCTCGTTGAGGCGACCGGTCAAACCAGAGACGCACCACCGCTGTGGCCATGCCGCGTGGCCAGTAGAGATCGTCTGCCTCGCGGGCCAGGCCCGGGCTGGCGTGCAGGATCGCCGCTGCGCTGGGCGCGTCAGTCGCCAGGATAACGTACTCGGACCACAGTTCTCCCGCGGAGGAGACCGCAATCTCCCCCGCGCTTGCCTTGCCTGCACTCGAAGGGAGCGAGGGACTGGTGTGGATCCGCCAGCCACCAGCTTTGCGCTCCAACCTGGTCACCCGCGCGCCCATCTCGATGGTGCCGCCCAGATCGCGCACCTTGCCGGCCAGCGGTTCGACCAGGCTGGTGCCGCCATCTGCGGGCAGGTAGGAGAAGGCCCAGGCATCGCGCCGCAACAGTGTGTAGAAACGCAAAAAGGCGACAAAGCCCGACAGGGGAATCTCTTCCGGAAGTGCCGACAGCCCGTTGCGCGTCAGCCCGATGAAGAGGGCCCTAAGGGCCGGCGACCAGCCCCCAACCAGGTCACTGAGCCACAAGCCCTCCATCGGCTGGCCTTCGCCCAGGGGGTCGATGCCCAAACCCCACAGCAACCCCTCCCACACCGCCAGCAGTCCCGGAAAATCGTCAAAGCTGAGCATCCCGAGGAAACGGGGCCGGAGGAACAGATTTAAATAGTGAAACGGCGCCGGGACCCAGCTATGGCGGATGGCGCTGCCGACCGGCGCCCTTCGCAGCCAGGTGCCGCGTCTGTGCACCCAATCCTCTTCCTGGGCAGGGACCAGAACGGGGCGGATGCTATGGCGAGCCAGCATTGCCTGCAGGTTTCGGTAGGGCGACCAGACGGCGTGCACGCCATGGTCGCCGCGAAAACCCCAGCCATCCAGCTTGACCACCTCGCCGCCAGCCACGCGCCCTCCCACGTACTCTAGATCAGCCTCCAGGACCAGGGGGTGTAACCCGCGCTCGGCCAGATGCAGAGCCGCCGACAGCCCAGCCACCCCTGCCCCAACGATGATGACCCCGTTGCTGGCCAGTTCCGCCGAAGGTTGAGATCTTGGGCACATTACCAAACACCTATCCCGAGTCGCAAAGGATATCTACCCCCCATTGGGTGACGGCGAGGTCGAGCAGTTCCGAAGGGTTCAGGGCAACCGCCGGGGCCAGCACACCTGCCCGATCGTAGCCGGGTTGGGCCAACTGCCTGGCAGCATAGGCTACGATCTCGGCCGTGAGGTCGTACACACCCTTGCCAGAGAGGGTCAGTGACCGGGCCGGACTAGAGTGGTTCACATCCCCTGGGCCCACGCCGCCCTGGCACGCCTGGACCAGGACTGTAAAGGGCGCGTCGCTGCGAAGCCCCGCCTCTGGCGGCGGAGAGACCTGCAAAATGGCCGCCTCTACCAGCCGTCCTACCGGCCCTCGCGCCAGCCAGGCAAAGAGGGGCAACAGCACGGGCGCCCAGAACCGTGCGTGCCATGAAATCGTCGTCCAGGTGGTGACCTGGCGGACCGGTAGGTGCTGGGGTACGGTCACGATCTCACTGCTCGGAAAAGAGAGGACCGGGCGCAGGCCCTCCGGCATGGGGACGCGCCGGCCTTCGCGGCAGGGGACAGCCGGAATCCACTGTCCTTGCTGATAACTTAGCCAAGACGTCGCCAGCGACCGCACGGCCGAGCGCCGGCTGCCAAAACTGCTCCCCCGGCCACCGATGTCATACACGACGCTCACCTCGCTCAACGGTGGAGGGCCTCCCCTCGGTTCGGAAGTTGTGGTGGGATGCGATGCACGGGCCAGCAGCGCCGCCACGCAGTCGGCCAATGCCACCTCAAAGCCGCAGGCGGGCACGATAGCCACACCGCTGCGGCGGGCCAGGGCGTCATAGCCCTGCATCCGGTAGACGTAGCCCAACTCATTGCTTGTGTCCAGGTAATGGACCCCGCTCAAAGCTGCCTGGGCCACCACTGGCTCGCCCAGGTCGGTGAAGGGACCGGCGCAGTTGATCAGGACCCGGGTATCCTGGAACAGCGTGGTCAGCGTATCGGGCTGGGTCGCGTCGGCGACCAGCCAGGGGGGCGATCCCGGCAGGGAGGCAGCCAGATAGGCCAGCTTTTCTGGGGAGCGCCCGGCCAGCTGGAAGGATAGTCCTTGCCGGGAAAGCGCCCCTGCCACCAGACGCCCGGTATAACCCGTCGCGCCAAAGAGGGTGATCACGACCGCTTATCCTGGCGCATAGGTCGCCAGTCCCCCCTGGCGGCTAGCACGGTAGCGCAGCCACTCGAACAGGAAGGCCTGGGGCTTGGCCTGCATCAACGACGGCTCGACAAAGCACTGCTGAAAGCAACTGGTACACACCCTCGGGGGCGGGCCGTACTCGGCGTCGGAGACCCGCAGCGCCTCGGTCCACGACCCCACCTCCACCAGGTTGCAGGGCCGGCCGCCATGGCCATTATCCGCCTTTTCGATGGGCCGGCAGGGATAGATCAGGGTTCCATCGGGCAACACGCGCGCCACCAACAACGGATAGCAGGAAAAGGAGCGCAGATCGAGCAGCGTGCGCAGGTAGGCGTTGCTGCCCAGGATGGGGGCGCCGCGCCGCTTGTGGGCGATCAGGTCGGCCAGCAGCGCGTAGTACTCGCCGGATACTAGCAGTTCGTAGCGGGGCCAGTTGTTGACCGCCTGGGGCGAGAATGAGACCAGCAGATCGTGCTCCACGCAGAATTCCAGCACCTGGCCAACGCCGGGCAGCGTCTCAGGCGAGAGCACGCAGTTGACGACCAGGCGGTAGCCAAACTCACGCTGCCGCCTGGCGTAGACCTGCACGTTGTCGAGCACCGCCTCGACGTGTTCGAGGGAGACGCCAACGATGGAACTCCATAGCGCTGCGTCCGTCGAGTCCAGGCTGATGACCAGGCGATCTACGAACGGCAGAAGCGTCTCGTGCTGGGGCAACAGCAGGCCGTTGGTTTGGAGGGTCAGGTGGCGGAACTTGAGCTCGCGCCGGGCAAAGGTTGCCAGGGCAGCGAGCTCGGGATGGAGCAAGGGGTCGCCGCCCGTCAGGATCAGGTGATCGGTGCCGCTGCGGACCACGCGCAGCACCTGCAGGGCATCCTCCAGAGGCAGCGGTGGGATCGCCCCGTCGTTGCGCTGCCGCCCAAAGTCCTCGCAGTAGGCGCAGTTGAGGTTGCACTGGGTGGTCACATAGTAGGCGACGGCCAGCGGGCGCAGCAGTCGGTCGCTGCGCAACAAGCTGGCGAGGTTAAGCAAATAGTTGTGGAATGAGCTGCCCATCGGCTGAGCAGAACTTGTTCCCGCTTAGCTGCCGGCGGCGGCCGTCTCCGCCTGCGCCTCGGCCTCAGGAACAGCCTCACCCTGCAGGAAGCGATCGATGTCAGCGGCGGCGCGCTTGCCGGCGCCCATGGCCGAGATGACGGTTGCCGCGCCGGTGACGATGTCACCGCCGGCCCACACCCGGTCCTTGGTGGTCTTGCCCGTCTCCTCGTCAGCCACCACAGTGCCCCACTTGGTCCGCTCCAGGCCACCCGCCTCGGTAAAGACCAGGGGATTGGGCCGTGTGCCCAGGGCCATCACGACCATGTCCACGTCCATATCGAACTCGGAGCCTTCTATGGGCAGCGGCCGGCGGCGGCCACTGGCATCCGGCTCTCCTAATTTCATGCGGATGCAGCGCATACCGCGCACCCAGCCCTTGTCGTCGCCATAGATCTCGATCGGGTTGGTGAGAAAGTCAAAGATGATGCCTTCTTCCTCGGCGTGATGCACTTCCTCCGCACGGGCTGGGACCTCGGCGGACGAGCGGCGGTAAACGATGTGCACTGCTTCGGCGCCCAGGCGCAGGGCGCAGCGCGCCGAGTCCATGGCCACGTTGCCCGCACCGATGACGGCCACCTTGCTGCCAACCTTGACCGGCGTGTCCCACTCGGGGAAGAGGTAGGCCTTCATCAGATTGACGCGGGTGAGGAACTCGTTGGCTGAATAGACCCCGTTATAGTTCTCCCCAGGGATATGCATGAACATCGGCAGGCCGGCGCCGGTCCCCAAAAAGATGGCATCGTAGCCCTGTTCCCCCAACAACTCGTCCAGGGTATAGATCTTGCCGACGACGGTGTCCAACCGGACCTCAACGCCCAAACTGCGCACGTAATCCACCTCGGCGTGGACGATATGCTTGGGCAAGCGGAACTCGGGGATGCCATAGATCAACACGCCGCCAGGAGCGTGGAGGGATTCAAAGATGGTCACCTGGTGGCCGTAGCGGGCCAGATCCCCGGCGCAGGTCAACCCCGCCGGGCCGCAGCCGATGACGGCCACTTTCTTACCGCTGGCTGGCGGCACCTCGGGCGGCGACGACGGATGCGCCAGATCCCAGTCGGCTACGTAGCGCTCCAGGCGGCCAATGGCCACCGGTTCACGTTTCTTGCCCAACACGCACAGGGCCTCGCACTGGGTCTCCTGGGGACAGACGCGACCGCAGATGGCCGGTAGATTGTTGTCAGCTTTTAATGCCCGCACGGCACCTGGCATGTCGCCTTCTTTCAATCGCTCGATGAAAGCCGGGATGTTGACCTCCACCGGGCAGCCCTCGACGCACTTGGGCCGCTTGCACTGCAGGCAGCGGACCGCCTCCAGCAAGGCGGTCTCCTCGGGATAGCCCAGCGCGACTTCATCATAGTTCTGCGCCCGGGCTTTGGCATCCTGAGTGGGCATCCCCTGCCGGGGCAGTTTCATCCGTTCGTGCTTGGGCATGGATTTCACGTCTATGGACATCGTTGTCTCCTTACCGATCCACTTGTAGGTGCTCAGCCTTCACACTGGCATTCATGTTGCCACTTTTCGAGGGCCTGCTTCTCTTGCTCCAGGTAGATGCGCTGGCGAGCCAGCAGTTGGTCCCAATCCACCTGGTAGCCATCGAACTCGGGGCCATCTACGCACACGAATCGGGTTTGGCCGCCCACCTCCACGCGGCAGGCGCCGCACATCCCGGTGCCGTCCACCATGATCGAGTTAAGGCTGACTTCCATCGGCACCCCGAACGGCTGGCCCGTGAGGGCACAGAATTTCATCATGATCGCTGGGCCAATGGCCCAGATCCTGTCAACAGGCCGGTCCGACTCCAGCAGCTCTTTCATGGGAATGGTGACCAGGGCCTTGCGCCCGTAAGAGCCATCGTCGGTGCAGACGATCAGCTCGTCACTGGTGGCCCGCATCTTTTCCTCCCAGAAGAGCAGGTCCTTGTTCCGGGCACCGATGATGGACAGTACGGTATTGCCCGCATCTTTCAAGGCGCGAGCGATGGGATAGATCGGGGCGATCCCCACGCCGCCGCCCACGCAGAGCACTGTGCCATAGTCGTCGATCTCGCTGGGAACGCCGAGGGGACCGGTAAAGCTGGCCATCTTGTCGCCGACCTCCATGGTGCCCATCTCCATCGTCGACTTGCCCACTTCTTGAAAAACAAGGGTGATGGTCCCCCGCTCGCGGTCAAAGTCGGCGATGGTCAAGGGGATCCGCTCACCCTCGTCGTGGATTCGAACGATGACGAATTGGCCGGCCAGGGCTTTGCGCGCTACGGCCGGGGCCCGAACCTCGAAAAGCTTGGTCACAGGGGCCAAGACCTCTTTGGCCAGGATCTCGTACACGCTCATGCCTCCTTGCATACTCACATTGGCACGCCTCGGCGATGAGGCGCTGCTCAGGCAGGATTATAACCGTGAACCAGAGGAGTGTCAAACCCTCTGGCAGGTTGAGGGGTTATACCTGTTCGCCCATTTCGGCGACGGCACGCAATACACCCATGATGCCGATAAAGAGGGCAACCAGTTGGCCAGGCGGGATCGAGCGCAGGGAGAGTCCCTTCTCCTCTTCTGAACGGGGCATTTCCAGGCCACGCGTGAAGAGATATCCCCCCACAGCACCCAGCGCTGCGCCCATGATCGCGCCTACAACCATGCTCTTCTGCTGTACATTCATGTCGACTTCCTCCTAAATATCGCTCTTGCAAGTCCGTCGGCCTGGGCAGCCTTGGACTGGACGCCAATGATGGGATCGGCCACCTTCTGGCTGATCTCTTCGCTCTTGCTTTCCACCAGCCAAGTCTTTTCCTGGGCGATGGGCAGGTATTGCTCGGCCAGTTGGCGCAGCCGTCTCATGCCCCGAATGGCAAAGAAGAACAACACACCAATCGGCAGGAGAAAGATCAACGCCAGAAAGATCAGCCATACCAGGGAAAGATTACTCAAGGTTGCCAGATCCATCAGCATCTCCTTCCTTTCACTATCCCGCAAGGCCCAGGAAGTATACCACGTCTTGCACTGGATGCCAAACGTCCTGCCTCTCTTTGGCAGTCTACTACAGGGGTGGTTCGGCCAGTCGCACGATCTTGGGCTCTGTCTCCCGCCAGCTCATCTGAGACAGCCCCAGCTTGCGCCGCAGGCGTTCAGGGTCCATGCGCGCCTGGTAGTCGCGAAGGGCACAGGTCCAGCGCAGCATCTCGAACGACATTCCATCGGGCAAGCCGGCCTGTTGGGCGACATTGGTCAGCACGTACTCCAGGTTGCGGGCCGTGCAGGGAAACAAATAGTCCTGGGGCTCATAGACCCGCCGGTAGTGGGCCAGAATCCCTGCCCAGTCGGGCGGCAGCCGCAGCCGGCGTTCCTTATACTGCATCCGGGCATTGTCATAGCGGATGTGGACCACCGGCCCCTGGGGGCTGGAGGTATCGATGTGGGCCAGCCTGATGCCCATGCACTCCTGCTTCTTGATGCCGGTGTGCAACAGCAGGGTGACCAGCAGGTGAGGCCTCGGATCGGGCTTGCCCCGATACGCCGGATCGGGCCTGTCCCGATACGCCGGATCGGGATTGCCCCCCTGCATCAACTGACGGGTGACGGCCAGCACCTGGTCCACCTGGTCATCGTAAAGAACACGCGGTAGCGGTGTCTGGATTGGCTTGTGGATCAACGGAGCGGCAGGATCTTTGTCCAGCACACCCAGGTCGGTCAGCCAGGCAAAGAACACCTTCAGGGTCGTCAGGCGCCGGGCATACGATTTGGGGCTGCATGGCTTGCCCCGCTCGTGTTGCAGCCAGTGGAGGAACCCTTGCAGGGTCTTGGTGCTGATCTGGCCAACGGGCGGGTTGCTCTTCAGGTAGCGACCGAGGATACGCAGATCGCCCAGGAACGATTTGACCGTATTTTCCGCGTATTCCTGGCGCACCAGGTGGGCGCGGAAGCGCTCCATGGCCACATTGAGGGACGAGGAAGCCGCCAGGTCGGTGCCCCGGCTGACTGCCAGGGGCTGATCGTCTGGAAACAGGGGTAACTGCTCAATGGTCATAGGCTATCCCTCCCATTGCTTCGCATAGCACGCATCCACCCGTTATTGTAAGCTTGTTCGACGCTTTTGTCAAGCAGTCTCTTGCCCCCATGACCCTTACAAGCACAGAAGGATGACCCCTATCATCCAGCCGACCCATCAGAAAAGGCTGCTGGTGCACAGCAGCCTTTTCTCGTTCAACTGAAATCGTTTCTGGCCTTGTCCTCAGAGGACATATTCCAGGCATTTCAACCAAAAGTCAGCGTATTGCTCCCAGAACACAAAATTGCATCCCCAATGTGGTGCGGGATCGGACATATAGGCCAGCGCCCTCCCCCGGCCAAACGACCCCACTGCCACCAGCGGATCGCCAGTTTCCTTCACCCGCAACGGGATTGGACAGTCCTCCCGCGGGAGAACTCTGTTGTAGCCCAGGATGGGGGCAAACGTGTCGAATTCGATGCCCTGAAAGACCTCCTGTCCGGCAGGGGTGATACGAGCCGAGAAACCCTCCGTACTCTCCACCAGGTCCTCAAAGTCCAGGCACGTCACGGGCAGGATCTCGCGCAGTCGGGTCCGGTTCCACCCCCCCTTGCCCATCTCGCCGGTGAAGGACAGCCAGCCGCCCAGGAACATCACCCCCTTGCCCTGGTGTACAGCGTCTAGGGTCAGCCGGATGCGGTCTGGAAAGGTGAGCACCCGTGTCCCGAATTTCTCCCGATCAAAGAAGCTGGGGGCAAGTTGAAAGATCTTGGCTTCGACGTCGCTAAAGACGAGGACGTCGTACTCGTCCAGGATCCGCTCGTACTCCCCCGGGCCCAGCATGTAGAACTCCCAGGTGGGTACCGAGGCGACCTCGTGTTCCCCACTGGACTCGAGCGCCTCTTTCAACCACCTGCCATAGTTGTAGGTCTGCAGCCCTTTGTGGGTGTAGTTGAAAGGTGTTTCGGCAAAGACGGGTCCGGTCATGATCGCCCAATCGCCGACATAGTAGATACGCGCCACTCCTGCCCCCTTTCTTCCAACAGGAAATCGTGAACGAACGACTGAAGCAAGCCACTGCCGTTGTGCAGGTCCTGACTCAGGAGACGGTCAAAGGCAGGGCTACCGGCTGCTCGGACTCGGCCGAGGCATAGACGGCCAGCGCAATCTCTACCGCCTTGTAGCCATCGTAGCCCGTCACCGCCGGCGGGCGCACCTCGAGGATGGCAGCCACAAACTCCTCGACCATGGCCTGGTTCATGTCGGATCCCCAGTACGACCAGGCAGTGTGCTGCTCGGGGTGGCCATAGGTGGTCAGGTTCTGGCAGAAGCCATCTACGTATACAACCCCTCGCTCACCCACCAGTTGCATCGCCAACCCGCCCCAGGTGGGATAGTAGAATGGCCGGCTCCAACTGCAGTCGATGGTGGCAAAAGTCCCATTAGCAAAGGTGAGCATGATCAGCCCGCCGGTTTCGACCTCCACCGTGTCGGCGTGCAGGATGTGATTGGTCTGGGCATAAACCTCGATCACTTCGCTGTCCAGGTACCAGCGCAGCACGTCGGCCAGGTGCACCGTGTGGTCCATCACCGCCCCACCGCCGGCCAGGCGTTTGTCCACGAACCACTCGCGGTGATGGCGCGGCATCTGGCCCTGGTTGGTCGTGTTGCAGGTATAGACCTGGCCCAGTGCACCCCCTTCGAGCAAGGCCTTGATCTCGATCATCGGCGCGCTGAACCGCATGGGAAACGCCGTCATCAAGATCACGCCTGCCTTGTCGCAGGCATCGACCATGGCGCGGGCATCGGCCAGCGAGGTGGCCAGTGGTTTTTCGCTCATGACGTGGACCCCCGCCCTCGCTGCCATCTCGACCAAGGTGCTGTGGTACAGATTCTCGGAGCAAACCAGCACGCCGTCGAGCCCTTCGGCCAGCAGCGCCCCGTAGGAGGGATAGAAGCGGGCTTGGAACCGCTCTGCATAGGGCTTGCCACGTTCCTGGTCGTCGTCGGCGATGCCGACCAGCTCTACGCCGGGAATGGCCCGCAGATTGCCGACATAGGCATCCACGTGATGGTGGGCGACACTGAAAATGCCGATCCTCATGATGGCACCTCCGGCAAAGGCTCCAGGTGAACGGCGACACCTGTGCGGGCCGACTCGAGGGCGGCCAGGGCGATCTGCAGCGCGGCCAATCCATCCTCGGCACTGACCGGCACCGGCGCATCGTGGACCAGCGCCTCGTAGAAGGCCTTGATCTCGGTGGTGTATGGACTCTCACTCAAGGGACTGCTGGGCCGCGGGACAGCGGGTGCTTCTTCTGCCTCCTCTTTGTGGAAATAGAGGTGGATGGGCTTTGTGCTTTCAGAATCGTACTGGATCAGGCCTTCAGTACCCGCTATCTCGAAGCGGGTATGGAACTCGGGCGGCGGCAAGGCCCACGAACCGGCGACGTGGGAAAGGGCACCGTTCCGGTGGGTGAGAATGGCCAAGCCATGGTCACGCACCGGATCGGCAGGGGACTCTGCCGTGGCCTGCGTGTTCCAGATGCTCTTGGCGTAGACAGTCTGCACCTCGCCTGCCACCCAGCGGGCATAGTCAAAGTCGTGGATCATGAGGTCCAATATCACCCCGCCTGACTTGACGAGATCCAGGAACCAGTTGTTCACGGCTTTCCTGGGGCCAGAACTCTCCCGGGCGAGGCGGATCACAGCCGGTTGGCCGATCTCACCCCGATCTACGGCCGCCTTGGCCAGGGCGTATTCAGGGAAAGAGCGCACCACATGGGCCACCAGCAGTCTGACACCGGCGGCTTTGCAAGCAGCGATCATTTCCTGGCCCTGCTCCACCGTTCGAGCGATGGGTTTCTCACAGATGACGTGCCGGCCGGCCTCGGCCGCTTTGAGGACCATTTCATGGTGCAGATGGGTCGGCGTGCAGATATCGACCACGTCTACGTCGGCCAGGAGGGCATCCAAGTCGGCGTACACCTGGCCGCCGTACTGGTCCGCCAGGGGCCGGGCACCCGCTTCGGTCCTGTGCAGGAAGCCGGCGATCTTGGCCGGTGTCTCTGCCCAGCCTGCAGCGTGGATGCTGCCCATAGAGCCGACGCCCACAATTCCTACTCGCATAGTCACGCTCCTTTTCCTCCGGACTCCCAGTCCAGGTCTACTTGACGGTGCCTGCAGTCAAACCACGGATGAGCTGTCTGGAAAAGATGATGTACAGGATCAACACCGGCACCATGGCCAGTGTCAGCGATGACAGGACGGCGTTCCAGTCGGAGACGAACTGCCCCAGGAAGACCTGAGCGCCGAGCGTCACCGTCTTGGTCTTTTCGCCAGGCGCCAGGATGAGTGGGAACCATAGATCGTTCCAGATAGGGATCATGGTAAAGACAGCGACCGTGGCCACGGCCGGACGGACCGTGGGCAGCACAAGCCAAAAGATCCGGTACTCGTTGGCGCCGTCCACCCGCGCCGCGTCCTTCATCTCTTTGGGCACTTGACGCATGAATTGCTGTAGGATAAAGATGGTCAGGGGCAATCCCATGGCGGTGTAGACCAGGATCAGAGCCACCAGGGTATCGACCAACTTCATGGCCACTACAAGGCGCAGGATGCTTACCGTGCCCAGGCGGATGGGGATCATGATCCCGAGAGCCAGGTAGAGGCCCATAAAGGTGTTGCCCTTGAAATCATATTCTGCAAGGGCATAGGCAGCCATGGCACCGGTGAACACGATGAGAAACAGGGCGCCGAGGGTCACGATAAGGCTGTTGGCAAAGTACAGGGGAAAGTTCGTCCGTTCAAAGACCGTGGCATAGCCGTCCAGGCTGAAGGTTTCAGCAGTTGGTGGGAGATAAGGAGCCCTAAAGATGGCACGGCGGTCCTTGAAGGAGTTGATCAAGATCAGTACAATGGGAAACAGGGCGATAAAAGCCCAGATCCACAAAACGATGTGGGGCACCAGGCTCCCAAGTTTGTAGCGCAGGGAGTTGATCCATGTCATGATCTCAGTACCTCCAGCCTCTCTACAGCTCGTAGGTCGTAACGCGGCGCTGCCAGCCAAACAGGTAGATCAGCACGCCGACCAGGATGATGAGAAACATCATCGTAGCGATGGTCGCGCCCATGGTGGGATTGCCAAGTTGGAGTTGCTGCCCAAAAAAGGTCCGGTAGAAAAAGGTACCCATGATGTCGGTGGAAAAGTTGGGACCAGCGAGAACGCCCTGCGTGGTATAGATCAGGTCAAAGGCGTTAAAGTTGCCCACATAGGTCAAGATGAGGACGATGCCGACTGTGGGCAGAATGAGCGGGAACTTGATTCGCCAGAAAATACCCCAGTTCGTCGCGCCGTCCACGTGAGCCGCCTCGATCAGTTCGTCAGGGATGCTGATCAACGCCGCGTAGAACAACATCATGGGGATGCCGATCCACTGCCACACCGAGATGAGCGACAGGGTGATGAGGGCCGAACCCTCCTTGCCCAACCAGGGGCCAAAATACTCGGCCATGCCCACCAGGCCCATCAGATCCTCGGCGATGCCCCACAGCGGGCTGAGGATGAGCTGCCAGATAAAGCCGATGATTACTACCGACAGCATGGTAGGCAAGAAGAGCAGCGTCCGGTAGATACCGCCGCCACGCAGGCCACGCAGGCTGAGCAATGCGGCCAGGAGGAGCCCGATGCTGTTCTGGACCAGGGCGTGGATCAGAAAAAAAGCAAAGTTGTTCTTCAGTGCACCCCAGAACCGAGGCTGCCATAGTTCGTCCGTCAGCAGCGTCACAAAGTTCTGGATCCCCACAAACACCTCGGTCCCTCCGCCGCCCGGAGCGAACAAGCTCAACCGCAGCGAATCTACCAGCGGGTAGATCATGAACATGGTGTAAACGACGGTCGCCGGGAGGAGAAAGACCACAATGTGCGTGGGGAACGCTTTCCGACTGCGCCCTTTCTTGGATGCCTGTTGCATTGCAACCCCCTTCCCATCAGGATCGAGTCCGGCGTCGCTGGCACAGAGCGGTGCCGCAGTACAAAGTGCGACGGCAGTGTCTCTTCAGATTGTACCTCAGAGTCTATTTGGAGTCAAAACCGGTGGTTGACACCTGGCGTGATCACACCTGGCGGCACCCCGAAGGGGGCGCCGCCAGGCTTTCACTAACATCTTTGAGGACAACGCCTACTGCTGCGGTCCGTACCACTTTTCCAGGCCGGTCTGGATCTGCTCGGCGGCCTCCTCAGGCGTGATGTCGCCATTGATGACCTGGGCGCTCACCCGCCATAGCTCGTTCTCCAGGTTCGGCTCACCACGCGACAGTATCTGGTACGAGTTGCGAATCGTCGACTCGCACTCCCCCCGCCAGCTCAGGAATTCGCTGGCCATCGGGTCCTCCAGGCTGATGGCGTGGTCC
>Ga0180438_10006032_pt1 | contig 16583 bp, 26 predicted proteins | sample SS_ome_12_FD_132455 | JGI IMG/M metagenome (GOLD analysis project Ga0180438, IMG submission 132455) | Hypersaline lake sediment archaeal communities from the Salton Sea, California, USA - SS_3_D_2 metaG | ecosystem: Environmental > Aquatic > Non-marine Saline and Alkaline > Hypersaline >...
AGGTGACAATAGTCCTCAAGCACAAAAAATTTATAACGAATTAGTTGAATTAGGTGTCGTTAACTCACAAGTTCAAATTGGAGATTTAAAAGCTTTATTAAGAGATGTTCGATTTGGAGAACAATTAAATAATACCGATGCTATTTTACGACCTATGATGGCTAGATTAAAAAAATTAGGTCAATTCTTTCAAGGTAAATATGTGGCAGAAGATGACACTTGGAAAATAACTAACTATGTTGTTGAATTAAATCGAATACATAAAGCACGAGCTAAACAAGCAGGAAAGTCAGTGGATGAATTCTTGGAGGGTTTAGGTGAAGTTGAACAAAGAGCTTTAAAAGAAGAAGCAGCAACTATTGTTAAAAATACTGTTCCTAATTACGCTTACGTAGGTTCAGCTGTTAAAACTTCTAGATTATTACCAATTGGTAATTTCATGTCTTTTCCTTCAGAGATGTTAAGAACTACAACAAACATTGCTGAACAAGGTATTAAAGAATTAAAACATTCAAGACCCACAAGAGGCAGTAATATAACACCTGTTGTTTTTGAGATAGGTAAAGGTTTTGTAAAAAATGATGCTATTGCAAGAGGTACTTACGGTACTGGTTTTAAAAGAATATCTGGAATGGCAGTAACGGTTACAGGAGTTCCTGTTGCTGTGACTGAAGGTGCGAAAGCATTGTATGATGTAACCGAAGAAGAAATAGATGCTTTACGACAATTTGTTCCTGAATGGTCAAAAAATTCTACTCTTATTCCAATTAGAGATGATGATGGTGAATTAAGATACATAGATTTCAGTCATAGTAATGCTTATGATGTTATTAGTCGACCTTATAGAACACTTATAAATAATATCTTAGAGGGACAACAAGACGGTGATACTTTACTTTCAGGTTTTGTTAGTGGTGTTAATGAAGCTAGTGCAGAAATAATGAATCCATTTATATCTGAATCTATCTGGACAGAAGCTATTACAGATTTAACTGTTAGAGGAGGAATAACTCCAGAAGGAAGAAGACTTTACACAGATCAAACTTCTGCCGGTGATAAATTAGCTATTAGATTTTTACATTTAGGGGAAGCTCTAGCGCCTTCTTACAAACAATTTCAAAGACTAGGTCAAGCTGCATTCGGTATACCTACTAAACGAGGAGAAGAATTAGATATAGGACCTGAACTTGCGGGCTTTATGGGTTTACGACCAATTAAAGTTAATCCACTAGAATCAATGGGTTTTAAAATTGCAGAATATCAAACAGGTATTCGAAATGCCCGAAGAGAATTTACTGGTGGTTATTTTGGTTTATTAAGAGGAGGTCGAGTAACTCCTAATGAAATTATTGAAAGATATTTACTATCTAACGCAGCTAGATTTAATGTTCAAAAAGAAATGTATAAAAATATTAATGCAGCTGGTGTTTTAGGTGTTAATCCATCTTTATTAAAAAGAGAATTTGATGATAGACAAATTAGTGCAAAAACTTTTAATCAATTAAGGCGAGGTAGATTTGACCCTTATTTCCCTTCACAAGATATTCAAGATAGGTTTAGAGAAATAGCAGCTAATCTAGGTGAACTTAATCCTTATAAAGAAGCAGCGCCTATTTTAAGATTGATTAGAAACGATTTAAGACAACTAGATTTAGGTAGTAATTTTGATTTAAAACTAGAAGATTATTTGCTTGAAGATATTAGTTTACCTGCTCCGCAAACATCACAACTTACACCAAGTCCTGATGTTATTACGCAAGGACAAAATATATTAGGTCAGGGACAAGCATTAGCACAAGGTATAACTCCATCTGGCTTGACACCAACTGAAGAAGCGTTATTATCAGACGAAGAAAAATTAATCCGACGTAGACAAAGAGGACTCGTATAATGACATTAGAAGAATATTTAGAATATTTAAGAAGACTTCAAGAAGGTGGAGATAATTCTGCTAATATTTTTACACCACAAGACGCTAGATTAGCTGTTGGTCAAGAACCTTTAAGCAATAGAGGTATTATGGCAGCAGGTTTTTTAACAGGCAATCCTTTTTTTACTATGGCAACTGCTTTACCTCGATTAGCGGATAGAGGTATTTTACCTTCTGGTTTAAATCGAATGTTTGGTTCAAGAGCATCTGCAAATGTTGAACAAGGTTTACCAGCAGTTATAAACATGCAATCAGTCTATGATGATTTTGGATATGGTGACAGTGGACCTAGTGGTTCTTATGATGGAGCAGCTAGTATGTCTGAATACTCTGCAGATCCAACTTCATTTTCAGGGAGTTTTTAATGCCTAAAAAATCTGCACTACAAAAAATAGAAGCTCATGAAAAACTTTGCAGGATAATGCAAAAACAAACATTTGATCAAATTAAAGAATTAAAAGCACAGATAGTTAGAATAGAAAGAATATTAATTGGTACGGCTGCTTTCGTTATTATGAGCCTACTTGACAAGTTATTTTAAATAATTATATATGTTGCAGGCGCAACATAAGTTGGCCTATTAAACTTGCTTAATATAAGGAGGATAATATGACAGCACTAGATTTAATCAATAAGTTCAATAAAGACGTTTGGAATCATTCAGACAAATTGTTTGGTGACGTGTTTGATAACATGTTCAGCAATATGGCAATGGGTTCAGCGACTCAATCTTTTCCTTTTCACAATGTTGTGAAGTATGGCAAAGGTGAATATGGCATTGAGTTAGGACTTGCAGGCTTCAATAAGAAGAATGTTAAAGTTCAATACAAAGATGGCGTATTAACAATCTCTGGTCAAGTTAATGATACAGAAAAAGAATACCTAGAAAAAGGTTTAGCATTTAGAAAATTTTTCAAACAATTTGCAATCAATGATAAAGCAGTTGTTAATGATGCTAAAATGGAAGATGGTGTTCTAACAATCAAACTTGGTGTTAATGAACCAGAAGAAATCAAAGCTCAAGATATAGAAATCAAATAATTATATCCACGCTTTAAGTTCTTCGCCCATAATTTCTGTGGCGATGTTAACTTTCTTTCGAAGGGATTGGACGATTTTATCATCGACAGTCCCTTCAGCAATAATATCAATATAAGTCATAGGTTTTTCCTGACCAATACGATCAATCCTTGCTTCAGACTGTTGACGTTTTTCTAAATCATAACCATTTGAATAATAAATCATTGTAGATGCACCTGTTAAAGTAATTCCATAACCACCTGTTTGTGGTGTACCAACAATAAATCTAACAGGAGAATCTTTGTCTTGAATTTTTTTAATTGCTTTTTGTCGATCATCAGTAGTGGTGTCACCATAATAAGTAACTACTGAATTTTCGCCATATTCTTTTGCTATGGCTTCAACAATTTTTTTAATGTCATAACGATAATGAGCCCAAATAACTGCTTTACCTTCAACTTCATCTAGTATTTCCATAAGTTGATTGATTCTGTTATTTTTTAATTCTTGAGTTGTGCCATCATTAGCAGTGAAATGACCACAAGTGATTTGATGTAATCGCATCAATTGCGTAATAACGGTAGCTGATGAAACCATTTTACCATTTAAAAAAGCGATCGCTTCTTGTTTCATTTGTTTATAAACTCTTTTTTGGTCATCAGATAATTCTATAATTCTTTTAGAAAAAGTTTTTTTAGGTAAGTCTAAACAATCATCTTTTAAAACTCTATCGGAAAATTTAGTTATTTTTTCTGAAAGTTCAGGTAAATTTCTATAACCTGTTACTATATTAACTTGTCGACCGGATACATTAATGGATCTCATCCAAGCATATCTTGCTCTAAAACTATAATAAGAAGGATGATCTAATAATGATCCATCTAAAAATTCACATTGTGAATATAAATCTAAAGGCGATTTAGTTACAGGTGAACCAGTTAATATTCTTCTATATTTTGAATACTGAGCTAAAGCTAAAATATTTTTAGTTCTTTTAGCAGCAGGATTTTTAATAGTCGTTGATTCGTCCACACCAATTAAATTCGTGTGACAACTTAAAAATTTATGTGCAAACAATAAACCTTTTTTAGTTGAAAAGGCTTCCACATTCATAATTAAAATATGTAGATCATTTCCTCGTTGGAACAAAGGTTTTAGATCTTTAGCATTAGGATCAGTTTTCCATAAACCTATTTTCCTTTCAACATAGTCAGGTAAATGAGTAGGTATTTCTGAATCAAACCAGTTTTTATACACACCTTTAGGTGCAATAATTAAAGCCCCATTAATTCTACCAGCATTGTATAACATGGCAATATTATCAATAAGAACCTTTGATTTACCTGTACCCATTTCCATAAAGTAGGCAAATACTTCTTTATCCCAAGATTTTTCAAGCGCTTTATATTGATGCGCAAAAGGTTTAGTTTTAAATTTATAGTTCATAGTTTGTATTGCTTTCTATTGCTTAGATATATATTTTATTGTATATAATGTCAATGCAAGAAAGCATAAATAATAAAGATCCAAAACCTATGGTCTATGTAATTCAAGACATACCGGGTTCGAGAGAAGGTCGACCTAAAATAAATATTATTGGTGCGACCCAATTTGGACAATTAAAAGTTTTACTACCTGAAAATGCACAGATCATTTTGAGTCCTGGTCCCCTAATTTATAAATTAAGAACCTTATTAAAAAATTATACACCAAAAGATTATTTACTACTTACAGGCGATCCTGCCATAATTGGTGTTGCGTGCTCTATTGTTTCTGATATAACTAATGGCAAATATAATTTGTTAAAATGGGACAAACAAGAAAGAAGATATTATCCAGTTGAAATTAATTTATATCAAAAAATGGATTCATCACCTTGACAACCTTAAAATAAAGGATTATATTAGAAAGAAAATATACAGGAGAAATATATGACGATTAATTATAGAGAAGACAAACAAGAAATGATAAAAGGCGCTAATGATGCTAAAACACTTTCTGATAAAGTGATTAAATTAAAATCATTGGAAGATGAAGTTTCTAATGCTGAAGAAAGTTTGAAAAAACTTAAAGAACAAGTTAGAATACTTTCACAATTGGAAATTCCACAAATGATGGAAGAAATGAATATTACAAAATTAAAGCTAAAAGATGGTGAATCTGTAGAAGTTAAAAAATTTTACAGTGCATCTATTCCTAAAGAAAAACAACAGGAGGCTTTTACATGGCTTCGTAATAACGGCTTAGGTGATGTTATTAAAAATGACATTACCGTTACCTTTGGTCGTGGCGAAGATAACAAGGCAGCACAATATGCTGTCCTTGCCCGAGGTCAAGGATTTGAACCAGTCCAGAAAGTTGGTGTAAATCCGATGACACTCAAAGCATTGGTCAGGGAGCGTCTTGAATCTGGACAAGAGATGCCCTCTGATCTTTTTAATACTTACGCAGGTAACAGTACAAAAATAAACCGAGGAGAATAATATGAGCACACAAGTGCAAAGTAAAAAAGAAAATCTACCGTCCTCTATTCTATATAGAGATGATACAGGTAGTGGTTTTGAAAATGTAAAGCAGGAAAGTCTTGCTCTACCTATTTTAAAATTGTTACAAAACAGTTCTAAGGAATCACAAAAACGTAATGAAAATTACGTTCAAGGTGCAGAACCTGGAATGTTTTTAAATACCGTCACTAAAAAACTTTATGACGGGGACAAAGGGATTAATGTGATCCCATGCCACTATAAGTTGGAGTATCAAGAGTGGGCTGAGTTTGGTACTGGTTCAGGTAAACCAGAACAAATTTATCCAGACACTTCTGATATTTTGTCTAAAACCACAAAAGATGGTGCTAAAGATAGATTACCAAACGGTAATTATATCTTAACAGTTAATCAACATTACGTATTAATCGTTAATGCTGATGGTTCTGTTGATCCAGCACTTATCAATATGAGTTCATCTCAAGGTAAAGTTAGTAAGAAATGGACTTCTTTGCAAATGTCACAAGTGATGACAGATGCAAAAGGTACTTTCCAACCTGCGATGTACGCTTATATGTATAACCTAAGTACAGTTTTAAATTCTGGAAAAGGTAATCAGTGGTATGGATTTAATGTTAAACTAATTGGTCCTGTTAAAGACAGTAAAGTCTACGCAAGAGCTAAAGACTTTAATCAAAGTTTAAATAAATAATCATATCCTGGGGCGGTCTTAAAGCCGCCCCAATTATAATATAAGCGAGTGGAAATGGACGATCTAGAAAGATTTAAAGAGATATTTAGTGGTTTAAGCACTGCCTATGGTGTCACTAAAAAAACTAATGAATTTGATGCCCGAGGTAAACACAAAACAAAATCGTTTATCTTTAAAGAAAAACCAGCTAAACATTTATGGCAAGCTCATTTAGATGGTAAAGAACCTGCTTTAGGTATTATTCCAATTAATGAAGACAGTAAATGTCGTTGGTCTTGTATTGATATTGATCTTTACAATGGTTTTGATCATCAACAATTAATTAAAAAAATAAGAGACAAAAATTTACCTCTAGTTGTCTTTCGATCAAAATCAGGAGGCGCCCACGTTTTTTTATTTACTAAAGATTTTGTTCCTGCTTCTTTATTACGGGATAAACTAAAAGAAATTGCTTCCGTATTAGGCTATGCTAAATCAGAAATTTTTCCAAAACAAAATATTTTACGGACAGATAGAGGTGATACCGGTAGTTTTTTAAATTTACCTTACCATAATTGTAAAAATACTATGCGTTATGCTTTTAATGATAATGGCGAAGCTCTAACACTACATGGTTTTTTTAGTTTCTATGAAAAGAAAAAACAAACTGAAGAACAAGTTTTAAGTTTAATTATAAAAAAAGAAGAAAAGAAAGATGACTTATTAAAAGGTGCTCCACCTTGTTTAATCTCTTTAGCAAATGAAGGTATTCCCAATGGTCAAAGAAATAATGCTATGTATAATTTTGGTGTTTATTTGAAAAAAAGATTTCCTGAAAGTTGGCAAACAGAAATATTTGAATACAATAAAAAATATTGCCTACCTCCATTAGATAAAAAAGAAATTGATATTTTAATTAAATCAATTGATAAAAAAGATTATAATTACAAATGTAAAGATGAACCCATCGCATCTTTTTGTAATTCGACAAAATGTGTTTTTCAAGAGTTTGGTGTAGGTGATGGTGGTCCAGGTCCTGAAATAAAAGAATTAAAAAAATATGAATCGGATCCACCTATTTATTATGTATTAATTGGTGAAGATACTGTTGAAGTTGACATCAATACTTTATTAGATCCTTTTAAATTTTCTGTAGCCTGCGCTGAACAAATCAATCAACCTATTGCGACTGTAGGTCGAAACATCTGGATCAAGATGTTACAAAAATTATTTAAAGAAATGATTCCAATTCCAGCGCCAGAGTCTACTAAAATAGATGTTCAATTAAAAGAATTGCTAGCTGAATTTATAACTAAATCAACAGGTAAAGAAAAAGAAGATATTTTAAGAGGACTAACTTTTACTGAAGAAGGTAAAAGTTATTTTAAAGCAAAAGATTTCTGGGACTTTTTACAAAGAAAGAAATGGAATTTAAGTAAACACAAAACCATTCGTTTATTAGAAACTTCTTTTGATGCTGTTTTTCCTAAATTAAGAATTAATAAAAAAGAACAACGAGTAACTGAAATAAAAACAATGAAATTAGATAAACCAAATGTTCGTACAACCAAACTTAAGAAACCAGATTTTGCATGAGTGAAAGAATAATTATACCCGGTCCACCAGGAACAGGCAAAACCCATAGACTTATTCATTATTTAGATAAAGAATTAAATGAATATAAAACCAACCCTATTAAAATTGCTTTTATATCTTTTAGTAAAGCAGCTGCAGAAGAGGCCAAGCGAAGAATAAATAATGATAAAATTTTTGCGGGTACTATGCATTCGTTAGGTGCTCGTAGTTTAAGTATTGATACTAATTCACAATTACTTAAAGGTAGTAAATGGAAAACGTTTAAAAATTTTTCTGTTATTTGTCAGCATTTATCTTTTGAAAGTTATGTTACTGAAACTGGTATACCGCAATATAAAAATCATCATATGAAGATAATTGAATATGCTCGTTCAAAAAAACTAACGTTAAACGATGCAGCCATTGAACTAGGTCTACAATATAGTGTTGATATATGGTTTACCGAACAATTAGCAGAAGATTTAAAAGCATATAAAGAACAAGAAAATATGTTTGAATTTTCTGATATGATTACCAAGTTTGTTGAGAAAGATAAATGTCCTCCACTCGACGTTGTCTTTCTTGATGAAGCTCAAGATCTAAGTCCTTTGCAATGGGATATGTTTTTTTACATCGAAGAACAATGTAAAAGATCATACATTGCAGGGGACGATGATCAAACCATTTATAATTTTCAAGGTGCTAATCCTGAAATATTTATTAATTTGAAAGGAACTTTTGATCCGCAAATTAAATCAAGACGAGTTCCAAGAAAAATACACCAACTAGCAGAATCTATTTTTCCTCACATGACAGAGCGTTTAGATAAGAAATGGGAACCAAGAGATGCTGAAGGTGAAATTGAGAACAATGTCAGCTTAGAAGATTTAGATTTTACTACCGGTCAATGGATGATTTTAGCTAGAACTAATGAGAAACTTAAACCTATTGCTGAACATTTAACAAGACAAACAATTAGATTTACAAGTAAGATACAAAACCTTTTATCAAAAGAATTATTGAATGCTTATCGAACTTGGATTCGTTTAAATGCCGGTGCTTTAGTTAGTAAAGAAGATGCACAGGATTTATATAAATTTTTAAACTATAAAAAAGGTCATGTTGAGTATGGTTTCTCTGGAGGTAAATCTTTAAATACTGTTGAGAATGTTGATCTAGATACTTTGCGTCTCGAGCACGGGTTGCGCGTAGCGGGAGACTGGGAGCAATTGCATATTCCAGAAGAAAGTAAAAATTATATGAAAGCTTTAATTGATTCAGGTGATGATTTAATGAAAGAACCTAGAATTAAAGTATCTACTATTCATGGAGTAAAAGGAGAAGAATGTGACAATGTCGTTTTACATACAGATTTAGAAAAAATTATTTATGATGCAGCCTTAAAAAATGCTGATCCTGAACATAGAACTTTTTTCGTTGGTGTGACTAGAACAAAAGAAAAATTATTTTTAGTGAGACCAACATCAGAATATAATTATACCATAGGAGATCCTATTGTATGATTAAACCGATTGGGTGTAATGCGGTGACCTTGGGGAATGTGGTAGTTTCCTGTCTTCGGGCGAAGTTGGTTCAGTTGCGTTATACCCTGTTTTCATTAACTGTTAAACCAACATCTACCACAAATAAAAAGGAGAAAATATGACACATAAAGACATGTTTAAAGAATACAATTATGATTCTTTACAAGAACAAGTAGGTGGAAAACATTATAAACATTTTAAGATTCAACCTGCTTATTTTATAAACGAGAATAAGTTGCTTTTCGCAGAAGGTAATGCTATTAAATATATTTGTAGACACCGGACGAAAGGAAAAGAAGAAGACATTAAAAAAGCAATTCATTATTTAGAAATGATATTGGAAAGAGATTATGCCTGATACAAACTTTGTTAACTATAATGATTTTTATCCTAAAAATATTCCTATGTGTGAAGAAACACTTCATCCAAAAGAATTAAAACTAATTTCTAAATTAAATAAAATAGTTAATGGTCCTGTGGAAGGTAATTATTGTTTTAAACATCAAACTATTCTTAACGAAAAGTCTATTCCAGTTAAAGAACGTTCATGGAAAAGACAATATTTAAGAGAAGCAATCACTGATCGAGAACATGCTCTAGAGATTGGCTTCAATGCTGGTCACAGTGCTGCTATTATGCTGTTAGCAAATCCTAAACTATATTTAACTTCCATTGATATTTGTATGTATCCTTACACAGTTAAATGTGCCAAGTTTATGTTTAAATATTTTTATCCACGTTTTAGTTTTATTGGAGGTTCAAGTCAGCAAGTTTTAAAAAAAACAACATTAGCCCAAGAGATAGATTTTATTCATGTTGATGGAGGTCATGGTATTGCTGATTTCTATTTTGATATTGATTGGTCAACAAAAACATTAAAACCTGGTGGTAAATTAATGATTGATGATGCTTATTTACCAGACTATCAAAAATATATTGCTTATAAATTACAGCAACAAGAATATAAAATAGCTAATACAATTAGACCAACATCTCATGAAAATATTTTATTGGAGAGACTATGATTTTTAAAGCACAAACAGAATGGAATTGTCCAGAAAATTTTCCTGATTTAAGTCAGGCAAGATACATTGCGATTGACTTAGAAACTAAGGATGTTGATTTAAAATCTAAAGGATCAGGAGCTATTAAAGGTCATGGTGAGATTGTCGGTATTGCAGTCGCTGTTGAAGGTTGGTCTGGTTATTATCCTATTGCACACGAAGGTGGTGGGAATCTTGATAAAAAAGTTGTTTTAAAATGGGTTCAAGAAGTCTGTAATACTAATGCCACTAAAATATTTCACAATGCCATGTATGATGTCTGTTGGTTAAAAGCTTATGGTATAAAAATTAATGGAGCTATTGTTGATACTATGGTTATGGCTTCTTTAATTGATGAAAACAGATTATGGTACAGTTTAAATAGTGTTTCATTTGATTATTTAGGTGAAGTTAAAGATGAGAAAGCTTTGAAAGAAGCAGCAGATTCTTTTGGTATTGATCCTAAAAAAGAAATGTACAAACTACCAGCGATGTTTGTTGGTAATTATGCAGAAAGAGATGCTGAACTAACTTTAGAATTATTTAAAGTTTTATCTAGAGAAATAGATAAACAACATCTTTTTAATATTTTTGAATTAGAAACAAATTTATTTCCTTGTTTAATAGATATGAAATTTAAAGGCGTTCGAGTTGACGTTGAACGAGCCCATAAAATGAAGCAACTATTGTGTAAACAAGAAGAAGAGTTATTGCTAGCAGTGAAAAAAGATACAGGCATAGAGCCTCAAATATGGGCAGCAAGATCCATTGCCAAAGTGTTTGACAAATTGTCTTTGTCTTACGCCAGAACCGAGAAAACGGGGTCACCTTCATTTACTAAAAATTTCCTTTCCCAACATGAACATCCTTTAGTTAAAAAGATAGCAAAAGCCAGAGAAATAAACAAGGCACATACTACTTTTATTGATACAATTTTAAAACATCAATTTAAAGGTAGGATTCATGCGGATATTAATCCAATTAAATCTGATACGGGTGGTACAGTTACCGGTCGTTTTAGTTATTCTAATCCAAACTTACAACAAATACCAGCCAGAAATAAAGATTTAGGACCGATGATTAGATCTTTATTTTTACCAGAATTAAATCACAAATGGGGTTGTTTTGATTACTCTCAACAAGAACCAAGACTAGTTGTACATTATGCAGCTACAACAGAACCTATTTGTTTTGATCAATCGGTAACCGATATTGTAGAAAAATTTAAAGATGATTCTGTAGACTTTCACCAAACCGTAGCAGACATGGCTAACATATCTAGATCACAAGCTAAAACAATTAATTTAGGATTGTTCTATGGTATGGGTAAAGCAAAACTACAAGCAGAATTAGGTTTAAATACTAAAGCAGAAGCTGAGAATTTATTTAATCAATATCATGAAAACGTGCCTTTTGTTAAAGACTTAATGAATAAAACTTCTAATCAAGCACAAATGTCAGGATCGATTGGTACTTTATTAGGTCGACGTTGTCGTTTTAACAAATGGGAACCTAATACTTTTGGTATGCATAAACCTATGGAGTTTGAAGAAGCTGAAAGAACTTATGGTCGAGGTAGAATTAAAAGAGCTTTTACTTACAAAGCCTTAAATAAATTAATTCAAGGTTCAGCAGCTGATATGACTAAGAAAGCAATGTTAGATTTATACAATGAAGGTATTGTGCCACACATACAAATTCATGATGAATTAGATGTCTCGGTTGAGTCTGAAGAACAAGGGAAAAAAATTGTTGATATTATGGAGAATGCTGTTAGTTTAAAAATACCTAATAAAGTTGATGCTGAATATGGTGCAACTTGGGGGGAAATTAATGGATAGTAATGGCCTATTTAAATGCGAACACACCACCCATATATTGTCAAATTCGTAGAGAATATTTATACGATCTTAAAAAACATCACGGCGAAGTTGAAGATTGTATTATCTTTGGTCTTACATGTATTACAGGGCGTCCAATACTTTTTCATGCAATTATGGAAAATGGGGCTGTATTTTACCGTTTGCCAATCTCTGCGTTTATTCAAAGAGGATTTGACCCAGAAAAAGTTCCTAAACGTCGACTTGATGAGTTGGAGTTATGGAATTGTTTTAGTTATTATCCTAGTGTGCATGCTTTCGACCTACTAGAAGGTCAATCAGGTAAGTACATAGGCAAAGATAAAAAGTGGCATTCGGGTGCTTATCTATTTACAGTTGACTTTGCCCATCCAGAGAGTAATATTCTTGACACAGATCATTCTGAAATTCCGCACGAACACAAGTGCGCTCACATAATGGCCTTAGATGATGGCAATTATGCAGCACAACCAAACAATCGAATCTTATGGGACATACCTTCTTTTACAGTAAAAGATAATGTTCCTGATTGGAAAGTGCAGACTTCAGAATGGAATGTTGAAGATACACGTAAATGGAGAACCGAAGATACGGACAACTTCTTTTACGAAATTGAGGAGAAAAAAAATGATTAAAAAATGTATTGACTGGGTTAAAGCTCAGTGGAAAAAATTTACTGATTGGGTTTTTAAAGGCTTTTACAAATAGTTTATGGCCTTAAAAATCGGCGAAGATCAAGCGGTACAGATGCCAATGAAGACTGTTGTCAGTCTGATTGCTATAGTAGCACTTGGCGTATGGGGTTACTTTGGTATTGTAGAACAAATTAATAAACATGATACAAGACTAGAATTAATGGAAAAAGATCTAGAGTTAAATACAGACTTTAGAATAAAATGGCCGCGGGGACTTTTAGGATCGCTTCCGGATGATGGACAACAATTTATGCTTATCGAAGATTTATATAAGCAAGTTGAAAAATTAACCAAGAATCAGGAAATGAATACAAGTAATAAATTAAGAATTGAGTTTATGGAAAAGCAACTTAATAAGATGATGATTGATATTGAAAAATTGAAAGACTCCAATAGAGAAATTAAGTTTAGTAATGGTAATGGACATAGTAAGTGAAGGACAATTTCAAGAATATGATTATAATCAAGAATATTCAGAATGTGAGTGGAGAAAAATAAATGGATCCAGTAAGTGTTGTGATCGCTTTGTGTATGTTTGTCAACGGTGAACTTAAAGAACATCGTATCCAGGACACAACCTCTGACTGTTTAAAACACAGACGTGAGTCCATGAGACAATCACAAAATAAACCTCATATAGATTTTCGCTGCGGGAAGGTAGAGGTGATACTAGAGTCGAACGTCGATGGTTCAAAATCAATTAAAAAGATTATTGGACCTAAATAATAGAATGACAGAATTAGCTTTTCCTGTGCAAACTTTGCTCGCTATTGTTTTAATGGCGATAATGATATATCACGGCACAAAATTATGAAAACAAATCTATTAGTACATAAACATTTAATTATTCGTGCTGAATCTAAACGTCCGCCTAAATCTGAAGAAGAAATGGTTAATTGGATGAATGAATTTGTTAATAGTATTGGTATGAAAGTATTAATGGGACCTTATGCTAAATATTTAGATTTTCCTGGTAATCGTGGTTTGACAGTAGCAGCTATTATTGAAACTTCACACATTGTCATGCACGTTTGGGATGAACCTCATCCAGCTTTAATGCAATTTGACGTGTATTCTTGTGGTGAATTTGATGAAAATAATATTTGTAGAAAGATTGCAAAAGATTTTGATTTAAGTAAGATAGAATATAAATATTTAAATAGAGAAACAGGTTTAACTGATATCTCTGATGGAATATTAAACTACAAATGAAATTGACGGCTAACATAACCTTGGACGAACTTACCAAAAGCCAGGTTGCTGAACGTAAGGGCATCAATAATTTACCTTCACCACAGCAAATAGAAAATTTAAAAGCATTGGCTGTAAATGTATTACAACCAATTAGATCACACTTTGATAAACCCTTAATTATCTCATCAGGATTTCGTTGCGCACAACTGTGCATAGAAATTGGTAGCAGTGTCAACAGTCACCATGTGGCGGACAATGGTTGTGCAGCTGCGGATTTCGAAGTACCAGGAATTGATAACGAGCATCTAGCGACGTGGATCAAATCGAACCTAGAATTTGACCAGCTTATACTTGAATTTTACAAAAAAGGCGAACCGTCGTCAGGGTGGGTCCATTGTTGTTATTCAACAAACGATAATAGAAACATGTGTTTACACGCATACCGAGAAGACGGTAAGGTAGTTTATAAACCGTGGTAAATAATTATTTTAGAAAGATATTTAATGAAATGGTGGTCACTGGCGACTGCCCTGAATGTCACAATATGACGGCGTTAATAAATATAGATACGAATATCTTTAAGTGTGTAGCGTGTGGCGAGGAACTAGAGCAAAAGGTTAATGGTGTTATTAAATACATGAAGGTTGACAAGAATACCAAAATGAGTCTAATAGACCCAAATGGCCAAGAAGAAGTCTAGTATAGGTAGTGTAATCTTTCATAAAAGGACACCTAAAAAACGTCCAGGAAGACACAATAAGAAGTTTAATAAAAGAGTACCAAGAAGAAAGAAGTATATTGGCCAAGGAAAATGATAAGACAAATAGCGTATGAATTTATAATAACTATTATGTTATTAACCAATAATGGTAAGATGCTAACCATTGAAACGAATGGTGTTTCATGTGATACTTGGTTTAAACAAAATGTTGAAGAAAAAGAATACGTTTGGAAAATTGGTAGAGAGAAAAGAACTTATCACACTTATCAAGACCATATTGTGGTTGGCTACGTTTGCTCTAACAATTTACCTAACTAAAATTTTGCTCAGTACACGTGAATTTAATAATGATTTTTTTCTCGTTAACATAGTCACTACCCATATTTTGGCTTAATTCAATCATATTCAAAGCACCTGCATGCATACACTCATAATGCGAATTAAAAGGTTGATTTAATTGCATTGGGTTCATGCACTGTCCAATTAGGGCTGAACAAACCTGAATTGTAAGAAAAAATTTCACTTGACCTCTTGTATAAATTGAGTTAATGTCCTATATTAAATATATAAAACTAAATGAAAGGATAAAGTATATGACAGACTTTAGCAAGTATAAAAACATAACCGTCGATAAAGAGTGTTATGCAGTTATAACAAAACTACAAACTAAACTTAAAGAAGATGTTAAGTTAAGTCGTAGTCAAGTTGTAAAAACATTAGTGACAGAGAAAGCAAGAAAGTTAAATGGCAAGTTGGACAAGAAGTAATTTTGGTAATGTAAAAGAATTACCTTTTATTGCTGAAACTAATCTAACAGCAGAACAAAAACTTTGGAAAGCAGTTTTATCCCAGGCTATTTATGAAGCCTGCACAAACTGGTATCAAGGTGTGCCTTTAACTATCACTGAAAAAGCAAAAGCTAGAAGATGGATTAACCTAAACAATCCAGATTTTCTTGAAGTATGTGAAAAGGCAGGATATAATCCTGAGTATATCTGTTACAAAGCAAAACAATTAGAAAGGAAAAAAGATGAACTGGCAACAAAAGTACAAGGTTATAAGGTGGCTGCAAACTTCGTCAAAGTTATCGGAACCATCAGCTAACCAAGTGGCTCATAAAGCAGTAACATTAATTGATAAAATAATTATGGCTAAAAATCCAAAGTTAAAATTATTTACAGAAATGGCAGGATTTGAATGTCAGGAAAATTAATTTGTCCTAGATGTAATGGTAATGGTTATCGACGCATTTGGAAAGATGCTGATGAAAATGAAAAAATTACTATTCAATGTGCTAAATGTAATTCCTCAGGGGAAGTAGAAATAACTGAAGATGAAGTTAATTCTTTATTAGCTAAAACAGCAAGGAGACTACAATGATGAGTCATAAAGATTGTGAAGAATTAGCGGCGCTCATTGCTAAAATGCAGAATGATAAAAGTTATCATCCTGTCTACAATAAGAAAGGAGTTAAACATGTCGGACAAAGGACCGAACGATCTCGAAGAACAACTTCGAATCGAGAAACAAAGAAATGAATTTCTACATAAGCATGTAGATAAATTAGAAGATGAACTTCATGAGTTGCGTTATGAAGTTGGTTATTTAAAAACACAATTAAAAGAAACTAAAGATGATAACCGACGTTTAGTTTCTCAAATTGAAGATCAAATAAAACAATATCGAAATAAAGGATTATTATGATCAGACCACTGATAAAAATAATCGTTAGACTTCGAATGTGGTATGCGGACTTTAGAGGTCACCATGGTAAACGTTGGAACTACGAACCTGGAGACTGGTATATGGGAAGGAGACACTATGGTAA
>Ga0180438_10006034_pt1 | contig 16578 bp, 20 predicted proteins | sample SS_ome_12_FD_132455 | JGI IMG/M metagenome (GOLD analysis project Ga0180438, IMG submission 132455) | Hypersaline lake sediment archaeal communities from the Salton Sea, California, USA - SS_3_D_2 metaG | ecosystem: Environmental > Aquatic > Non-marine Saline and Alkaline > Hypersaline >...
AGCTTTGGTTAGGTTTTCATTGGGCTAACTTTGGAAAAAAGCATAGCGCAAAGATGGAAAGGACTTTCGAGATAGGCCATGAATTTGAAAAGATAATTATCAAGCAATTAAAAGATGCTGGAATGGAAGTATTTCGAGTGTTAGAAGATGGAACTGAGGTAGAGCATTTTGGTTATAAGGATGAAGAGCAAGAGGAATTCATCGGTGGTTTTGGTCATGCCAAAGGACATAATGATGGACGTATCAGAGGCGTTATAGAAGCTCCAAAAACAGATCATCTGTTAGAAATAAAAACAATGAAAGAGGAGTATTTTAAAAAGCTAGTTAAGCAAGGCTTGAAAAAATATCATCCAATTTACTATGCACAAACTCAGCGTTATATGCGAGAGATGAAGCTAACGAGAACGCTATTTATTGCCTTAAACAAAAATACAAGCGAACTGCATATTGAAAGAATTGAATTTGACAAGGGCTTTGCTGAGGATTTAGTTAGAAAAGAGCAAAGCATTATCATGTCAGATGCTATGCCAGAAAGAGCGTATGAAGAAGGATTCTATAAATGCGGTTTTTGCGATCAAGCTGGAGTTTGTCGCGGCATAAACAATCCGTCAGTAACTTGCAGAACTTGTGATTTTGTAGATATTGAAATGGATGGTGTTTGGTCTTGCCAGAAACAAAAAGGCAAAAACCTAACACCTGAAGAACAGCGCAAAGCCTGTGATAAATACCAGCTAGGCTGGAACATTGAAAACGTAGAATAGGAGACTTAATATGTCCGTTAGTTTTATAGATGAAAAGATCGAGCAGTTTGCCTATGATCTTGAGAAAAACGATCCAGATCGACAAAAGAAACTTCAAGAAAGTGGATTAATCGCAGCAACAATTTCATTGTTATCTGGAACGATACACGAACTGAATAAAAATTGGTGGAAGGATCTTGAAACAGGAGAGCCTAAAGAGCTTAACATTGATTTCACTTTATCGCGCCTTATGCTTATCGTTACTGAAGTAGCAGAAGCAGCAGAAGGTGGAAGAAAAAATATGATGGATGATCATCTACCGAATAGACCAATGCTTGAAGTTGAATTGGCTGATGCTGTTATCCGTATTCTTGATATGGCTGAGGGCTATGGTCTTGACATCGGAGGCGCTATAGCTGAGAAGTTAGAGTATAATTCTCAACGCGCCGATCATAAAATTGAAAACCGCAAGAAAGAAGGTGGAAAGCAAGCCTAATGTCTGATTATAATCAAGCCATAGTTGATGCGATTAAGTTACGTTATTATCAAGATGACGCAGTCACAAAAACTTGTGGCTTGGTTTTACAAGGCAAGCATCCGATAGTCGCTCTCCCAACGGGGAGCGGCAAATCAATAGTGTTATGCGGAATAGCTGAAAGAATAATAGATGAAGATCCTACAGCTAACGTTTTAATATTATCTCACGTTAAGGAAATTCTTGAGCAGAATCATGCAGCGCTAGAAAATTATTTCGGAATTGAAATAGGATTATTCAGCGCAGGACTAGATAGCAAAACTGTTAGAAAAATAACGGTAGCTGGAATTCAGTCTGCATTAAATTCTATTGAAGAATTTGCTTATTTTGATTATGTTTTAATAGATGAAGCTCATAGAGTTAGCTTTGAACAATCAACAGGCTATAGACGCTTTATAAAAGAGTTAGAGCCAAAATCTGTAATAGGTCTAACGGCTACGCCTTACCGCACAAAAGGCGGATATATCTATGAAGGTGATGATGCTCTATTTGATTGCATTGCAGTTGATTACACTCAGCATGAAGAATTTTTAGGATTAATAGAAGAAGGATTCCTAGTAGAAATTTTCAGCAAGAAAACAAAGTTGAAAATGTATGATGCAAATACACCTAACGCTGATGTTAAGGCTAAAACAACAGGAGGTGATTTCAATGTAAAGGATCTATCAGAGCAGTTTAACCGTGATGCAATAACTCACGCAGCAGTCCTAGAATCAATACACTTTGGAAAGAAATATAAGCACTGGCTATGCTTTGCTATTGATATTGAACACGCAGAAAACATAAAGCGTTATTTTGAAGAGGAAGGAATTTCTGCTTGCGTTGTTCATAGCAAAATGGAAGAAAGCCGTGATTCTGTAATTGCAGATTTCAAACGCGGCAAATATAGAGTGTTAATCAATGTTGATATTCTTACTACTGGATTTGACTTTCCTGCTATTGATCTAGTATTAATGATGCGACCAACGAAATCACCTATAATTCATGTTCAAACCATAGGTAGAGCGTTACGTCCTGTTTACGCTAAAGGATACAACTTAGACACAAAGCAAGGCAGATTAGACGCTATAGAGAATGGAGGCAAACCTCACGCGTTAGTCCTAGACTTTGCAGGAAACACAAAAAGGCTCGGACCGATAAATGATATCAAGATAAAACAAAAAGGAGACAAGAAAGGATCAAAAGACGCTATAACAAAAGACTGTCCAGAATGCGATTTCATAAATCATGGCGCTGCTAGGGAATGCGTTAATTGCGGACATGAATTTAAAATAAAAGAAAAGCTGACAATGGAAGCCGCAAAAGAGGAGGTTATTAAAAAGAAAGAAAAAGAGGAAAAGAAATATTTAAAACCTGAATGGATTAGAGTTGACAAAGTTGAATATGAGCTTTGCGAATCAAAGAAAGCTGGTCAGTTTGTTAAAGTTACTTATCACTCAGGGATTTCAACATTTAGTGAAGTTGTTTGTCCAGAGGCGAAGGGATATCCTAAGCATCTAGCTAACCATTGGATTAAGTTTCGCACAATGAACGGATGCGAAAGAGCAAGGACAGCATCAGATTTGATTCGATTCAAGGAGAATCTTCTAACGCCTACACAAATTCTTGTTGATAGGAATGGAAAATATGATCGAATACAAAACGCAAAATTCAACTAAATCCGACATAGTGAAATCGTTTAGAAATTCACTCGCTATCACATAATTGCAAAAAGTGCAAATTTTCATGATTGATGGGATTTTGAACAATTCTTACTAAATTGTAATGTTCCTTACTGAATTGTAATAATTGATCGAAAAATGACCAAAAGTGGCCTAAGTTACTGATTCATAAGCAAAATCAGGAAAGTCTTCCTTCTTTATACTATAGGAAAAAGCTCATTTTTGCCCTCCACTGTAATTTTTACAGTGCTCACCAGTTGCGGCCATTGTGAAAAAAGGCCAATATGATCAACATGTAGTGCTAGCCGCTGCATTGCTCTTTAACAAACTGATTCTACAAACGAGGATAGGCCGCGCTGAAATGATGCAACGGGACTCGGTTTCACCGTTAGGTGAAACGCAAAGGGGATTTACTAACAAGTCTCCTTTGCGGTTTATCTAAACCAACTAAACAACTTAACAACTAAACAAAAGGAAAACTATTATGAAATTTTCATACACAATTTTATCCGCTGACAATTCTAATCAAGTTAAAGGTAAGATCCTAGACACTACAAAAAATGAAATTATCGACTTAGCTAGAACGATAGTTGAAACGCTAGAGGAAGGATCCGAAGTTATCGTTTATCATCATCAACCTAAAAATACAAAAATTAAAAAGCGTATCACTCGCTTAATTGCTTAAGGAGAATAATCATGGCTGATAGAATTATCCACAAAGTAAACGATCAAGTTAAGGTTCGCTACAACAAAGACTGGAACGAATATTATGTTTCAGTAAATGGCGAAACTTATGATGATGCTAATTATTATGCTGGCGATGATAAACAGGATGCGATTGATACCGCTGAATGGTTCGCTAAGAATTGCAAATATTAAACAACTAAACAAAGGAAAACAAAAATGAAAAACAATTATGAATTTTTAACTTGCAAGATTATGGAATTAATTGTTCGAGATATGATTTCTCAAGACGAACACTTTGGATGCAGTATGGAAGAACTGTTAGAGATGGCTGAGGATATGGCAGGAAAAATATTCGATTGTCCTACGCAATCTTTAAAGGCTAGAAAATTTTGTCAAGACAATTACGAAAGAAAAGAATCAAAAATAAAACTCATCTATAAGCCTGACAGTCAGGACTTCATAGAAATTAAATAAACTAAACATTTAAACAAAAGGAAAAATATTATGACCGATTATATAGAACTAGACGTTGATGCTTTCGAGAAAAATGATGAAGATGGCGAAACATGTTTCCCAGTTAAGCTACTTTGTGAAATTGATTACGAGTGGCAAAAAGCTGAACCTGATGTAGGAATCTTTTACGAAGGATTCGTATTGCATAGTTGCTACATAAAGAAAGCGTTATCTTTAGATAATGGAAAGATAATAGAAAACATTGAAAATTATGATTTGTTTTTCGATGGCGAGGAGTTCGATGAAGAATCAGAAGCCGCTGACAAATACATAATAGATATGTTAGAAAGTGACAGGCAATGCGCTATGGCTGATGCAGCGATAGAAAGATGGGAAGCAAAACAGGAAATGATTTAGTCGCTAGCTTAAAGCGCATTTGAAAAAATGCGCTTTGCGATAGTTACTAAACTATCAACATTAAACATTAAACAATTTAAAAAGGTAAATATACTATGTCTAAATTAACTATCCAAAAAATGAACCTCGCTCACCTCCGCATGATGCTTGACTGCTTAGGAGTTAAGTTAGAAGAACAGCCAAACCGTCAGAAGGATATGCGCTCTCTTTTAACATCGTTTCAAAAGAACGATCCTGAAAACTACGATGCAGCTTATTCGTTAGTTGTTGAGCACAAAGCGCCTGATGGTGGCTCTACTGTTCAGAATGTCATGCCAGTTAAAGAAGCTTCAAGAATTGTCGTTGATGAAATTAACGCTCTTAAAGATTCTGCACTGGATACAATCGACACTAACTTCAAAGAAAAAGCGAAAGCGTTAGTTGAAAAGGTTGATACTGCATTTACAGAAGCAGTTGAAAGAGAGTCGAAAAAATACAACGTTGTTCAGCACGTTGTTAAAGTTGGCAAAACTAAGAAGAAGGAAATCAAAGGCGTTGTTCATGAGAAGTTCGCCAAAATGGTTTCGTTAGCAAACATGCGAAAAAATATCCTGCTAGTTGGTCCAGCGGGATGTGGTAAAACTCACGTTGCAGCGCAAATAGCTGAAACGTTAGATTTAGACTTCGCTTCTCAGTCTTGTAGTGCTGGCGTAAGTGAAACAGCATTTACAGGCAAACTTCTCCCGTTAGGTAAATCTGGTCAGTTCGAGTATGTTGAATCTGACTTTGTTCGTATCTACGAAAACGGCGGAGTGTTTTTGTTCGATGAGATTGACGCTAGTGATGCAAACGTTTTAGTTTTTATGAACCAAGCATTAGCAAACGATGGATTTCATAATGCAAGCCGCATAGGGAATACGTTTGTTAAGAAGCATCCTGACTTCATTGCGGTAGCTGCTGCAAATACTTTTGGCACTGGAGCTGATGCAATGTATACCGCAAGGAATACGTTAGATGCAGCGACACTTGATCGCTTTAGAGTTGGAGTTATTGAGATGAACTACTCTGAGCAAATCGAGGAACAACTGATCGATGAAAACGTTTTACGTTGGGGCTTAGGTGTTAGACAAGCAATCAATTCTCACAAACTTCAGAAGCTATGCTCTACAAGATTCTTGAGAGACGCTACTGACATGATGCGAGGCGCAGAATGGACGTTAGAAGAAATTGCTGAAATGTACTTTGCAGACTGGAGCGCTGAAGAACTTCGAGTGATCGGAGTAGCGTCAGAAGAATGTAAAGTTAATCGCTTCGCAGCTTAATAGAATTGTTAAGGAGAAATAAAAATGAACGTATTTGAAAATGAGAAAACTGTTTCGATGCACTTCGACAGCGCAACTGAGTTGTTAGATTTTGACTTTGCTTCTACTCCATACGGAATGGAAGGAAAGTCAGAACATCTACAAGGCGGATACAATCCAAGAGGCGGAAGCTGGCTAGGCAAAACGAACAGCAACAATGAAGATGTTATAACAAAATCACTTGTTGGTGATCGTGATATTCTTCCTTACTTGCAAGACAAGATTGACAAACTTGCTGCTATAGAGAATGCAAGCCTTAAAGAAAGCGTTCAGTCTATACAGCAAATTAAACGCAAAAGAACTTTTTCAGATCAAGGTGACGAGCTAGATATTGAAAAAGTTTACAACGGTCAACTTGATACAGCATGGAGCAAAACCGTTAGAATAGAACAAGACAGCAAGCATAAACTTGTTACACTGTTTATTCAAAACGGAGGCACTGCTAAGAAGGATGCTAATGATTCTTTCTGGCGATCAGCCATAGCTGTTTTGTTATGTCAAAAGCTTGTTGCTGCTGGCAAGTCTGTCAAGATCATTGTCGGCAATGCTTCGGAAGGTGCGCTTGTAGGAACTAGCAAGTTGCAAACAAGCTCAATCGTTATAAAGCAGTATAATGAGACTTTAACAATGGAGCGTTTAGCTGCAATGACTCACTTAGGTTTTTATAGGACTTTCGGATTTGCTGCAAAGTATATATCCGATTATAAGCCTGACTGGGGACTTGGTAGGACTACAAAAATTAACAGTGAAGCTAAGCTGCCTGTTAATCTGCAAAATGAAATCAAAGCTGGTCATACTAAGTGTATTGTTATACCGGAGCTTTATAATGAATATACTGCTATAGCTGCATTGCAAAATGCCTACAATGAATTAGGAGGCAAATAAAATGAAAACGATTAATGTTAGAGGCGGAAACAAAATCATAATATCAGGGGAAGATATTATGCCGATCATAAACAATGGCGATCATCTATCCTTAGGAGAAGGAGCAAAGGTCGCCTTAATACAAGCGTTAATAGATACGTTGCAAGATGACAATTCTATTAAGTCTATAAACAATTATACAAATATGAATTTTAAATAGGTGAATATTATGAACGTATCAGCAAAAACAAAAATGGATATAGCATCGCTATATTCATTTGCTGATAGTCTTACTCTTATTGAGCAAAAGACTATAGGCCAATTAATAAAAGAAGAAATGGAAAAAGAGGAACACCGTAAGCAAGGGAACTTAAAAGGAGTGTTAGCAGATCCCGAGCCAGCTTTTAATGAACCTAGCTCTGCCGATTTGCCTGAGCCTTTGAAATCAAAGTTTACTGCTGAGGTTAAATCTAAAAAGAACAACCGTTGGGAAGTCGTTAGTTTCTGGCACGATGAAAAACTTTCTAAGGAAAGAAAGAAGATTATGTTCAAAGCTAAGTTCGGAAAAGGAAAGCGCGAATATACCTATGGAGCGCAAACAATAATTGATAAAATAAATAACGGCGATATGAGGATGCAATAATGAGTATTTCAAACCATAGTGAAAACGATTACGACTTTTTAAAATCGGAAACTTATAAAGCGCTTATGTTCAATAGGAGTTTAAAAGACAATATTTTTCCGAGTAACATGAAAATGAAAGATGTTGAGGAGCATGTCCATTTCATGATCGACAAATTAAAACCGAATCGGAAACAGTACATCATTTCCATGCTTAGGAATAAGATGGCTAAAATCACAATCATAATGGACGACTTGGGGGATCGTCACTTGTCACTTGAACATCCTGAAAAATGAAAACTGATTCTAATTCAGGAATTAAAATTTACTTGCATTTAAACTATTGCAATTTTAAACAGTAGCTATATAGTAGCTAAACCTTTTGCGGCAATGCCTATAGATTGCCGCTTTAACTTAAAACTAAACTCTTAGGAGAAGCGATATGAAAATTTTAATCAACTCTAATTTTAAAGCATTGCGTCAAGGCGAATTCGTAGAAGCAAATGAGGACGCTGGTGAATTTATTCTCGATACTGACAACAAGGATAAAGCACCAGCAAAAGCAACTATCCAAGAAATCGCCAAGGCAAACAAAATCACTTTAAAGTCAAAAGTGACAATCGCTGATGCGTTAGATATAATCGCAGAAGCACTAACCGAAACTCTACCGGAGCAAAATGAAATGACCGACTCACAAAAAGTTGAAGAAATTGTAAAAGCAGGTGTTGAAGCTGGACTATCTGATGATGATATGCTAGTGCAAATTATCCAAGAAGGAATTCCTTTCCGCGCTGCTGGACGTTTGTTTAAGAAAGTAATGGAGGAATCTGGTTTAAGGATTTCCTCTGCTAAGCGTAAGGAACAAATTGTTGCGATCCTTGAGGACGCAGAGTTCGCTCCCGAAACTTATGACGAAATCAAAGAAATGCTGGAGCGTATTGAAAAAGAAGTTGCTGATACTACTACTTCGCAAGCGCTGAAAATTATCAAGCGTTATGCAAAGGACTTGGAAATCGAATTGCCAAAAGTCCCACGCGCTCCGACTGGCGGAATCCGCACAAAGCTTTTCGATTTGGTCAAAGAAAATCCTGCGATCACAAAAGCAGAAGTGGAAGACTTCTTTTCCGAGAATTGCAAAACGGAAGAAGCTGCTGCGAAATATATGAAGCGTTACTATCCGATCATCGAGTTCGGTCAGGAAATGCACAAGCTTGGTACTGGTGAAGAATAATCAGCAATATCAAAAGTGTTATAAAGGTCAGCTTTAGAGCTGGCCTTTTTTTATGCCTAATGAAAAGTCCTTTCTTTAAGTTAGTATCCACTAACTAAGTTAGTATCCACTAACCTATATTTAGCCAGTATGTCCACTGCTATCACTGGCATATAGAGCAATCCATTATTAAACGAATCCTAGCATAGCTAGAAGCTACGAAAGCGCTTCCAGAGCTACGCTTTCACCTGTACTGGCTAGCGTTGCTTCTAGGCGGCTTTTAGAGCGTCCTAGAGCGCATGTTATTTGCACTGATTTGGTGCATTTTTAACTGCTCATTTTTTAACCAGTTATTATTGATCAATTTTTGAACAATGCAGTTTCGATCCAGTTTTGCATATTAGATTTGAAAATCAAGATGCAAAGTTGATGTTAGCTTCCAATAACAATTTAGCTATGGTGCAATCAACTGCCCTATATGGTAAAATACAAAATCTATTTTTGCGGAGATTTTTCCGTACAGATTCCAATTGGAGAAGCGACAAATGAGAAACGTTATAATAACTGGATCTTCCAGAAAAAATTCACTCGGATATAAAATTTGCGAAGCGCTGAAAAATCAGTGTGACGATTTCCGTATCATTGCGATTGTGCATCCGTCAGATTATGAAAAAGAAATTCTTGATGGTGCAGTTGATTTAGTAGTAACAGCAGACCTGTTAGATTTAAATTCTATGAACAGAGCCGCTGAAAAAGTTAATGAGATAATCCACTATGGATATATTTATGCTCTGATAAATTGTGCTGGCATGAATATGAATTGTTGGTTCGAGGATTTAAAAACAACTGACTATGAAAAGATTATGGATGTAAACGCTCGCGCTATGGTTCATTTATCGCAGTGCTTCTTTGACAATCTATCCAATACTATTAACGGCGGAACTATTCTCAATGTAGTATCTAATGCAGCTCATGTTCCTATGCGTTGCTCGCTTGCTTATAACGCTAGCAAAGCAGCAGCCAAAATGATAACTCAGCAAATGGCTAGGGAGCTAACAAGGAAATATAATATGACTATTTTCAGCGTTAGTCCTAACAAGCTTTTAGGAACTGATATGTCATTGCAAATTGATAATGAAGTTCCTGAGGTTCGAGGATGGACTAAAGATCAGTCGGACGATTATCAGAATAGTTCTTTGCTAACAGGCGAACAAACTCCGCCTGAAAATGTAGCTGAATTCATTGCGTTTCTTTTATCTACAAAAGATCGTCACTTTTATTTATCAGGCTGTGATATTCCATACGGCGCTTAACTAACGGGAGAAACTATGTTTTACATTGAACATTACATGCTAAGGACTAACAATCCTGAGAAGTCTATTGAGTTTTATAAAGAAGTCATGCGGATGGAATTTGTCTGTCATGATCCAAGGCATTCTGAGAATCCGCCTTGTGATATTTACTTTCTAAAAGATCCAGAAACTGATTTTATGATAGAGCTAAAACACTATCATGGAAAAGAGTTCAATAATACTGGAGATGTTTTCGGTCACGTTGGTTATAGGGTAGATGATATAAAGCCTATAGTAGAAAAAGCTGAAGCGTTAGGCTATTCATACTGGACTAAAAACAGCACAAGCTCATTTGGAAAGAAATATTTGATTGCAACAATAGTGACGCCAGAAGGAGTTGATCTTCATCTTGTGCAAAAGCTAAGTGATTTTTAGGAGGCATAATGGCTAAAGCAAAAGAACAAACGTTAGGCGATAGGCTTGACAAATTAAAATCTATACATGATCAAAGAAACGGATTGTATAAGGATGCAGCTTTTAGGCGCGGAGAAATCATGCTTGCATTGTTTGATGGAGAAATGCCTGATCTGAAAACTGAAGAAGATGTAAACAGATACGGCATTTTTCAAATGATCGTGTCTAAGCTAACTCGTTATGCCGTTACTTTTGAGAACGGCGGCCATGAAGATTCGTTAGATGACCTTGCCGTTTATTCTCAGATGCTCGCTCAGTATGACAATAAAATCAAAGGTAATAAGAAATGAAGAAATACGGAATCTTTGTCGATACAGAAACAACTGGACTGTTAGCTGCTGAACTGGCAGATATACATCATCAACCTTTTATCACAGAGCTTTACGCTTGCAAGTATGACAAGGAGACTTTTGAAATTGTTGACGAAGTTAATACGTTAGTCTCAATTCCAGTTCCTTTGTCAGAGGAGATAATAAAGATAACTGGAATAACTGAAGAAATGCTACAAGGCAAACCTGAATTTCAAGATGTTATTCCAGACTTCATTGAATTATGCGAAGAAGTTGATACAATCGGCGGTCACAATGTAATGTTTGACTACGATGTTATTAGGCATAACTTTCGCAGACATGAAGTGTTAGAACACTTTCCTGAATTTGATTATAAAATATGCACTGTTGAAATGTCATATCCGATAGAAAAGAAAAGGCTTAAACTTTCGCAGTTATATTTCAAGGCAACTGGAAAAACTCACGAAGGAGCTCACAGAGCTAAAGCTGATGTGTTAGCAACTTTTGAATGTTACAAATGGCTTTTATCTGAAGGCTTTTAAAAATAAATGGAGAAGCGAAATGACTGAACAAAAAGAAATGATAAACCTAGCTTTGAAATCAGGCTATAGTTTTAAGCAAGTATTCGGACACCTTAAAGATGTTATTGAAAAAGGCATACAAAATAACACAATAGGTATAGCTGATGCTGGAAATACTTTTGCATTCTATGAATTGGAAACACTTTGTAAGAAGCAAAAGATAAAACCTATTTATGGAATCAGACTTACCGTTGTTAAGGATGCTACCAAAGAAGTTAAGCCGCGCGGACAATTCGGATGCGAGTATATTTTCTTGGCTAAGAATCAAGAAGGAGTAAAAGAAATATATGCACTGACAAAAGTTTTCTATGACAACTTTTATTGGAGAGGCAATCTTTCTTTTCATGCTGACGTTGCTAAGATAAGTGATAACGTTATTGTTATTGCAGACGATATACAAACTACAAAACGTTTGGACTATCTTGCGATAACGCAGTCAACTCCTAAGTATGTAATAGAAGCAGCTAGGGAGGAGTCAATTCCTTTCGTTGCGATTCAGAAAAATTGGTATGTAGAAAAAGATGATCACTCTACTTACGAATTAATGATAGGAGTTGATAATGGTCCTGGAAGACCTAACGCTGAAAAGCGTACACATCCTCAGCATATACTTACAACAGAAGAATGGATTGGATATCAGCGACATAGAAACTATGTTACTGAAGAAGAAATTCAAGAAGCCGTTGCTAACACTCATGTTGTGGCGGATCTAATAGAGGAGTATGATTTACCTCGCGCTCCTATGATTAAATCAAAATCGAACAAGTCAATTGACTATCTATGCAAGATAGGAGCTAAGAAGCGAGGCATAGACATAACGCAAGGAGTATATGGCGAACGCTACGAGCGAGAAATAAAGCTCATAAAAGAGCGAGAGTTTGATGATTACTTTATTGTTGTAGCAGATATGATATCAAAAGCTAAACAGAAAATGTTAGTCGGACCATCCCGTGGATCTTCAGCAGGATCGTTAGTCTGTTATCTAATCGGTATCACTGAAATTGATCCTATAGAATACGGGCTTTTATTTGAAAGGTTTATTGATGTAAACAGGAAAGACTTGCCTGATATAGATATTGACTTTCCAGATTCGCAACGAAAGCAAGTTATCAAACAACTAACAGATGACTATGGTGCTGATCAAGTTAAGCACGTTGCAAATATTTCAAAGATGCAGCCGAGAGGAGCGATTAACGATTTTGCTAAGGGCTTGAGAATTAGTAGAGCAGAAACGGAAGAATTAAAGAACGCTATTATTGAAAGGTCAGGTGGTGACTCTCGCGCTGGATATTGTATGATGGATACATTTGATACAACAACTCCAGGACAAGAGTTTATCAAGAAATATCCTAACATCAGAAATGTAGAGAGAGTTGAACGGCATCCATCTCACCACTCTACACATGCAGCAGGAATGATTGTTTGTAACGACCCTATACACAATTACTGTGGCGTGAACACTCGCGATGATACTATCATGGCTGACAAGTATGGAGCTGAATATTTCAACTTGCTAAAGATTGATGCGTTAGGTTTGAGAACTTTATCAATACTTCAAGACTGTGCAAAATCGGTAGGCATGAAACATACTGACTTTTATTCTTTACCTATAGATGACGAAAAGACTTTGAAACTTTTCGATGATTGTAGGCTTAATGGAATATTTCAGTTTGAAGGTTATTCTCTTATGAACCTAACACAAAAGATGGGCATAAAAGAATTTAATGACATTGTTGCTATAACTGCATTGGCTCGTCCTGGAGCATTGTATTCAGGAGGCGCAGCTCGCTACATAAAATATAGGCTAGGCGAAGATGAACCAGTTTACTATGGAGAACTTCATAAGAAAGTAACATCGGAAACTTTTGGTATTGTTATTTATCAAGAGCAGATTTTGAATATCTGTAGAGAGATAGGAAAAATGTCATGGAACGATGTAAACAAAGTCCGTAAAGCTTTATCAAAATCGTTAGGTGAAGAACACTTTGCACAATATAAAGCAATGTTTATGCAAGGCGCTGATGAAAATGGTTATACTGTAGAGCAAGCTGAATTCATTTGGGGTGAAGTTTGTTATGGTGGTAACTACGCTTTTAATAAATCTCATGCCGTAGCCTATGCGTTAGTAAGTTATTGGACAGGATATATGAAAGCTCACTATCCTCTTGAGTTTGTTGTTGCTTGTCTTAACAATGAGAAGGATGAGGAAAGTTCTATTAAAATTTTGCGAGATGCAACAACGCATGATGGAATAGAATATTGCCCGTTAGATCCAGACTTGTCTGATATCAACTGGTCAGTAGCCAATGGTAAAGTGTTAGGTGGACTAATGAACCTACATGGAATAGGAATAGCCAAAGCTAGAAAGATAAAGAAGATGAGAACAGGAGAGGAGAAATGGACTCCAGCTATAGTTAATAAGTTAGCAAATCCTGTTACGCCTTTTGATATTCTTTATCCTTGTGATCATTTCTGGGGTGATATTTATAGGCGTCCTCATTTGTATGGGCTTAGCCATCCACCAAGCCTTATACAAGATGTTATAGGAAGCAAAGGTGAGCACTTTTGTTTTATAGGAAAACTAAAGAATAAAAACGTTAGGGATATGAACGAATATGTAAACGTTCAAAAACGTGGCGGCAAACTTGTTGATGGTCCCGCCTTAGAGCTAGCGTTAAAGTTAGAAGATGATACTGATTCTATCATGGCTGAGATTGGAAGATTTGAGTTTGAAGAACGTGGTCGCCACTTAGCTGAAACGGCAGTAGTTGACGAGGATTGGTTTATAGTTCGCGCTCATGTTAAATGGGAAGGCAATCGCTACATGGTGATAGATGATATACAAAAACTAACACCTGATCTGTTAGAGCCTGAACCAAATAAAGAAGAAGGAGAGGCAGCATGAAACTAAGAAAAGTAGTTAGTGTGTTAGGTGCTATGGCATCTATCACACGCTTTTCACAAAGCATATTAGCAAAGCCAGAGAATGTGTTAGAGCATACAGGCTTTGTAGCTATTATGTCTTTAGCCATAGCAAAAGAAATAGAGAGGCAGAGAGGGAAAGGCTCAGTTGACATTGGCTTGCTGTTAGAAAAATGTTTAGTCCATGATATGGACGAAGTATCAACAGGTGATATATCAAGACCTACAAAATACAGCAGCAAAGAAATGTTAGAGCTGATGGAGTCTTTGTCTGCTAGAGCAATAGTTGATATTTCAAATCAATGCCAAGTTACTTTTTATGACAACTGGTATGATGCTAAGAAAGAAAAAACAGGCAGCATAGTAGAATTGTCAGACGCTTTGTCCGTTGTTTACAAAGCGCATGATGAAGTTGTAATGCGCGGAAACAAAACTATTAATTTCGGCAAACCTGAAAGGCTAATGCAAATAGTTAATGAAAGATTTGAACTTATAGAGAAAAGCTATGATGTTAGCTTATCATCTCAAAGGCAAGAGTCTGTGATAATGTTAGATCAGATATTGGAGAAACTAAAATGAAAATAGAAGTAGTTGAAACGAATGTAAATGAAGTTCATCCTTCGATACTAGCTTGGAATAATTCTAGGCCTGATAACACACCTATACCGTTAGATGAAATCCTGCAATTAGATTTGCCTGTTAATGAGATTCCTATGGCTACTCTTTTCATAGAGTCAACAATTCTCGAACGTGAGATAATTGTAAGCGCAAGGAATCATGTTATGTGGGCGCAAACAAGCAGAGTACAAAACGTGTTAGAGTTTACATATCCTAAAGAACTTCCACTTGAGTGTAAGCAGTATTACGAGCGTCAGAGAAACAGAATGGAAAAGGCTCAGTCTATGGGTATGCGTCAAGATGAGTACAGAAAAATTCTCCCTGTCATGGCTAACACTAAGTATACAGTTAATATGTCAATGAGAGACTTAGTAAAGTTGTTAAAATATTTTGAAAGCTTATCTAAAGAATACTCTCATTTATCTCCTGTTCTTGACAATTCAGTTTCAGCCATAAAAGAGCTGTTAGGGAATGTATTTGGATTTGAATACAGGCATACAAATGAATATAAAACTAAAAGCTTATTGCAGCCAATAATGACTCCACAGGATGGGCTTGTAGGTAACGTGCTTAGCCTAACAGCAAGGCTACCGCTTAGCCTAAGAGCGCAGCTAGCTAGGCATAGACAGTTGATAATAGAGGATAATCTTGTGGCTTTAATGTCTAGTGATACAATACTTTTTCAGGACAATGAAATGCCTGTTGATATTTGTGTAACAGGATTGCAGCAGGACTGGCGTGATGTTCTAACGAAAAGAAGCTGTTGGATAGCGCACTATAATTTATGGAGTCCTTTGCTTAATAAGGTTGAAAAATATTTGCACTTAGGAGAGTCAGCTTTGCCTTGTTATTTTTCAGGCAAGTGTCCTTATGACGGAGATGCTAAGGCGCGATATACTGACGAAGATCCTAATGCGCCTTGTCCTATTCATGCAAGGTTATATAAAAAGTCCGTTACTACGGATCAATTAAATCAAATGTATTTTCAACAAGCCGCTGACGAGCGTCCAGAATTTTGGGCTGACGAGATAGCTGGCTTCAATAACGGAGAGGCTTAGTCTTATGAAACCAAAAGTATATATTGCATCACCATTCTTTTCACCTAAACAGCTTGAGATTGTAGAGAGAATTGAAAATCATTTATCCAAACAAGGTATTCATTATTTCTCTCCACGCGCAGAAGGTGTGTTAGATGAAATGTGTCCAGATGAAAAAATGTCTCAGCGCAAAAGAATCTATGAAGGTAATTTAAACGCTATGGATTCATGTACGCACATGGTAGCAGTGTTAGGTGATCGAGATACTGGAACTATTTTTGAAGTTGGCTACTTTGCAAAATCTTCAAAGCCTTGCGTTCAGTATTATGAAGATTTATCTAAAGTGTCAGTTATGCTTAGCGAAGGAGCGTTTGCAATCACAAGCTCAATAAGCAAAATATGTGATGCGTTAGATGGCTATCATAATGAGTACGATCAGATCGGAGATACACAATAATGAAAGAGCAACGTGAAAACTTTCGTGAATTATTCTGCAAGGATGCAGGAGGCAGGATCAGATTTTGGTCTATATGGAACGAGGACAATATCATTTACATGGAGCACGGACAAGTTGACGGAGAGTCAGTTTGTTCAGATGAAATTGTTGATGATGGATTAGCTGGAAGAACTCTTGAGGAGCAAGTGCTTTCAAGAATAGAATCACGCTATAACAAAAAGGTTGATGCTGGTTATGTTCCTGATATTCGCAAAGCAGAAAAAGATGAAAGAACTAATGGATTAGGCTTCAAAAGACCTGCCAAATGCAGCGCCTATAACGGCTCTAACGGGCGATTCTATGCCGAGGGCTGGACAGGCATACAAAAGAAGCTAAACGG
>Ga0180438_10006035_pt1 | contig 16577 bp, 17 predicted proteins | sample SS_ome_12_FD_132455 | JGI IMG/M metagenome (GOLD analysis project Ga0180438, IMG submission 132455) | Hypersaline lake sediment archaeal communities from the Salton Sea, California, USA - SS_3_D_2 metaG | ecosystem: Environmental > Aquatic > Non-marine Saline and Alkaline > Hypersaline >...
TTACGCATTCTCTCTTTCATTTTTGCATTCTTTAAATTTTGTTCCATTTTGCGACTCATTGCTCCTACATCCATTTTTGCACCTCCACCCATTCCTGGTACACCCATTTTTGAAAATAAAGATTCTAAATTTCCCATACCTGGCATATTTTTCATATTTGCAACAAATTCTGATGCTTCTTGCAATAATTCTGTCTCTTTTATCTCTCCACTTTTAATTCTCGAATCTAATTTTGTTCCAACATTCTTAACTAAATTCATAAGTTTTGTTGGATTTTTAAATAATTTGTTAAATACATCATTTACAGATGATGCATCCTCCATATCTATATCTAATTCACCTGCTGTCTCTTCTGCTATCTCTTTTGCTAAACACCCGATTTTACCACCCATCATTTTATTTATATGATCATGTAACTGTTCTGCATTTGGTAAATCCATTGGAACACTACTTTCATTATTATCATCTCCCTCTTCAACTTCTTTTTTCTCTTTAAAAATTGCCTCCATTTCTTGTAAAGAAGCTTCTATCTTTTGTTTAAATTCATCAGTATTTATTGCTTCAAATAATTTTGCTGTGTCACCAAAAGATTCTCCTGTATTTACATCTGCTACTACTGTAAATAATATTAATTGTAAATATTTCCAAATTGTCGCTCTAGTTGTATCTGTAATATCTGTTTTCCATAATTCTACAAAATCTATATTTGGAAGTAAAAATAATTCTCTATTATTTACAAATATATCATTATTTTCATACAAAATATCAAAAAAATACTGAGGAAAAGTATTTCTACAATGTAAATAGATTACTTTTATTAATCTATCTACCCTATCACCATCTTCTTCTATATTCTTTGCGATCTCTCTAATCGGATTTTCTGTCTTTTCTAAAATATCTGAAAATGTTGTCATTAAATCTTGAGTTAAATCACAAACTACTTTGACAAAATCTTGAGATATATTTATCTCACTATTATCATCTGGTAAATTATCTGATTCACTAATTTCTACCATAATATTAAATATTTAATACATTATATTTAAATATATTAAATATTTATTGTTGTAAATAATAAACTTTACATAATTTTGTTAAATTTTGTAAAAACGAAACTGTTTTATCTAAATTTACTTTGTCTAACCCTTTCATCGTGTTTTTAATTACAATAATTTTATCTAGAATATTTGCTGCATCACCTGTATCTTTTACATCATCAGAATAATCTTTTTCTAAAAAATACTCTAAATTACCTGACATTATATTTTCTTCATATTTATCTAATACATAGTGTTTCCAACTCATAATAATTAATTTTGGGTTAGCTTTTCTTATTGTAACTAGAGATGCTAGAGCTGTTTTTAATTCTTTATTATCTGGTAAAATTTCAATTAATGATTCTAATAATTCATTTAAATGATTATTAAATCCACTAAGAATATCTGATTTATTCATTTTATATATTAAATAAAAAATTCTTTATATTTGTTTTATTGTTTTAAAGATTGTGCTCTTTGTTGTTGTAATTGTTCCATTGATACTTCTCCTACTTTATTTGGAACATAATCATCTGGTGGTGTTTCTATATTATCAACTGATTCCCAAGTTACATTGTTTCTTAATTGTCGCATTCCTCCTTGTCCTTTTGCTGATAAATCATCTACTGTTTGATCTAAAAAACTATAATTATCTGATGTCACTCCACAACTATTCATATCGTTAAATGAAAAAGCCATTGGTTCTCTATTTATCATTCTCTCTTGAACTCCTGTTCTTACTGGTTGTAAATGTTCTAATATTTGATTTCCAAATACTACTTGATTTCCTCTATTTAATAATAATAATGCTGGAACTTTATCAACTGTATGTGGTAAAACTATCTCTTGTAGATTTTTTAATTTAACATATATTGATCCATCTGGTCGTTTTACTCTATCATCAATTGAAATAAAATGTATATCATTTTTTACTTGGGAGCTCGCTAGTTTTTGAATAATTTGGGAACTATTATTACAATAATTACTATAATATAATATATAACTCATTATTTATAATAGATTAATTATTTTTTTTAACTTATTTTACTAAAAATTGATTTAATAATTTATTATTTATAATATATAATAAAATGGAACCTTCTGTTATGGATATGAATGAAAAAGATAATCTTCTTAAGTTTACTATTAGTGGAATTAATGTTAGTTTTGCAAATGCTTTACGTCGAACTATTCTATCTGATATTCCTACTGTTGTAATTCGTACCTTTCCGTATGAAAAAAATGATGCTAAATTTGAAATTAATACAACACGATTTAATAATGAAATTTTAAAACAGCGTTTATCTTGTATACCAATCTTTATAAAAGATTTAGATATTAATATTGATGATTATCTTCTTGAAATTGATGTTAAAAATACATATGATCAACTAATTTATGTTACTACTGCTGATTTTAAAATTAAAAATCTAAAAACTGATAAATACTTATCTGATGATACATTAATTCAAATATTTCCACCCAATCCTATTTCTAAACAATATATTGATTTTTGTAAATTAAAGCCTGCTTTCTCTGAAGATAGTCAGGGCGAACATATTAAGATATCTGCTAAATTTACTATTGGTACTGCTAAAGAAAATGGTTCCTTTAATGTAGTATCTACATGTACATATAGTAATACACCTGATGTATACGCTATTGATCAAGCTAAACAGACTAAATTAGAAGAATTACAATCAAAATATTCTAGCGATGAAGATATTAAATATCATATTACTGATTGGCTAAATCTTGATGCTAAACGAATTTATATTCCAGACAGTTTTGATTTCAAAATCAAATCATTAGGCGTATTCTCTAACACTGAAATCGTTATCAAAGCTATTAAAATTATTCTTGATAAATTATTTAGTATTAAAGATATTTATTCTACATCAAATAACTTAATTAATCCTAGTGAAAATACTGTTCAAAACTGTTTTGACATTACTCTAAATAATGAAGATTTTACAATTGGAAAAATAATTGAATACTCATTATATCAACTTTATTATATTGGCGATAAAACACTTACATTCTGTGGATTTAATAAACCTCATCCTCATCTTAATACTAGTATTATTAGAATTGCCTTCACAACCGAAGTTGATAAACCAACTATTGTAACTTATATTAATAATAGTATAGATTTTGCAATTACTTATTTTAAAAAATTACTACCTCACTTTGGAGAATTACATCCAGATGAAGCATTTGCAATTAAAACATCTATCCCTTCTAGTAGTAGCTTACCTGCTGAACTAGTTGATAAACCTGTTATTTCTGTACCAGAATCCCAAACTAAACCTTCTTCTAAAAAAAGTATTAGTATTAAACCTAAACCAAAAACTACTACCGTACAAAAACCATAAATTTACTTATAATATAATTAATATTTATTAATACTATTAAATAATATTAATTATTCAAAATTATTATATTTTTAATTAGATAATTGTTTTCCTAGTTCTCTTAATGAATAATTTAATGAATACATTAGTAATGATGGATCTAGGCTATTAACATATTCTACAACATTTTGCTTGCTAATATATTTTCCACTTTCACGCATTTCTAGATACTTCTTATGAATATTAAACATATGTGTACGAAAATTCTCAGGATAGTTTATTAGTTGATATTCTTTTTTTATATAACAACTTATATAATTTTGAAATAATGTATCTGTAAAATTATGAATATGTTTTCTAAATTCAGAAAACTTTTTACCTGATTCTGGAAAATATCTTAAATATTCTTTTACCTTATTATCTCGTCTTAGATTAAGATATTGAAATTGTAGTTTACTATAATTTCCTCTCAGGTCTTTTAAATATCTATATGATGGTGCTATTATTTTACTTCTACGACCATCAAAACTTTTAATCATTATACCAATATTATTAAAATCACAATTCATAGTACCAAAAGTATTATATAAATTATCAAATGAATCTATATAAAATCTATATGGAAACCATAATTTACAAAATACATGATCTAAATTAAGTGTACCATAATTTTCTCGTGGAATTTCATTTACAACTAAACCATCTATTTCATAAATTGATACTAGATATAATGTCATGACTTTAATCGGTATAACAATTCGATTATCTGGATGTTGCATAACAAATGAATACATATATTTTTTATCAAAATCTTCTACATTAATTTTTAAATTTTTACATACCTCAGCAAATAATTCATCAAAATTTTTCTGTTCACTAAAATACCTAATTTTACCACCTACACTTGTTTTTGTTGCTATTTCCCATTTATTTACATCATTATCATAAAACAGATTTATCATTGTGCCTTCTATAATCTGTTCGCCAAAACATTGTGTTTCATTATACAGCGTTACAAATTTATTAAAATTAAGATATTTTGGTGGCGAAAATACATTTACTTTTCCATTACTAAAAATAAGTGATCTACATAGCCCAATATTTGGATTAAACTCTAAAAATTGTTTATTATATTTAACAATATTATATTTTTTATCATTTTGTAGCCATTGCTTGTATTGAAAATGATTATCTTTTTCAATACTGTCTTTTGTTGGATTTTTTATTACATCTTCAATATCATTTCTAATATTTCTTAAATCATATCTAATTATTGCTTGCTCTGTTGCAGCCATTTAGATAAACTATCTAAATTATCTTTAATTTCATTTCGTTATACATAATAATTTCTACTATAAATATAAGGTAATGGTAGACACACCTACAGAAAAAATTAATATTCAATTAGGAGATATTATTGAAATTATTGCACCTGATAATCCTAATTTAAATTTACAACAATTTTATATAGAGTTTATTAATCAAGAAAAACTACTACTTATTAATATAGAAAATCAAGAAGAAGTAGGAATAGATATAATTGATGGAGAATTAGCCGATGCTTCAATTCAGCAAATTGAATTATTAAGTAGAGCAGATTCAGCTAGTTATGCTATTCAACATAATTTAGTACCTGGTGTATGGATTGAAATTACATTTAAAACCAGTGATAGTCTAGTTATTAAAGGTCTTATAACTAATTTAGAAGAAGACATGATAGAAGTTAAAACATACCCAGAAAATGACATTATTTATATTGATTTTGCTTATCAAGGTTTACCTGAAGATTTTTCAATTGATAAAATTACAATTATTAGTAACCCAGAAAGTGAACCCTTACCTGAAACCTTACCCAAATCAATTGACGAACCTTTAGTAGAAGATTCTAGCGAACCTCTATCTAAACCACAAACTGCTTCAATACTACAAGAATCAGGTATTGATATTGAGGACGCTTCTCCAGAAATTATTGAACAAAAAATTCAAGAAGCAATTTTAGAAGGTAATCAAATTGAACTCGGTGAAGATTTAGAAGAAATAACTATATTTGTTGATGTACCAGAAGAAGAAAAACGATACAGTATGGAACAACAAACTGATGATCTTCTTGATGAATTATTAGGAACTGTTCCTGCTGATCAACGCACTAATACTAAACTAAATGAAATACATACTATTATTGAACGTTTTGTTCAGTTACATCAACATTATTCTATTTTTGATAGTAATGGCAATGCAAATAAACCCGAAGCTTTAAGTAACAATTTTAAACCTCTTGTTAATATATTATCAAAATTTAAAAAAAATCTATTATGGCTTATTCCAGTATCAATTAATCGAAAAAAATTATACAATATCGATAAAACTATTGTTGATGAATTATCATCAACAACTATTAATAACTTAAATTTAGGCACTACACTAGAAGAAGAAGACGATCTTTTTGCTTCTTTTTTAAAAGGACAACAAATTACTGATGATAATAACTACTATAATTATATAAATAAACTTAATGATCTTTATACTCCATTTGATGAAACACTTGATCCTACTAATAGTATTATATCACATCAAGTAGATACAAATATATTATCTATTGTTAATAATCAAGATAACAATGAATCTTTGGTAGCAGAAATTGGAAAAGATATTGAAATTGTTAATCGTAAAAAATTCTTATTTGAAACATATACAAAATCTTTAAAATATTTACCGGAAAAATACGAGTTAGCTAAGCCTGACACTATTACACTTAACTCTGTTATTATACTTACTTTACCTTTTCTTTTATATTCTAAAATTAACCTACCTACAACTAATATACTTGAAAAGTCAATATTAAATACTGATTATTTATATTATTGGAAATTTATTAATAATAATACTCAAATATCTGAAACAATCACTATTGATTCTCTTATCAATGAAATTGCTCCTACTTCTGAATTAGAAGAAGATGTCGACATTCTCAATCAAATGAAGAAAAAAATATTTAATAATATACAACAATATTTTCTAGATGAAAGTTTATACAATGATTCTACTAATATTGATACATATGAAAAATTTCTTAATAAAGTAATTCCTAATAATATCCAATGTTTTAATATTGTTAAAAATTTATCCACCAACATGTTGTCTATTTATTCTATTGTTAAGCAATTAGAGCTTTTCCATATATATTTTCCTGATGTTAATTTTAATCTATTTGAAAAACTGGCCGATTTTATTACTAGTAATATTACTAACTATAAAAGTCGTCTTGCCAATAATATCAGATTTTACAATAGTTTTTCTTCTAAAAACTATACTAAACAATTACCTAGTAAATGGTTTAAAATTCTAGAAAAAAATTCTGCTCTAAGCACTATTGTTATGGAATCATATAATTTAGAACCTACTTTTACTGATAATGAACTATTTACAAAAATATATAATATTGACAACGGTGAATTATTTACAATCGCACTTGTTAGAATTAATTTAGATTTACAAACTGATAATCTTCTAGAAGAATTTGTTAAAAAATATGAACAGTCTATTGCAAATAAAAATAGAGAAACAAATGATTGCAAAACTATTACTAAAAAATATAATACACTTGAATCTCTCGAGTCAGATAACGGTAAAGATATTTATGTAGACTCAGAATATGACAAAACTGATTATAAGTTTATAGATAAATTAACTAGTGAACAAAAAAGTTTACCGAAAGAAGAACTATTACAAATATTAGCCGATAAACTAGTTGAAAATAAATCTATAAGCGCAGAAAAGGCCAGGTTAGAAGCAGATAATATAATTAATCGACAAACACTTGTCGAAAATGGTGATTTTGCTTTACTCTCTATTATAGATCAAGAACCTCAATATTTTATTAGACAAGACAGTGTTTGGATTATAAAAGATCTAGGAACTAATGTAGAAATTAAAGATAATAAATTATTTTGTAATTTACAAAATCAATGTATTTCTGATGATAATGGTTGTAATACATTCACTATTGCTGAATCTAATCTAAATGAAACTGTACTACAACAAATATATAAAGAATTTGATAATACATATGATAAACAGGCTGAAAAAATACGAAAAGAAATTGATTTAGTATTAGAAAAGAGTATCATAAGAATTAAATTGTTAAAACGTTATAAGTTAACTAATTTTTACAAGTATGATACACTTAAAAGAAATATCGCTGACTTATTAGATGACGAACCAGAATTAGCAGTAACATCTCCTTATGAAAATTTACGAGATATTATACTTGGTCAAGATGATTTTGTTAAACGCCAACACTTTATACAAAAATTTGTTATGCTATTTACACGACCTTCTTTTGAATACGAAGATCAATATTGGTTATATTGTATTAAAACAAGTACTAAGTTATTGCCATTATTTATTAGTACTTTAGCTAACAAATATATTTCTGGCGGAGACTATCTATATGAATTAGATCTTATTGCAACTAATCAAGGAACTATTAGTGATGATGGCGATTCATTTGTTGATAAGCATAGTGGATATTTTATTAAAAAAATAGAATTTGATACTGAAGAGGGATTTACAGAAGAAGGGTTCAAACTCAAAACTAGAGAGAAAATAGAAAAAGATCTTGGAGATCATGTATTAGAATTAGCAGATGATGAATCTAAATCTAAGGAAAAAGTATTAAGTAGTGAAGCTAGATTAGTTTCTAATATAATTACTGCTATAACTGGTAGTAGTGGAATGGGAATTAATATTAAAGATCAATATAATTTTATTATTGACAATGTCATTTTATTACATAAACAACTTGCACCAACACAACAACAATACCAGAAAATGACTACAGCCGCAGCTAAAGCAAAAAAAACAATTGCTAGCTATGAAGACCAAGTCGGTAGACCATTAATAATACTTACATTTATTTTTATATCTATTGCTATACAGACTAATATTCCAAGTATTGAAACTAGAAAAACTTTCCCTAACTGTGTTAAAGCGTTTGAAGGTTATCCTATTTTTGGAGATGATATGGCAGCAATTACATACATAGCTTGTATTGCTAGAAAAATGAGAAATAATGAATATCCTTGGTCATCTATTTACAATCTTAAAGAAGAGAAGATTATATTACAAATAAAAAATTTACTAGATGGTAAAAATAGTCCTTTAAAAAATCCATCTGTTAAACTTAAAATTGCTGAAAAACGCCAATATAATAAAACTAAAAGAAAAGATATTAAATTAGATTTATTAGTTATTGATAAATTACAAGGATTTTTTCCACCATTATTACCATTTACTGTAAAAGCATATCCACTTGCTGAAGGATTTACTAGTTCTCTCGCTAGAAATATCAAAGCTGGAAGTTACATGCAACAAGATCAAATTAATGTAATTAAGTCAAAAATAATAAAATTTGGTTTATCTATTCAAGAAAATATTAAAAAAGTTATAGAAAAACAATCTCCTTTAATTAATAGTAAATCTGGTGTTGTTTTTCTTGAAAATACTTGTTGTGATTCAACTAGTACAGATATCCATAAATATTTTACAGAAATTGATTCATCATTGATACAAAGTAACAATATTGTTATTAGTTTATCAGATATTTTACAAGATGTGTATAGTGCATCCAAGGCACCAATACTTTTTGATCCAAGAGATTCAAGATATTATTATCCTGAATTATCAAAAACATTTTCAACTGATACTATTTATCAGGCGTTTATAGTTTTTTGTAAAAATAAAACACTCAATTTAGACAGTGATATACAAGATGCTTGTGGTCTCTCTTCTCATTTAATTCAACAGACACAATCTATTAGTGAGCAAATTGATATACTAAAAAAAGATGGTATTAATTATAGTGAAGAACTATTTCAGCAATTATTAACTATTGTTAATTTGAAAAATATTGTTACTATTAATTTAACATTAAAATATCCTAATGTAGTCCAAAATTTTACTGATGTCTTAAATAATCTCGAAGAGACTCCTGATGAATATATATCTAGTCAATTAGTAGTAGATCTAAAAGACTTACTTGACCAATACTCACTTAGAGATGATAGTGCAACCGGTTCTAGTAGAAAAATTAAAAACTTTTTAGATTCTGAAAATAGTAAACTATTAGAGAAAATAAATTTATTTATTAAATCAAATGCAGGATTATCAAAAAGTAAATTTGCAACAATCTCTACTTGTCTAGATAATATTACTAAATTTTTAGAAATAGGAGATAATATCCTTATCAATTCTGAAGATGAAACTACATTTAAAACTATAAACTTTATCAAAAATATACTAAGAAATGCTAGTATTGTTTTTCCTAACATTATTTTAAATAAAATAAATTATCAAGATAGTAAGATACCAAAACACTGGAATCTGTCTAGACGACACGAGAATGATATTAGTGAAATTATAAATAATTATTACAAAAACCTAAAACCAATGTATGATGATCCTGAATTAACTGATATATTACGTGTCGTCCAATCTAAATCAAAAAATTTATTAAAATTAAGTGAAACTACACCATTTTTTGCATCAATAACTGTTGGTTCCGATACTACAGCATCAGTATTTGATACTAGATTAGTATTATTTTTATATAAATACTATTTTTTAAAAACTCTTGAAATTTATATAGATTTAAGTAAATTAACACAACAATTTGCTAGACCCGCAGAAGTATTAACAGTTAAAGAAGAGACACCTAAAGAAGCTGAAGAAGAAGTAGCTGAAAGTATGGTAAAACCATCAGATGAACCAGAGATACCTGTGCCAGAGATTTCAGCTCAAACATATATTGCACAAGCAACTATTGCTGGTGCTAGAGTAGAAAAAATGCAAAGTGTTGCAAAATATCTTTATGTTATTATGGAGATAATATGTACACATAAAAAGAATATTGATTACAATAAAGATAGTATAATAGATAAGATATTAATATCTAAAGAGAGAGAGAAAAAAGATATCACTGATTATTTAAAAGGATTAACTGATGAAGAGAGAGAAGTTGAAAACATATTTAAAAATCAAAAACTTGAAAAATGGAGTAAAGGTTTACAAAAGGGACTCACACAATATGTTCAAGAGACATATGATGAAGAACGTGAGCAAGCGGAACAAGAACAAATACGTGATAAAAAACTTGCTGTTAAAACCGGTATATCTGATATGAATAAAAATATATATGCTGATGAATATGATTTAGAACAACAAATATCAGACGAAATAGAAAGGGAAGCATACTCTTTAGACGATTATGGTGGTGAAGATGAACATGATGAAGTTTATGAAGAATATGATGATGATTTTTAAAATTCCTGATTTATTTTAATTTTAAAACAATAAAAATAAATCCTATAAATATATAATGTATAAGTTATTTATAAAAAATCATATAATTGGAACAACCATATCTATTTTTTTAATTATTTATATTGTTTTTATGGTTATGAAGCCAGCTTTTTTATTTACTAAAGATGGTTCTATTAGACATTTTGGTCTAGGTAAACGTAATTCAACAATAATTCCAATATGGTTGTTTGTTATAATTTTAGCAATAATGATTTATATGATGGTTTTATGTATTTTAAGATAATTAGTGACCATGATCTAAATATATTCTTGGTTCTACATCTTTTTCACTATTATCTTTAACCATTTGTTGATATTCACTATGACGTCTCTCCATCTCTTTAACGCTACTACTACATTGTGCTTGAACTATATAATTATATGAAGTAACAATTGTTAATGCCCCAGTTAATCCAAACCAGACAAATTTAGAAACAAGAAATTTCAATCTCACTAATTGTTGTAATTTATCATAATATTGATCTGCTTTACTACTTAGTAATCCACCAGATTTTAATTTTTTCCAAAATTCTTCATATCCAACTGATGCATTTGGTATTTCATTTATTAATAATGATGGATTATCATAAATTTTCCCTAAAGTTTGTGATAACTCACTATCTTGTGTCTGTTCTTTAGATTTTAAAACTTCTCCTAATATACTATTTAATTTACCTACTGTACTAATTACTATATATCCAAATGTATTAGAAAATGGACTTAACCACCCAGGAAATAATAATAACATTAAATTTAATATGCCAAAAATAAAAATCCAAGGAAACATAGTGTAGAAAAATGCAGTTTTAACATGAGTTTCTCCACATAAAGTTTTTGTAGTATTAACATTTGCTCCAAACTGAAATATAAATAATAGAATAAAATATGTAATTGTAGCTATAGCACTATGTTTTTCTTCGGTTTTATATTGAATAACAAAGTAACCTATAGTTATTACACCAAATAATAATAATCCAATATTAGGACTTGGTAAATTTTTTGATTGAGACATTTATAGATAATAACTATAAATTTTTTTAATTATTTATTTTATTAATGGAATATTCAAAACCGCTTTTAACAGAATTTACAACAAAATTTTATATTAAAAATTCATTAAAAGAAGTTAGACAATTTAAAAACAAATATATAACTGTTATAGTTAATATTTTGTTATTCTTATTATTTGTTGGAGTAGTTTCTCTATTACTATATTATAAATATAAGGGTAAACCAAGTAAAGAAGAAATTAAGATAAAAGACAACCAAAAAAAACAATATTTATTTGAAAAGTTACATAAAATTTCTTATGAAAAAAGAAAAGAAAATCAAAATTTAATTACTGACTTACCATTAATTTAATGTTTTAGACAATTAATTATCAATCTAAATATTTAAATATTTAATATATTTAGATTATATAATGTCTAAAAAAACACTTACTAAAGGTACTATTACTTTTGATAATGCTATTTCTACCTACTATAAATTAAAAGGTCAATATAATAATAATATTAATAAACAAATCAAAGAGATTTATGAAAAAAATCTCTCTCCTGAAGAAAAAAAAGTAAAATATGCTGAAATAAAACGAAAATGTATTGTATGTGGTAAATCAGGAGGTACTATTTTTGAAGAAGATAATACAATGCTACTAGCAAAATGTGGTAATCAAGATACTCCTTGTAAACTAGATATTAAATTAGAGAGAGCAAAATATAATAATATAATAAATATTATATCAAACCAAAATAATAACATAAATAGTAATAAAAATAGTATTATTAATACTAAACTAAATTTTTTATTTGGATTTAAAAATCAAGAAACTACTTTAACCGAATTTGAAAAACTGAAAGTAGATTTAGTAAAAATTATTAAAGAATATCAAGATAATAGTAGTAAATATATTAAAACTATTTATAATTCAGAAAATATTCCAAAAATAAATGCATTAAACAATAAATTTGATTCAAACATAAAAATTTTTAAAGATAATATAAAAAATTATAAAGAGTCTGGTCAAGAATCTTTTATAAAAGATGCTGTTGAACTCTATGTTAATACTATTGTAACTATTAATAAAGAACTTCAAGCTTTAAAATACAAAATACAAGAAGTTGAACATTATAAAGATAATAATATGTTGATACATAAACTTGTTCAAAAACCTTATACTTTATCTGATTTAGAAATAGTTCAACCTGGTACTGAAAATAAAGTTATTACATTTTCTGTTTAAAATTTTATTTATATAATATAATGATAACAAACTTTATTGATTTTAAAGTTTTTTTTATTAGTTTAGCAATTGGTCTATTTTTTGTCTATATTAATCAATCTCCAGCAACTATTATTTATGTTTATCCTACACCTGATAATATTGATAATATTCAATATAAAGATGATATAGGTAATTGTTTTGAATTTGATGCTAAAGAAGTCTCTTGTCCAGATGATAAAACTAAAATTCATACAATTCCTATACAAGAAGGATTCTAATATTTAATATTTAATATATAAATATTATATATATGAAGACTCCATCACTTAAAACTCTTATAAATAGTAGTAAAGGTAAAATTATATTATCAATTATTTTAGGATTTGGTATCGCAACTTTATTTAGAGAATCTTGTAAAAACAGAAACTGTTTAGTATTTCATGCGCCTTCTATCACAAAAGTTAAAAATAAAGTTTTCTCTTATAATGATAAGTGTTACAATTATAATGAAAAACATACTACTTGTAATCCTAATAAACAAATTTTAGAGATTAACAAATAAAATGCGTAAGCTTATTATATATAAAAAATTTATATATAATAATGTCTTCAGGTACTACTAGTATAGACCAATTACCATCAGCACCATCTAATCCCTCTGCTACTCCTATTCAGAATAATTTACCTCCACAATCTGTACCTAATCCTGAAATTAATACAGAAAATGTTAAAATAGAAAATTACGGACAACAACTTAATGCTGAAAGACAACAGCAAACTGGGTCACAAGTACAACCAATTGATTATACTTCACAACTAACATCAGCACTTAAAGAAGCTCAATCTTCTGGGGCTACTGTTTTACCATCAAGAGATATACCACAACAGACTTTATCTATACAACAAGATTATCAAACTAAAGCTGACTTTGTTCCATCATCTGAAACAAATGATTATATTGGCAATATTTTAAATAAAGAAAAAATTATTTTAGAACAAAAACAAAAACAAAATCAATCTGATAATTTAGAATATATTTATCAAAGTCTACAATTACCTGTTTTAATTGGTATTATGTATTTTTTATTTCAACTTCCATTTATTAGAAAAAATCTATTAACATTCTTACCAAATCTATTTAATAAAGACGGTACTCCAAAACTATCTGGATATATATTTAATAGTGTAATATTTGCATCACTATACACATTACTAGTTAAAGGATTATACTATTTACAAAATTAATCATTAAATCTATTTGTAAACAGATCTGATTCTATTTTGTCAAGTAATTGTTTCTGTCTTATATTTCCATTAACTCTTTTAAATAATTCTTGTACTAATGGATCATTATTATAGTCATTTAAATACACTACATTTTTTATTCCAGCAGATAATAATAATTTACCACAATTAAGACAAGGATAATGAGTTATATATGCTGTACAATCATTACAAGATACACCTCTTTTTGCACAATCAGTTATTGCATTCTGTTCCGCGTGTACTGTTCCAACCTCATGTCCATCACGAATATATGATTGATGAGGACATCCAGCAATAAATCCATTATATCCTTGTGCAACAATTCTATTATCTTTTACTAACATACATCCTACATGTAATTTTTTACATGTAGACCTTTTTGCAGTAATTTGGATTAATTCACTAAAATATGTATCCCAATCTGGTCTAGACATAATATAAAATATTCGTATATTTTTATATTCTTTATTGTGTGATTATTATATGATAAATAATAACAGTTTACTCGATAATTATATAGATTCAATGATTGAAAATACTAATATAAATAATTTTCCAAACAAAATTAATCTTATTTTAGATGGCGGTGCTTTTAATGGTGCATATACGGCAGGATGTGTATATTATATAAAAAGATTAGAAAAGAATAATATATCAAAAATTAATTATATTTCTGGTTGTAGTATAGGAGCAATATTAGGGTTTTTATTTTTAACCGATAAATTACATTATGCACCAACTATTTACACTACTTTATTAAATAAAACTAGAAATGATATTATTATTAATACTTTACCAGAAGTAATTAATAATTTTGTTAGTGATACTGATATAGATAAAGTTAATAATAGATTATTTATATCATATTATGATGTTGAGACACTTAAACATAATGTACAATCTAAATTTGCAAATCGTGAAGAATTAGTAGATATATTAATTCGATCTAGTTATGTACCTTATTTTATAGACGGACAACTAAAATATAAAAATAAATATTGTGATGGATTTTTACCTCATATATTTAATAAAAGTAATATTAAAACTATATTTATATCTCTTATTAATATCTTTAATATAAAAGAGAGTGTATATACAAAATGTGACAAAAATATATGGAATAAATTATTTAAAGGATTAGATGATATAAATTTATTTTTTAATAATTCAAAATACAAACATTCATTATATTGTAGTTATCTTGATAAATGGAATGTAATTAATTTTATTTTATACAAGTTTAGAGAACTATTAACTTTGTGTTTTATTATTATATTAAAATATAATAAAGTTATTGCTAATTTACCAGATATTATAGTTAATAATATTATATATATAAGAATTAAAGAAATAATAGTTTCGTTAATTAAAAATATACTTTCATACAATATATTATAATATTTTCTTGTAATATATTATATATGGCTGGTTGCTGTGGAATAATTGGTGGAAGACGTCGTCTAACAAGAAAAGCTAGCAATTCAAAAAAGAGAACTTTGCGTCGCCGCGGTGGAAAACATAAACAGACAGTAAAAGGATTTAGTGGCAAATGGAAAACCCGAACTATGATTAAGTAATTAACATATTATTTATAATATAAATATAAATAATATGAGACCAATATATTATGAAAATATAGAAATTAATCAAAATAATACAAATTTTCAAATAGAAAATAGTGGTTCTTTTTATGTTATCTTATCATTAATAGGTGCATTTGTCTTAATTTTTACAAGAAAAGTTTGTTCTAATTATAATAATCAATCAAATGATATACCAATAGATAATAATAGTATAAAAGATAGTGAAATTATAAGTTCACTTAGTAGTAATAGTAGCAACATTATATCAGATGATGAGTTACCTAGTTATAATGAAGTTGTAAAAGAATATTAATATATTAATATATTATATATGGCAAGACATAGAAAAAGTCATAAAAATTCATATCGTAAGCAAAATAAACGTAAAACTGCAAAAAAATTAAGAGGTGGTGCTGCACCTGATTTTATAAGTATGATGAAATCATTAATACCTCAAACACACACAGTATCTACTGCTACAGGATCGGGTATGCCAACTCCAGCATCCGAAAAAAATCCATATACTAAAGGAGGTACAAAAAAATATAGACAGCGTGGTGGTTTAGCACGCTATGCAAGTAGCAAGACCTGGGTTTGTAGAGGTAATATTGGTTGTGCAAATAATATTAATATATATTAATTTTTAACTTAAAGAAAATTTTTTTTTTTTTCAAAATTTTATTTTGTTTTCAAAATTTTTAAAATTGGACAATGATTTTTTAAAATTTTGAAATTAGAATTGAAAATTAAAAAA
>Ga0180438_10006036_pt1 | contig 16577 bp, 10 predicted proteins | sample SS_ome_12_FD_132455 | JGI IMG/M metagenome (GOLD analysis project Ga0180438, IMG submission 132455) | Hypersaline lake sediment archaeal communities from the Salton Sea, California, USA - SS_3_D_2 metaG | ecosystem: Environmental > Aquatic > Non-marine Saline and Alkaline > Hypersaline >...
CATCCGCATCACCGTCTCAGGAAATGTTATGCTCGGCAACTCCACGTTATGCTTCGTATCACAAATCGTATCCCCGGTTAATGTCCGCTTTAACCCGACCAATGCCACTATATCGCCGGCACCTGCATAATCCAGAAGCTTACGCTCGTTCGCATGCATCTGGTATATCCGAGTAATATTCTCACGCCGGCCGCGGCTCGTATCCAGGACACGAGTCCCGGGCTTCAGTCCACCCTGATAAATCCTCACAAAATTCAAATCTCCGTGAACGTCACTTGTTATCTTGAAAACCAGGCCAACAAAAAACCCGTCACGCTCACATCTGATACTTATTTCCTTCTTCTCGTCGCCGTGCTTATGAGCAACTATCACCGGCCTTTCTAAAGGAGACGGAAGATAATCCACAACTGCATCAAGAAGCCTGTGCACTCCAATATACTTCAACGCAGATCCTGTCAGTAACGGTGTGATTTTATTTGCAACCGTTGCCCTGCGAATTGCATCTACTATCTCACCTTCTCCGATAAACTCATTATGAATATAACGCTCCATTATCGCTTCGTCATGCTCGGCAATCAATTCAAGCATCTTCTGCCGCCATCGACCGGCTGTTTCTCGCATCTCTTCCGGAATCTCAGACTCACGAAAACTCGCCCCCAGCTTTTCAGTCTCGTAGAAAACCGCTTTGAGCTTTATCAAATCTATAATGCCTCGAAACTTATCACCAGCTCCTATGGGTATCTGAACCACCACCGCATCTATCAGAAGCTTATCACGAAGACTTTTGACGCTCATCTCAAAATCGGCGCCAACCTTGTCCATCTTATTGATAAAACACAAACACGGAAGTTCGTATTTCTGGCCCTGACGCCATACCGTCTCACTCTGAGCCTGAACTCCCTCAGAACCGTCTAATACCATCACCGCACCGTCTAACACACGAAGTGAACGCTCCACCTCAGCGGTAAAATCAATATGACCTGGCGTATCAATCAGATTAATCTCCGAATTATGCCACGGACATCGAGTCGCTGCTGAGGTTATTGTAATCCCACGCTCCTGCTCTTCTGCCATATAATCCATTACCGCCGTGCCGTTATGCACCTCTCCCATCTTGTAAGTCCGACCGCTATAGTACAATATACGCTCCGTAACCGTCGTCTTACCAGCATCTATATGGGCCATAATCCCGATATTTCTCAACTTTGACAAATCCTGAGCCATCTCGCAACTCCACGCTGACAAATCTAACTACAAAATCCTTATGAACACAGCACCTTATATCAATTAAAGTTAATCAGAGCCGAACAAACATTTAGTTAGACCACCGATTCATTCGGAGGCCTTGATATCTTTTGTCACAGGCATCGAAGGTATAAAAAAACTGCCACAAATTGGAAAAATGTGGCAGTTACCTCGCAAAATTATTACCACGCAAAATGAGCAAATGCCTTGTTTGCTTCTGCCATCCTGTGTACATTCACCCTCGTCGTCATAGCTCCGCCCTGTTTGTTGTATGCGTCAATCAGCTCAGATGCCAGAAACTCACTCGTACGTGATCCGGACTTAGACCGAACCGACTGAATTATCCACCTGAAAGCAAGGGACAACTGCCTTTTCGTTCTTACCTGCATCGGAACCTGATAACTGGCGCCGCCTACTCGTTTACTGCGAACCTCTATTGCCGGCTTTACATTCTCCACCGCCTTCTCAAACACCTCAACAGGATCGGCATCCTTGACCTTCTTGCCGATGATATCCATCGCATCATAAAAAATACGCTCAGCTACACTCTTCTTTCCACCCCACATCAGGCAGTTTATGAATTTGGATACGAGCTTGCTGTTATATCTCGAATCACCCTTGAGACACCTGGTTGACGCAGTAAAACGCTTAGCCATTATCGCTCCTGTAATAAAACTCTGATACTATTATTACTTCTCCTTCTTCGCACCGTACTTGCTTCGCCCTCGCTTGCGACCGCTTACTCCCGCACAATCCAGAACACCACGAACTATGTGATAACGAACACCGGGAAGGTCACGAACACGACCGCCGCGAAGAACAACCGTGCTATGCTCCTGAAGATTGTGGTCAATGCCTCCGATATAACCTGTGACCTCCTTGCCGTTCGTCAGCCTCACACGCGCAATCTTACGCAATGCCGAATTAGGCTTCTTGGGCGTCTGTGTCCTTACTATAAGACATACACCTCTCTTCTGAGGACATCCGCTTATATCGGATATCCGCTTTCGACCCTTCTTACGCGCCCTTGGACGCCGTACTAACTGATTTATCGTAGGCATAACCTTTTTCCTAAAATATGTCACGCACTGCCGAATCAACCAAACCGCTGAATCACACAACATTCATACAGCTCACAGTTGATTTTTACCTTTTATACACTTGTATCCGAAAGACCCAGCGCCTCTCTGACAGCTTGTTCTTCTTTCCTCGCCTCCTCTTTGGCTTGTGCTACCTCCTTGAACTCCTTCGGAAGAGGTGCTTCGGCCAGATGTTTCGCCTTCATCTCAAGATAAGGCTTAAACGCCGTCCCTGCAGGTATCAGGTGACCGAGTATTACATTTTCCTTTAAACCGACCAACTCATCTACTTTACCACCTAAAGACGCTCCCGTCAAGACCTTGGTAGTCTCCTGAAAACTCGCAGCCGCAATAAAACTCTCTGAACGTAAAGACGCCTTGGTTATACCAAGAAGTAACGTTTTGGCCCTCGCAGGTCGAGGCTTCCGACTCTTCGCCTCCGTCCCGCCAATTGACGCTATACGCTCATTTATCTCCAAAAGCTCTTTCTTACCGATAACCTGACCCTTTTCAACCTCATTTGCATCGTTAGGCTCAACTATCTTGACACTGCCGGAAAGCTGCTCATTTCTCCTGCGGAATATAAACTTGTCAACCACTTCACCGGGAAGAAAATCACTATCACCAACCGACTCAATCTCAACCTTTCGCATCATCTGAGAAATGATTATCTCTATGTGCTTATCGTTTATAGCAACGTTCTGTGAACGATATACCAACTGGACCTCACCAACTAAATACCGCTGAAGTACCTCTTCTCCTTTAATCCTTAAAATATCATGAGGAACCAGCGGACCATCCGTTAAAGTATCACCCGCCTCGACTCTGTCACCGGTATGTACGTTCAAATGCCTGTCACGAGGAACATGGTGCTCCTTCTCCATCCCACTCTCGCTGCGAACCGTTATTGTCATCTTACCCTTACGCTTTTCACTTTGAAGCTCCACCTGACCGCTGATTTCCGCCATCGCAGACGGGTCACGCGGCTTACGAGCCTCGAATATCTCTGTAATACGCGGCAAACCTCCCGTTATGTCCTGAGTACCGCGCGTCGCACGAGGCCGATGAGCAAGCAACCGGCCGGCATGTACCTGCTGACCCTCTGTTACCTCGATACGAGCCGCCGCAGGAAGATAGTGAACGTCAAGTATCTTACCATCTTTCTCCTCAATCGTAATCTGAGGGTGCTTGTCTCCTTTGTGCTCGGTTACCACGTATTTGCCCTTCTGGCCCTTACGCTCCTCCTCAAGACGAACCGTCTCGCCTTCTAAAACGTCCACAAACCGAATTACACCATCTGCCTCAGCCAAAATCGGTACACGGTGCGCGTCCCATTCAAAAAGTGTATCACCATCTTTGACCTTCGCGTCGCTGTCAACCTGGATAATCGCTCCGTACGGAACTTTATACCGCTCAAGCTCTCGCTTCTTGTCATCAAGAAGCAATATCTCGCCGTTGCGTTTTAACGCCACTCGATGAAAACCACCTTCCTCACGCTTGACTCTGGCCGCATTGACATCTCGATACTGTACCGTACCTGAGTGACCCGCCTCCTGACTATGCTCCAGTATATCCCGAGAAGCTATACCGCCGGTATGGAATGTCCTCAGCGTCAACTGTGTGCCGGGCTCTCCTATCGACTGGGCCGCCACGATACCGACCGCCATCCCCTCTTCCACCAGACCGCCTGTGCTCATGTCCCAGCCATAACATTTCGAGCATACACCAAAGGCCGTATCACATGTCAAAGGACTTCTAACACGAACCGCATCGACACCAAGAGACTCGAGCTTCAAGGCCGCCTTCGACGTGATTACCTCGTTCTCACGAACTATCAACTCGTCCGTTATTGGATTGCGAATATTATCACGAGACGTCCTGCCTACTATAAGCTCCGAAAGTCCGACATTTACCTGCTCACCGTTAATGCTTGTGCTCTTGGTTATACCCTGAAGTGTCCCGCAGTCATGCTCGGTAATAATTACGTTCTGTGATACGTCAATCAGCTTGCGTGTCAAATAACCGGAATTAGCCGTCTTCAATGCCGTGTCGGCCAGCCCTTTCCTCGCACCATGGGTCGAGCTGAAATACTCCAGTACAGTAAGACCTTCACGGAAATTCGCCTTAATCGGCGTCTCGATAATCTCGCCGCTCGGTGTCGCCATCAACGCACGCATCCCGGCAAGCTGCTGTATCTGGTCCACACTACCTCGAGCACCGGAATCACTCATAAGAAAAATAGGATTAATCTGACGCCTCTCAAACTCAGAAACATCCGATTTTACCTCGCCGTCTTCCTGGTCATCCCGGCCTTCAACAATATTGAACTCACTCAAAGACTTCATCATCTCATTCGTTACCGCAACACGCGCATGCGTCCACGCATCTATCACCTGGTTGTAACGCTCACCCTCCGTCAATGCACCTTTGAGGTAGTTGTTGCCTATCCTGGCTATCTTCTTTTCTGTTCGCTCGATAATCTCACCCTTCCGCTCAGGTATCTTCAGGTCCGTAATACCGAAACTCAAACCACCAAGGGTTGCCCACCTAAATCCCTGCTCCTTTATATTGTCGAGAAGTTCAAGAGTATCAGAACTGCCAGAAATGCTATCGCAGTCGCTGATAACTTTTGAAAGACTCTTCTGAGACATAGTAATATTATAGAAGGGCATCTTCTCGCCAAGAATGTCATTGAATATACACCTGCCAACGCTCGTCTCTAACAAACCTGGCTTCCATCCTTCTGTTTTGGACTCATTGTCCAAAAACGCCAATGGCTCCGAATCCTCCTCTATCACAGGCTTGCTTATCCGAACCTTAATCCGCGAATGCAAACCAATCTTACCTGACTCGTATGCCATCATCGCCTCAAACGAATCCTTAAACAACATAAGACCCTTGGAAGAACTCGACCGCCCGGAACTAACCTTCAACCCGCCTTCCGCAGCGAACGCATCCTCTATATAAGTCAGATAATAATTCCCCATCACCATATCCTGGGAAGGCCCAACCAGCGGTAAGCCGTTTGACGGAGAAAATATATTGCTGCACGCCATCATCAAAACGTGGGTCTCCGCCTGCGCTTCCACACTCAAAGGAAGGTGGACCGCCATCTGGTCACCGTCAAAGTCTGCGTTGAATCCATGGCAGGCCAGAGGATGGAGTTTTATCGCATTACCCTCCACAAGAACGGGCTCGAACGCCTGTATCCCAAGTCGATGAAGTGTTGGCGCTCGATTCAGCAACACCGGGTGCTGGTGTATCACCTCTTCGAGTATGTCCCATACATCCTCGTCTCTCCGCTCTATCATCTTCTTGGCGCTCTTGATTGTATCTGCCAGACCATGCTCCTTGAGCCTGCGAATGATAAAAGGCTGATAAAGCTCTAACGCTATCTTCTTAGGAAGACCACACTGATAAAGCTTCAGCCTCGGGCCTACTACTATTACTGAACGGGCGGAATAATCCACGCGCTTGCCGAGCAGGTTCTCCCGAAAACGTCCCTGCTTACCCTTTATCATATCCGTCAGACTCTTCAATGGTCGATTGTTGCTGCCCAGAACCGACCGCCGACAACGCTTGTTGTCAAGAAGTGAATCCACCGCCTGTTGAAGCATCCTTTTCTCATTCCGGATAATTACCTCGGGCGCATTTAAATCCATCAACTTCTTAAGACGATTGTTACGGTTAATTATGCGACGGTAAAGGTCATTTAAATCACTCGTTGCGAAATTCCCGCTCTCAAGCAAAACCAATGGCCGCAAATCAGGCGGTATTACAGGAACAACATCCAGTACCATCCATTGAGGCTTATTATTACTTTTTCTTAACGCATCGACCGCCTTGAGACGCTTACTCAAATCTTTCAGCTTTTGCTTGCTCCCCGTCCGCGCAATTCCCTCACGCAATTCTGCGCTCATCGCTGCCAGGTCAAGACTCTCAAGCAAAACCTTTATCCCCTCAGCTCCCATCGACGCCTTGAAAGAACCGCCGTATTTGTTGACCGCCTCCTGATATTCCTCCTCTGTAAGCAACTGGAAATGCTGAAGCGGACTCTCTCCGGGGTCCGTCACAATATAATCCTGAAAATATATCACCTTCTCCAAATCCACCGTCTTCATCCCGAGAAGAGTACCAAGATGATTCGGTATCGCTTTGAAAAACCATATATGTACTACGGACGCCGCAAGGTTAATATGACCCATACGCTTACGACGCACACGACTGTGCGTGACCTTCACACCACAACGGTCACAGATTATACCCTTGAACTTCGTACCTTTGTATTTACCGCAACCACATTCCCAATCACGCTCAGGACCGAATATCCGCTCGCAGAAAAGACCGTCCTTCTCAGGACGATACGTCCGGTAGTTTACCGTCTCGGGCTTACGAACCTCGCCGAAAGACCAGCTCCTGATGTCATTCGGACCTGCCAGACCAATCTTTACAGAACCGTAATCGTTAATCCGGTCATAAATGCTCGCTACCATATAAAACTCCCGTTATAGCCGCTAAATCCTCATAATACCGATATGCCAAGGCGCTTCTTCTCAAGCTCTATATTCAATCCCAGGCCCCTTATCTCGTTACAAAGCACGTCAAAGGACAACGGTGTGCCGGCCTCAAGCACATTTGCACCCTTCACCATCGACTCATAAATCTTCGTTCGGCCTTCAACATCATCACTCTTGACCGTCAGCATCTCCTGAAGACTGTACGCCGCTCCATAACCTTCCAACGCCCACACCTCCATCTCTCCGAACCGCTGGCCGCCTGTACGCGCCTTACCACCAAGGGGCTGCTGTGTAATCAAACTGTAAGGGCCGGTCGCCCGCGCATGTATCTTGTCATCAACCAGATGATGAAGCTTCATCATATAAATATAACCAACAGTCACACGCTGGTCGAATTGCTCACCCGTCCTCCCGTTATATAAACGCGTTTTCAAAGCAGAAGGAACATGAACGAAAATCTCTTGTTCGCCTGGCACCTCGTTTCGCTCACGAAGTTCCTTCACCCTCTGAGACATCAACTGATTAGCTTCCTCAGTCAATGATTGAATATCAGATTCCTTTGCTCCGTCAAACACCGGCGTTATCGCCTGAAAACCAAGCACCTTCGCCAGCCAACCAAGATGAGTCTCGAATATCTGTCCAACGTTCATTCGACTCGGCACACCAAGAGGATTCAAAAGTATATCAAGGCTCGTCCCGTCCTCGAGAAACGGCATATCCTCTTCAGGAACAATCCTGGCGATAACACCCTTGTTACCATGCCGACCTGCCATCTTGTCGCCTATAGAAAGCGTCCGCTTGACCGCTACGTAAATCTTCACCATCTCCAGAACACCGCTCGGCAACTCATCACCATGCCTGATACTCTCAATCCCTCCCTTTTTATCTTCTTCGAGCTCTGATATTTTGCCCCAGAACTTATCCACTATCTTTTGGACCACTGCTCTCGCTGCCGCAGGTTTTACCAATTTAACATCAAAACTATCTATCTGCTCGTAAATAACTTCGTCATCCTCACTTATCCCTATCTTCTGACGGGTCGCAGGGTCAACTATGCTGACCTTCACCTCATCGTGAATAGCAGATATCATCTCTCGAAATATCCGGCATTGATGCACACGCATCTTTTGCTCATATTCCTTTACCTCAGCCTTGACACGCTTCTTCTGAGAATCACCACCAATACCGCGACGTGTAAAACGCTCAGTCCTTATTACCACCCCTTCGTAACTGCTCGGAAGCTCCAGAGAATCATTCTTCACATCTTCTCCGGCTCTGCCGAATATCGCATGAAGCAGCTTCTCTTCAGGCGTAAGCTCAGTCTTACTCTTCGGTACAACCTTACCTACCAGTATATCACCGGGATAAACACGTGCGCCTTCGCGAATAACACCATGCTCATCGAGATTCCGAAGAGCCTTTTCGCCTACATTCGGAATGTCTCGCGTAAACTCCTCCTTGCCTATCCGGGTCTCACGTACTTCAGCGCTGAACTCATCTATGTGTATGCTCGTAAAACTGTCATTCTTAACCAGCTTTTCACTTATTACTATTGCGTCCTCGAAATTGTAGCCTTCGAATGACATAAAACCCACCAGAACGTTCTTGCCCAATGCAAGTTCCCCGTTGTCCGTCCCGCCGCCGTCTGCTATAACCTGACCGGGTTTCACCTTGTCCCCACGCTGAACCACAGGCCTTTGATTCAAACACGTCCTTTCGTTAAGACCAACGAACTTCGACAAATCATAAACCTGACACTCAGGCGTCGAAATGTCCTGCTTCAGCCCGAACCCAGCTTTTTTATCTTTACTGATTACTATCTTCGTCGCATCGACACCGACGACCTCACCAGATTTCTCTGCTCGAACCACCATACTCGAGTTCCGACCAACTATTTTTTCCATTCCCGTCCCTACCAGAGGGGCCTCGCTCTTTAGCAAAGGCACCGCCTGACGCTGCATATTAGAGCCCATCAGCGCACGATTGGCGTCATCATGCTCCAGAAACGGTATCAAAGACGCGGATACTCCAAGCGTCTGCTTGAGAGATACATCCACATAGTCAATCTCTTCACTCGGTACCTCCGCAAGCACTCCACCCTTCATCGCAAGTACTCGACCATCGGTAATCTTGCCGCTTGATCTATCAATCGTTGACGGCGACGCTATCACCGCCTTCATGTCCTCGTCTGCACGAAGGTAGTCCACATCTTTTATGACCTTGCGATTCTTCACTTTCATATAAGGACTAAGCAAAAAACCATACTCATCAATTGTCGCAAATATCGCCAATGACGATATCAATCCTATATTAGTCCCTTCAGGTGTCTCTATCGGACATATCCGACCGTAATGACTGATATGAACGTCACGAACCTCGAAACCCGCTCGACGCCTGTTCAAACCACCAGGACCCAGCGCCGACATCCGACGCTCGTGTGTCAACTGGCTCAGTGCATTCGTCTGGTCAACCACCTGGCTTAATTCCCCGCGACCGAAAAAGTAGTTCACACTGCTCGAAAAACTCTTGGAATTCATCAAATCTGATATCCGAACTCCATCGCTCGGGTCACGCCTGCTGCTCATCCGCTCCTGTATCGTCCTGCGAAGCTTAAGAAGACCCTTGCGTATCTCATCGGAAGCCAATTCGTCAATCGTCCGAATACGCCTGTTACCCAAATGGTCAATATCATCAACCTCACCTCGACCGTCACGAAGACCAACTATGTACTCCATCGTGTTGAGAAAATCCCGACTATCCAGCGTCATCCCTTCACCGTTTGCCGAATGACTGAACTTACGGTTCAGCCGGAACCTACCGACTTTACCGAGACGATAGCGCTTCAAGTCGAAAAACTTCTCCTCGAAAAAGGTTTTCGCCTTCTCCTCATTCGGAGGATTGCCGGGCCGAAGCCGCAAATAAAACTTCAAAACCGCCTCCTCACGACTGTCACAATCGTCTTCCGCCAGCGTATTCAATATCAAAAGGTCAGATACATCCTCGATTACCTCAACCGTACCAGCCTTTTTATTTTTATTACCGGGTTTCTCTGTCTTTATGAATTTCCTGATCGATTTCCTCAAACTATCACCAGGATTCTCAGAATAATGGCTGTTGACCATTCGGCCATGCACCCCTTTATCCTGTTTTAAGCCGGCAATCCCAATATATCCATGGTTGACTTTTTTTGTCTTCTTATTGCGGAAGAAATAAAGCCCGGGCTCTTTGAAGTCTGCCTCTTCGACATCTTTGGGATTTGAATACCACGGCGATTTATCTTTTATTTTCTCTTTGCAGGCCTTCAGGATTTCCTGCTGCTCCGGAGTAGCTTTCTTGCCCCATTTCTTTAGAAAAGCCTGCACCTTTTTCTCGTCACCAGCATCCTTATTAGTTTTGTCGTTCTCCGTGTTAAATCTCGGAAGATGCCGCTTTTTCTCGTCATCTTTCGCAGTATCCGGATATTCGAGCATCAGTCTGTTTTCAATAAACTCTAAAAGAGGCTTCAGCTTGGAACCATCCTTAAGCAGGTCAGAAATTGGGTAATATTTAAACTCCAGTTCTTTCGCCATATAATCTGTTACATCGCGATTAGTTGCCTCTGCTGAAGTCCAAATATTACTCTGGCGAATGACACTGACACTGTCACCAATCTGCGCACCTGCCTTGACTAATACCTCGCCGCTCTCGGTGTCAACAATCGGACCAACCGCCCACATATCAGACTTCAAACGCTTCACCGAAACTTCTTTCGTCGGATAAAAACGCCGAATTATCTCCTCTGTCGTCCCGTAACTGGAATCCAGCGCACGCAAAAATACTGTCGCTGGTATCTTGCTCGACTGGTCTATCTTTACAGTCATAACATCTTTGCGGGTAACATTAATCTCTATCCAGCTGCCACGCTCAGGTATTATCCTGCCGCCGTGAAGTACACGGTCGCCTTCCTTGCTCTCAACTAAAAAATCCACCCCGGGACTACGGTGAAGCTGACTTACTATTACACGCTCTGCGCCATTGATAACAAATTCACCACCGCCTATCATCACAGGCATATCGCCGAGATAAACACTCTGCTCGGACAAATCCTCTCCATCTTTATGAACAAGCCGACACCTTACCTTCAAAGGATAACCATAAGTCAGCCGCAGTTGTCGGCACTTGATAAGAGGATAACGCGGCTTGTCAAGCTCATAATACAAATATTCCAGCCGTATGCTCTTGTCATAGCTCTCTATCGGAAATATCTCCTGAAACAATCCCTCTAAACCCTCGCACTTACGCTTTGTCGGAGACACTCCGCGCTGAAGAAATGCATCGTAGCCGTCCTTCTGAACCGCTGCAAGATTACCTACTTCAATCGCATCACCAACTCGACCAAAATTACGTACCTTCGCTAAAACCATTTGCTAATCCCCGAAAATTACTCTCGAAAATCTTTCGATACCTTTAACGCACCAGACTGAAAAATATAATCTCAGCTTACCTCAACAACGGCACCAGCCGACTCCAGCTTCTCCTTCGCCGACTCCGCTTCCTCTTTGGGAACACCTTCCTTCACAGCCTTCGGCGCTGCTTCTACAAGGTCCTTCGCCTCCTTTAATCCAAGCCCCGTCAGTGCCCTGACCTCTTTGATGACCTGTATCTTCTTATCGCCGTACTCCTTCAATACCACATCGAAGCTCGTCTTCTCTTCCTCCTCCTGCGCCTCGGCGCCGCCTGCAGACGCTGCCATCATTACCGCACCGCCGCCGGAAGGTTCTATACCGTATTCTTCCTTCAGATAATCGCCGAGCTCCTTGGCCTCCATCAATTTCAGACCGGCTATCTTATCACCGAGCTTCTTTATCGCAGAGCTCCAGCTCTTAACATCAGAACCACCAGTCTCACTCTGGGCATCCTGCTTCGACTTCGCTACATCTTCCTTCTTACTGACCTTCTCTGCCGTTTTCTCAGATTTGCCTGATTTTACTTTTTCCTCTGCCATTAGTACTGCTCCTGTTCTCTTACTTCGCCCGACAGTAGCCGGAACTACGCCGTCCCGTTTAACCCGACTCAAGCGGGGCAGCCGCCGGACTTTTCACATAATTACTTTTTTTACATTACTGACACCACCCTCAAAAATCCAATCTCCAGGCATCACCATTTCGTTACACCACCGATTCATTCGCGGGTTTCGCCTGCCTTCTCCAGCTTGTCAACTAAAGACTTTATACAACCAGCCACAACCCCGCCGGCCGAGCTTAACAAACCAGCCAGACCGCCACCAGGGGACTGCATCAACATCACAACCTCTCCCTGAAGCTCCAGCCGAGTGGGCATCTTGGAAAGCTCTAGCGCCTTGTCAGAATCAAACCGCTCACCATCTACAAAAGCACCTTTGACCTCCAGAGCAGAAATCTTGTTGCCCCACTCAACCGTAATCTTCGCAGCGTCAACTATACTGTCGCCGCCGTAAACTATCGCACAAGGACCCTCGAAAAGACCCTTGGCCTGCGAAATGCCTATCCTGTCAAGCACTCGCTTGAACAGAAGATTGCGAACCACAAGCACTTTAACACCTTTCTCCTGCAGCTCACCGCGCATTTTGTTGTTATCTACACCACCAACACCAGCCATGTCCAGAACCAGAAAATCCCGTACCAACTCGCCGGACATCTTGTCCTCGAACTGTTTCTCAAGAAGTCCCTTAATGTATCTACCCATCTGTCACACCTTCATATTAATTCTGATATACTCTCTTTTAACAGTTAGCCCACCGATTCATTCGGCGGGTTGCCTGGCAAAACCAGCTTGTTTCAATTAAATTGAATTATTATTCCAGGCCCCGACCGGAAAGAGCCGACAAAAAACACCTTTCTTCTAAAGCATCATCAAATCACACAAAAAGCAACCGGTACAACTATAACGCTACCGAAACACTCGGACTCATTGTCGTAGAAAGATAAACACCTTTCATATAATGACCTTTCGATGATGCGGGCTTCATCTTCTCTATATGAGATATAAAAGCATTTATGTTCTCTGCCAGCTTTGTTTCCTCGAAGCTTTGTTTGCCGACAACAAGATGAACGTTACCACCGGCATCATTCCGGAATTCAGCTTTTCCAGCCTTGAACTCCGACACCGCTCCTGCTACATCCTGTGTTACTGTCCCGTTCTTCGGAGACGGCATCTTACCCTGAGGACCGAGTATGCGACCGAGCTTGCCAACCTTGCTCATTACACGAACAGACGCTATCGCCACGTCAAAATCCATCCAGCCCCCCGATACTTTTTCTATCAATTCATCGCACCCAGCCTCAACGGCGCCGGCCTCTTTAGCCGTTTCAACCTCTTTATCATCCTGGCAAAAAGCTATTACTTTGTTCTGCCTCCCAATCCCGTTCGGAAGCGATATCGAACCTCGTACCATCTGGTCGGCCTGCTTCGGGTCGATATTAAGATTTAATACGCATTCTACACTCTCGTCAAATCCACCCTTATCAAAAGATTTTATTATCCCGACCGCCTCGACCAGACCGACAGCCTCGCCAGATACCTTCTCACGGTTAGCAGTATACCGCTTGCTTCTCACACTCATCGAATTCTCCAATCGAAACAAAAAAATGCCCTCGTCCACTATACCCGTCGCGCCGAAGCCATAGTCGGCCTGGTGATTCTAATCTTCTACTTCTATGCCCATACTGCGGGCTGTACCTGCTATCTGCTTCTCAGCCTGAGATATATCATAGGAATTCAAATCCTCGAACTTCCTCTCCGCTATCTGACGCACCTGCTCACGACTTACCTTACCTACCTTCTCTTTGTTCGGCACACCGCTGCCCTTGGCAAGCTGCGCAGCCTCTTTGAGCAAAACCGCCGCCGGCGGACTTTTTACCTCGAAGCTGAAGCTCCTGTCCTTATACAGCGTTATCACGACCGGCACCAGCATCCCGTTGAGGTCTTTAGTCCTGGCGTTGAACTGCTGAACAAACTGGCCTATATTAATCCCGTGCTGGCCCAAGGCCGGCCCTATCGGGGGCGCAGGGGTCGCCTGACCACCGGCCGCCTGCAATTTTACCTTTGTTATAACTTCCTTCGCCATTGAAATACCCTATATAATACACACTTAGTACGCACCATCCGATACACGCTATATCTTCTCTATCTGCCAGTATTCTATATCAAGAGGAGTGCTTCGACCGAATATTGTCACTATCACCTCCACTATGCCACGCTCGGAATCTATCGACTCTACAACTCCCTCGAAGTTCTCGAATGAACCTTCGCGTATCTTTATCCGGTCGCCCGGCTCGAATTCAATTTTTATATTCGGTGTCTCTTCGGGCTTCGATGCCTCTGAAAGCATCTTCGCTACATCCGTGTCACGCATCGGCGTCGGTGTCCCCTCCGTCCCGATAAAATCGCCAACACCTGCCGTCTCTTTTATCAAAAACCACGTCTTCTCCGGAACCTTGCCTTCACTCGTAGACTCCATCTCCATAAACACGTAGCCGGGATACAGCTTACGCTTCTGAACCGTCTGCTTGCCTCCGCGTATCCGCTTGAGACTCTCAACCGGAACCTCGACCCTGCCGACCACATCGCTTAAACCGTCACGCTCAATCCTCTCCTCGAGGGCCTTTTTGACCTTAATCTCTTTATTTGCAGCTACACGTAATACGTACCAACGCATCTTTATCTCTTCAATCTAACAAATCTTTATCTCTTCGATTTCAGACTATCTCGGCGAAAAATTATTTCAGCAGCAAAGTGAAAAACGTCCGCAATACAAGGTCAGTAACACCCAGAAGAACCGACAAAAACGCTACCACTAATATCACCACACTGGTCGAAAGTGTTACCTCCTGCCTGCTCGACCAGCTAACCTTCTTCATCTCTCCCTCAGCCGATATCATAAAATCCGCTAAACTGGGCTTGTTGACCAGCCAGAGAATCAAACCTGAAATCACTGCTAACAAACACACCGGTACCAAAGTCTCAATCCACAAGCCAGCTCCGCGACCGTGGAGTTCCTGATACAACCGGTAACACCCTATACCCGCCACCAGCGAAAAACCAACCACGCTGTAAAGACGGGTATATTTCCCTTGACCTCGCTTGTATATCTTAAACAGCATCTTCAAGTCCCATTTCTTAAAATACTAAAAATAAAACCAAAACAGGCCAGAAGGGAATCGAACCCCTAACCTTCGGTTTTGGAGACCGACGCTCTGCCTTATTGAGCTACTGGCCTATTCATTCAAATCTCACAACTCTGCTTAACTCGCCGTAACACCTTGAGCAAATGCGCCTAATCCTGGCGACTCTACTTCAACTACTTACGCCGGACCTTGTGAACCGCGTGCTTACGCTCAAACTTGCAATACTTCTTAAGCTTAAGCTTCCCTGCACCATGAGAAACGTTTATCTCAGTTCGATAATTCCTGCGACCGCAACCGGAACATTCAAGCCACACGTATTCACGCTTAGCCTTTTTCTTCTTTGACTTTGTCTGTGCCACAACTCTCTCTTTAACAACCTGCTGATTAACCAATCTTATAAAACTTCATCTTATTTTAACCGCCTGACGATGCGGAGGCTTACACAATAAAACCAGCAAACCAATTCATCGAGCCAAAACCAACGTCTCTTACAGAACTCCTCAACGGGCGAAACATCTTCGTCTCTGATGGAACTCATTAATCTGTCGGATAAGGCCTGGATTATGCTATTATCTTACCAACTACACCGGCGCCTACCGTTCGGCCGCCTTCTCGAATGGCAAACCGCAAACCCTCTTCCATGGCTATCGGAGTGATTATCTCGACCTCCATAGCTATATTGTCACCGGGCATACACATCTCCGCCGCCTTGCCTTCTCTGTCTTTCAGCCCTAATATCGCCCCCGTCACGTCCGTCGTCCTGAAATAAAATTGAGGCTTATAATTCGCGAAAAACGGTGTATGCCGGCCTCCCTCTTCTTTCGTTAATACATACACTTCCGCTTCGAACTTCGTATGAGGTGTTATACTGCCCGGCTTCGCTACTACTTGGCCACGCTTCAGCTCCTTCTTCTCTACTCCGCGAAGCAGAAGACCGACATTGTCCCCCGCCTGACCATCCTCGAGCGTCTTATTGAACATCTCTACTCCTGTAACTACTGTCTTGCGAACCGCATCTGCAAGGCCAACTACCTCAACATTATCACCTACGTGAACCTTACCTCTTTCTATCCTGCCCGTGCCAACCGTACCGCGACCTTTGATACTGAAAACGTCTTCAACCGGCATCAGGAATGTCTGGTCAACCGCACGCTCAGGAACTGGAATATAATCATCCACCGCATCCATCAACTCATCCACGCACTTGCATGCCTCGTCGTCCTTACCATCGCTTTCCATCGCCTTCAATGCGGAACCTCGAATAATCGGAACATCATCACCGGGAAACTCATACTTACTCAAAAGCTCACGCACCTCAAGCTCAACCAGATCAAGGAGTTCAGGGTCGTCCACCTGGTCCGTCTTGTTCATAAATACTACTACCTTGGGTACATTCACCTGGCGTGCCAGAAGAATATGCTCTCGCGTCTGAGGCATAGGGCCGTCACTCGCCGCTACTAGCAGAATCGCCCCGTCCATCTGAGCCGCACCGGTTACCATATTTTTGACGTAATCCGCATGACCAGGACAATCCACATGCGCATAATGCCTCTTGCTCGTCTCGTACTCGATGTGAGCTGTATTTATGGTTA
>Ga0180438_10006037_pt1 | contig 16576 bp, 10 predicted proteins | sample SS_ome_12_FD_132455 | JGI IMG/M metagenome (GOLD analysis project Ga0180438, IMG submission 132455) | Hypersaline lake sediment archaeal communities from the Salton Sea, California, USA - SS_3_D_2 metaG | ecosystem: Environmental > Aquatic > Non-marine Saline and Alkaline > Hypersaline >...
GGCTGCGTGAGAACGCGGGCCTGGCAACCCAGCCCCACAGGCGAAGATCGTCGATCGAAAAATCGATGTACACCGCGTTTTCGATGAACGCAGGACCGCAGACACCCGCAATCCGCTTTTCCTGCTGAAGACGGTCGTTCGCCCGGCGCAGCTGCCTGACAGCCCGGCTGTTATGTCGCAGCGTGATATCGACGTTGAAATGGCTCAGCGCTATGCGCTTGACCACGTCCTCGAGATGCCCAAACTCGGTTTTCTCGGTCCGCAAGAATTTACGTCGCGCCGGCACGTTGTAGAACAGGTCCCGGACTTCGACCGTTGTACCGCCCGCGTGCGCCGCGGGTCGCACATCGAACGCCTCGGCTGATGTACTGCTGATGCACCAGGCCTGGTCATCATCCTGCCAGCGCGAGGTCAGGCTCAAGCGACTGACCGAGGCGATACTCGGCAGCGCCTCACCCCGAAAGCCCAGGCTGCTGACGCGCTCGAGATCCTCCAGCTTGTTGATTTTGCTGGTCGCATGAGAGGAAAGTGACAGTTTCAGGTCGTCCTTGTGGATACCGTGGCCGTCGTCGCGGATGCGGATCGACTTGATCCCGCCCTGCTCCACGTCGACCTCGATGCGCCGCGCATTCGCATCGAGACTGTTTTCCAGCAGCTCCTTGGCAACCGACGCAGGCCGCTCGACCACCTCGCCGGCTGCGATCTGGTTGACCAGGTGATCGGACATGACATGGATACGGCGTGGCATGGCGACACATTATATATAGGTTGCCGTATCAGCGCATAGCTTATGGGCTTATGGGGTCGGACCAGCACAACCCGTTGAATACCTTGAAAAACCCAATCAGGCTAGCCCCGGAAAACTTCTTAAACCGGGCATTTGATGCCTCAAATGGCCGGTTTAAGAAGAATTCAGCCACTTTACTGATTATGAGAACGCGTCTTGCCTTTTTGAGTAGCTGAAACCCGGGTGCAGGTACGACTCCAAACAAACCGCCATAAGCACCATCAACATGTTCGAACAATGAAGATTTTTTGAAAAGTGACAATTGTCAATTACACACCCCATTCGTGCTGATAGGTTCTGACGTTGTCTGAACAAGGACGTTCGGACCTTAAAATCCCTTCTATCCCTGTTTTCAACGGGAGAGCGCACAATTTTCCATTATGCAGACAGGATAATTCGCACAATCGCCGGAAAAACTGCAATCAGTATGCGCCCTTAATGAATACAACCGGAAGCGTGCATTCGACGTCTCGAATCTCGTATCAGTCAGGGACGAATCACACGCGCAATAGCGAAGACAAGACTACTGCACGCCCATGATAGACGTCCGCAACACGGGCGCGACTTTTCGAACACTAAAAGCTACTTCCCGGTCTGGATAGCCGCCCTTTCGCTGCACCAATGACTCCATGGATCCATCGATCGCGAGGATCCGGCCCAGAAAGGTAAAAGTGTCGAAGTTATTTACCCGTCGGTCGCTGAAAAACCTGGGCAAATTTTCAGGTTATTGATTATCTGGAAATTTTTTCTCTTGGCCTGTTCCTTGCATGCTCATAGTAACCGGTTCTATTAGCTTGTTATCCGGCAAATGAGTTACGTATCAAGGAATATAGTCGCTGTTGGCATCTGCGCACTACTATTCGGCTGTACTGTTGATAACGATAACAATAAAAAACATTCAACCGACCAAGTGCTGGCGGACGCCTATGGATTGGTTCTGGAACCATCCAGAGACATGTATATCGATTTCGACAGGATTTCCAAAACATATACCGAGACCATGGCCTGCATGGGCATGACGGCGCCGGGGCCCAGGGTGGAATACAGAAGTTTTTCATTTTCCGGCCTTGGCGGTGCGTGGGCAGTCTATGTGCCGGTTGCTAGCGTTATACTGATAAACACCGATGAAGACGATTCACTGAGAAAAAGAGATTCCAGCACAGATATAGAAGCGCTCCAGCACGAGTTTATTCACCACATTCTGCATATGAACGGCGCCGGCGAACAAAGTCGAGGGCATGCATCATCACTCTTTAGAAAGTGCGGCCTGGGCGTCAAGGTTTCAAATTAGCAGAATTTCGGAACGGACCCTCGCAGGTTTTTGACCACCATAATCTTCGTTCAATGGCAGGCTCACCCGGGAGGCTTATTGGCGCCTTCTGGCGCTCGAAATACGGCGCCTGAGACCTCACCGGCATTCAGCGCAGCCGTATACAATGCGTCTCCAGTGCTGTAACAGTGTCGGTACACTCTTCTTGAATGGCGCTTTTGGACTGTCAAATGCTGCGTTTAAGCCATAAAATAGGCTAAAAACTGCTTCAGTTTTTTTGATATTCAACAAGTTGCACCGGTCCGACCCGATTACCCATGAGAGAAGAAAACCTTTCCCTTCGCGCCAAATACAACATCACTGCCATGTTTTACGATGTCCTGGACTACCCATGGGAGCGGATATACCGGAAATGGCGACCTCGTTTGCTGGGAGACTTGCGCGGCAAGGTACTGGAGGCAGGCGTAGGAACAGGAAGGAATTTCCTGCACTATCATCAGAGCGTTGATTTGACAGGCGTCGATCTGAGTGACGTTATGTTGAGAAAAGCCCGTAAGAAAGCGAAAAAAGCCCGCTGCAATATACAGCTTCTGCATGACGATGCGAGCGTCATGCGCCAGGTCGAATCCGATCACTATGACTGGATAATATCCACCTTCCTCTGTTGTGTCATGCCGGATGAGTTTCAACCAGCCGCACTTGAGCAGTTCGGCCGGGTCCTGAAACCGGGCGGCAAGTTCAAGTTACTCGAGATGATTTATTCGAAAGACAGGAAGATAAGAAGGCGACAGGAGTTTTTCACGTCGTTTGTCGAGAAGGTCTATGGCGCCAGGTTTGACAGGCATACTGTTGAATTTCTCGAAGAATCTCCCGACCTGGAAATCACCGGCATGCGTTTTTTGAAGGACGATGTTTATCTGCTGATTGAAGGCGTCAAAAAGGGGTAGCAGACTACCCGATAAACCCTGTTCAAGAGCACTTGAAGCGCTGCCGGCAGGCCGCATGAAACTGTCAGCCGGCCTGAGATCAGCCAAAGCCAACACGCAGCCCCCGGCCCGTAGCAGAAATTCAGCTCATGTTTTATTATTGGGCAAAAACAACAATAATCCAGGTGACAATAATGTCTGATTGCGGCTCAAAATTCTGTTCTAATATAGAAACACACAATAAACACCGATGCCCGGCAAACGGGAAGGAATACAAGACCGTACCCAAGAAAACGATTCTGCATCACATCAAGGAGCCCTGGCGCTGGCAGGACAAATCTCAAAGCTATTATTTTTGTGATGATCCGGAATGTGATGTGGTCTATTTCGGGAAGGATAACTCAACAATTGAGAAATCAGCTCTAAGAACGATCGTGGGCATTAAAGAAAAATCCGGCACTTTTCCTGTTTGCTATTGCTTTGGAATATCTGCCAATCAATTAGCTGCAATCCCGGAAGCCAGAGCATTTGTTGCTCAAAAGACCAAAGAGCATGTTTGTGAATGTGAAGCTCGCAACCCTTCTGGTAAATGTTGTTTGAACGATTTCCCACGGTCATAAATCGCACTGCCCGCTATCTGGCCGAAAGGTGACGGTCGACAGGACTGTTCCGCCTGCACCCGTTTTTTCGGGCAATACGAATTACTCCTGACCTGTCAGGATATTTTGAAGCTCCTGATCAACCACGCTGTACTGCTCCATGAACTCGTCGATAACGCTGAGTGGCACCTGGCTGTCCTTGCTCAACTCCTCGATTCTTCTGCAGGTATCGGCCAGCGCCATGGCGCCTACAGTCAGGCTCGATGACTTCACGCTATGCGCTATGCCGGACTGTGATTCTGAATCCGCCTGGCGAACAGCCTCCGCGAGTTCTTCAAGCTGTTTCGGTGTCTGCTCCAGGTAGAGACCCACTACTCGTTTGACGAGCTCTCGTTTTCTGTACTTTTTCCGGGCGTTCAGTTTTTCTAGTACTGAAGGATCAAATGCTGGAACCAGCTCCGCCTCAGCATCATCGGTTGATGCCTGCTGCTGGACTTCTTCATCAGGGTTACCACTCGCTGTACGCTCCGTAATTCGCTCGCGCCCCTCGGCCGGGGCCTCCGGCCTGGCGCCTGTCCACTGCGTAACCTTTGATGTAATTTCTTCGAAGCTGAATGGTTTGGCGAGAAAATCATTCATACCGCTGGCAAGGCACCTCTCCTTCACTCCCTTGATTGCATGAGCGGTCAGGGCAACTACCGGGGTCTGCGGCAGCTGCATCTCGTTTTCAAACTTGCGCAGTTTCTCGGTCGCCATGAACCCATCCATTACCGGCATTTCACAGTCCATGAGAACAAGGCTGTACTGGTCGCTGCGCAGCGCCTTTAAAACTTCTTCACCGTTACTGGCCACATCCACTAGGAAACCGGACTGCTCCAGCATATCGACTGCCACCTCCTGGTTGACGAGGTTATCCTCGGCCAGCAGCAGTTTGCTCCCGCCCCGGCCCGCCGATGCCTTTTCCTGATAGACAAACGGCCGCGGAAACTCCTGTGCACTGGCCTGGGCAGCAGGCTGCCGGGCCATAGGCAGATCAACCCAGAAACGGCTGCCCTGCCCCAGGAGACTTTCGACACCGATCCGGCCATTCATCAGTTCCACAAGTTGCTTGCTGAAACTCAGGCCGATACCGGTACCTTCAATGCCCATGTCATCCGCATCAAGCCTGGAAAAAGGCTTGAACAGCTCGCCTTTCAGATGATCGGCAATACCATAGCCGGTATCCGCCACCGAGATACGTATGTGATCCTCGCCGACCTCTTTGAACATAACGGTTATCGAGCCTCCCGTCCGGTTGTATTTCACGGCATTATCGAGCAGGTTGACCATGACCTGCTTCAGCCGTGTATAGTCGGCGCGCACCCAGAAGCCCCGACCAGGCTCTTCGATATACACATTGATACGCCTGCTGTTTGCTTTCCCCTCGATCAGTTTGAGCGCATCTCGCAAGACAGCCTGGGACTCGATGACGTCCAGATGCACTTCGATTTCCCCTGTCTCGATCCTGGAAAAATCGAGAACGTCATTTACCAGTGACAGTAAATGGTGGCCCGCGTCATTGATCTTTATGGCCCGCTTGCGTTGTTTCGTGGTCAACGGATCATCCCTGTCCAGAAGCTGCAGCTCGTTCAGGCCGAGCACGGTGTTCAGCGGGGTACGTAATTCATGACTCATCAGGGACAGGAACTCCGATTTGGCCTGGTTAGCCAGTTCCGCTTTCTCGCTCTGGATCAGCAGTTTTTGTTCGTTGTTTGTCGATGCCTCCTGCAGTTGCAGCATTTTTTCGTTGTTCCTGTAGAACCCGGTGGAGGTCCTTAGCAGGAACACCATGTAAACCAGCATCGCGATCGACACAGCGAACGCATTGGGAAAACCGGCCGTCAGTACGCCGATCACCAGCGGCAGGATAAGCAGGGAAGTAAATATGTATATCGGCGCTCGTCGGTATCCCATGGTCGTGTTTGATGCCGCCGCAATACCCATGATCACGATAAACAGAAGAATTTTTCCTTTCAGATCCAGTGCCGGAAACAGCCAAAGCGCGATGCCCGCCCACAAAGCGCCCGTCATCACCACGCCGGCAATGAAAATCACTTCAGCATGCAGATAGTTGACCCTGTGTTTTTTCTTCTGACTCGAGTAATGCCAGTTTGATATGGCCCTGAATATGAGCACGCCGCAAAACAGTGCAAACCAGACGGCAAGATTATGCCACCCCACCGAGTCGCTAAGGAACAAAAATACCAGCGTCACCACCACTGCCGTGGAGATGATTGCAAACGGCAGATCCTCGTACAAAAGATCAATTTGTTTTCTGTAAACCCAGGAAGATTGCGCGGCGCGCTCACCGTGACTGTCGACTCGCATCAAAACCGGTCCGTTGTTGTCAATACATGGATTTCCGGTGAATATAACAATAAAAAGAAATCCCGCGAGGAATATTAATCGCTCCATGGACAATTTAATAGCTTTACAGCTGCGCTTACCCGGGTTAACGGCTTTCCGAACCGTGCGAATGTGAAGTCCAGGCTCTACCCGTTCACCCTGTCACGGAAGCAAAAGCGGCCGTGCCCGGATCACGCCGGCCCGAAAAGGATTCGCACTACCCCGTCCGCCCCGCCATAGGTACAATGCAGGTATCTTTAACCCCCGGACGATATATCGTGCCAAACGAAACAGGAGCGACAGAGCCATCACGGGTCCTGGTGGTAGACGACGATTCGACCATGCGTCTGCTGATGACCGAGACGCTTGCTGTAGACGGCTACGACATCGCTGAGGTCGACAACGGGCCGGCGGCGCTCGATGCCATTGCGTCGTTCAGGCCGGACATGGTCCTGCTTGACGTTAAAATGCCCGGCATGAGCGGATTCGAAGTCTGCTCGGAAATACGCAAGCGCACCGGCGATACCGATATCTCCGTGGTGATGGTAACCGGACTTGATGATCCTGAATCAATAGAAAAGGCTTTTCAGCTCGGCGCCACCGCCTTCGTCACCAAGCCGATAAACTGGGACACCTTCCCGTACCGTATTCAATACCTGCTAAAAGCCAGAAACGCGATTGTCGCGCTGAAACAACGTGAGCTGCATCTCGAACATACCGAAAGGATCTCCCGGATACTGACGCAGAGCAAAAACAAGGACACGATACTGCAGGAGGTACTGAACGAACTGCTCGACATCTTTTCCGCAAATCATGCCTGTATTCTGACTGCGCTCGATCCTGGCGACGCCGACGCCGGCATCACCTGCGAAGCCAACGCCTCGAAACCCGGGGAAGGCGATACAACCTGCTCCCGCCTGGCTGAATGCACCGACAGGAAGATGCTTCACAGATCAAACAGCAGCGAGTACCCGATCGTTCTGGCCCGTTCTGCCCATCGCGCCTCGGAATCCGGGCAAGAGGCCGGGGAAGACTTCCATCAAATCATCATGCCGCTGCACGTGCATAACAACCGCGCCTGGTTTATTACGCTGTTCAGAAGCGCTTCCTCCAGGCCCTGGACTGACCCCGAGCAGGAAACCTTTTACATTATCTCTCTGCGCCTGTCGGGAATCCTGTCACGTTACCTCCTGATGGAGAGGCTCCACCATAGCGAAAACCTGTTGCGGCAGGCTCAGCATATCGGTCATATCGGAAACTGGCATTGGGACAACCAGCGCAAGGTCCTGACCTGGTCAGACGAGATGTATAACATCTACGGCTACGAACCCGACAGCCTGGTTCCCACTTTCGATGTGTTCCATGCCGCAGTTTTTGAAGATGACCGCGACAAGTACGACCGTTTCAAAGAGAAGGTGCTGACGACCAGTGAAGCGCAGACACTTGAACATCGCATTCGCCTGCCGAACGGCGACGTACGCTGGGTGTACCAGCAGGTCATAAGCAAAGCGGACCCCGGCGGCAACCCGATCGAAATTACCGGAATCGTACAGGACATAACCGACCGGATAAAAAAACAGGCACAGGAAACCCACGCTCACAAAATGGAGGCGCTTGGACAGTTGACCAGTGGCGTGGCGCACGATTTCGGCAATCTGATGACCATAGCCCGCGGGAATCTGGAATTGCTGGATGAGAGCATCAAGGAGCAATACCGTATAAGCGAGGATGACCAGGAAATACTGGACGACGCCCGCTCCGCGATACAGGACAGCGTCGACCTCACCAGGCAGCTGCTGGCGTTCTCCCGCAAAAAATCGCTGGCACAAGAGTACATCAATGTCGCCACATCGATTGAGCGGTTCACCAAACTGTTTAAACACACCCTTGGCGACACCATCGAACTGGACGTTGATATTCAGGAAAACCTGCCGGACATCCTGGTGGATTTCGCGCAGTTCGAGAGCTCATTGCTGAACATTATCCTTAACGCAAGGAACGCAATGCCCGAAGGCGGAAAGATAACAATTACAGCCGGTCTGAGTGCCTATCGTCAGCGTCCTGAGCCGCACGGCGAACAGTCTGATATCCGCGACAAGGCTGTCTGCATTACGATCGCCGACACCGGCCACGGCATGACGGATGAAGTCCGCCAGCACGCAACAGAACCGTTTTTCACCACCCGGCACAACGAAGGTACAGGCCTTGGCCTGAGCATGGTATACGGATTCATGCGTCAGTCGCGCGGAATATTGACGATCGACAGCAGCCCGGGAAAGGGCGCGCGCCTGAAATTGCTGTTCCCGGTATATTCGGAGAAACAGGCCACCGCACCGAAACCCATCTCTGAAAAAGTCGCACCTGCCGGCGATGCTACCGTGCTCGTTGTCGAGGACCGGCCGGAAGTCAGGCAATTCGCGGTGCGCTGCCTGGACAAACTGAAGCTCAACATACTGGAGGCTGAAAATGCCGCGTCCGCGCGAACGCTGCTGGAAAACAACAAGGATATCGACGTACTATTCACCGATATTTTAATGCCGGGCGATATGAACGGCCGCGACCTGGCCAACTGGGCGGTCGAAAAGTTCCCCCGCCTGAAAGTACTGCTGACCACAGCGGCCGAGAAAGAAACGCAGCAGACCGCACAGCACGGCCGCACATTCGAGATGCTGACCAAGCCCTACAGCAAGCAGGATCTGCTGAAACGCATCCACAATTTTCTCTGAACCGCACTCCCCGGTCTGGTTCATGGCGTTTGTCGCCCGGCCCTGCTTCTCATTTCTGAACGGCATGAGCATCTCGTTTACATTTGTTTACACAAGCAGCTGCCGATCTTCGCGTTTTGCGTGTACACGGCCCATTAACGCCGCAGGTTGATCGCTTGACTATCGGCACAGCAGGCGACCAACGGTTCTGCTTATTCAATGGCATGGCGACCAGGCAGCCAGGTCCTATAACGCTTCCGCTCGGCATGCCAGCCAAACTGATTATTTTTTTCAGCATTTCGTAACATTTCAAAAAATAGCCAAACTGCTTACAGACTAACTGAATAAGACTTTGATATTCATAAATTTATAATGTTGTTAATGTTTACAATGCTTGCTTGTACCAGATATTTCTGATATATACAGCGGGAAGTGGTTTTTACTGATTTTTTTGTCAATAGCTTCATGTTTCTTACGTCGTTTTCAGTGTCTTTTTTTGGGAAAATCTCACCAAACGCTCTTCCATGAACAAGGAAAGAATACATATCGTTGACGACGATAGACGCCTGTGTCGCCTGCTTGGCCGATACCTTGAACATGACGGGTATGAGGTTTCATTTGACACCAGTGGCGAAGACATCAGCCAGAAGATACTGGACAGCTCGATAAGCCTGATCCTGCTCGATGTCATGCTGCCAGGTAAAGACGGCCTCACTCTGGCGCGGGAAGTACGCGAACTGTCCAATATTCCAATCATATTCCTGACTGCAAAAGCCGATCTGTCGGACAAAATCAAAGGCCTCGAACTCGGAGCGGACGACTATATAACCAAACCGTTCGAGGAAAAGGAACTGCTGGCGCGCGTTCACTCCGTGATCCGTCGGGCCAAGCTGGAAACTTTCAACCAGAACAAGTCAATTGCCACCTTTGCAGGCTGGACACTGAACCTGGTCAACCAGACGCTGACCTCGCATGAAGGCGAACAGATTGACATTACCAGCAGCGAGTACCGCCTGCTGTCGGCGCTGGTCAGCAAGCCCAATACCGTTCTCACTCGCGACGAAATCCTGAAGATGATTTCGGGACGCGAATGGTCGCCGCTGGACCGCTCTGCCGATATGGCGATCGCCAAACTTCGTAAAAAGATTGAACAAGATCCCAAGAGGCCCGAAATCATACGCACAGTCAGGAATAAGGGCTATCAGCTGACTGCTGCGGTAGAGTTCAGCAGTTATACGCACTAGCGCGTAGTGCTTCGGAATCAACCAGCGCCCGGACAATACGCACGGCACCCGCTGCGTTTCCAACGACCACCTGCGCACCCGAACAGGCTGCCATCGACATTAGGGCATATTCGACGGACGCGATTTCGCGGTCGACTTGTCGATGCTTGCGCCCCTGATGTTCTATTCCAGGTCTATAATGTTTTAATGATTTCAGGCTATTGCCGTCAACCGAAACAGGACGGCGCTTCTATTGCTTTTAAAGAAAAACCACTCACTTGCAAACACAACCAGAAAGACATTGCTAATGAACAACCCATTTTTAGTTATCGCCATTCTGCTTGCCGCCACCAGCCTGTTGCCGCAAACGGCACTGGCCAAACGCTGCCTGTATATTTCCTCATATCACCAGGGCTACGCTTGGTCGGATGGAGTTGAGAGAGGGTTGCGCTCTGTCCTGGAAGACCAGTGTGAACTCAGGCAGTTTGACATGGACACCAAGCGCAACAAGTCCAGTGATTACAAGAAACAAATCGGCCTTGAAGCCAAGCAGCTTATCGACGAATGGAAACCTGACATAGTAATTACAGCAGATGACAACGCCGCAAAATACCTGATACAGCCCTACTTCAAGGACCACGAGACACCGTTCGTGTTTTGCGGCATCAACTGGACAGCAGCCGAATACGGCTTTCCCTACAGCAATGTTACCGGCATGGTCGAAGTAGCCCCGATCTATCCGCTGCTAAACAAGGTCAAGGACCTTATACCCAATGCCGACTCGGCCATATATATTGGTGCAAACACCCTGACTGAGAAAAAGAACCTGGCAAGGTTCGAAAACGCAACAGGCAAGCTGAACATCAGTCTCGACTCGGCTCTTGCGAACTCCGTGGAAGAATGGCTGCAGGCTTACAACAAGGCCCAGCAATACGACTTCATAATCATGGGCAGCAACTCTGGCATACCTGACTGGGATGAGACCCTTGTTGTCGGCAAGCTGAAGACATCAAGCTCGAAGTTGAGCGTGACCAATCACGACTGGATGATGCCCTACACCATGCTGGGCTTCACCAAGGTTCCGGAAGAACAGGGAGAATGGGCCGCGCAGGCAGCACTGAGCATACTGGACGGAGTGGATATCAGCCAGATCGCAATTGTACCCAATCGGAAGTGGGATATCTGGACAAACCTGGTTCTGCTCGAATCGAGCAATATCACGCTTCCTGAAGGGCTGGTCATGAAATCCAAACAGGTTGAGTAAGGCGAGATCGATTAGTTGACGATTTCCAGGAACAAAAAGCATCTGGTAACCCAGTACACCTACACCCCACAGCAACTCCTGCTCGCCTGGGTCGTAGGCATTGTACTGTGTATGTTCGTCGGCTTGCTGACGATAAAGATTGGATTATTGTATACCGAGGAGGAATTCCGGGCCAAAGCCGATCTTGTACATGACGAGATTACCCGCCGCTACAGCACGCTGGAGGCCGTATTAACCTCGCTTGCAGGTTTTCACCAGGCCAGTGACAGCGTCAGCGCGGTCCAGTTCTCAACGTTTGCCCAGGAGCTACTCAACGCCTATCCCTATATTCTTTCGGCCGTTTCTCTGCACAAACTCGATGATAACGGGAGAAAGGCATATGAAGCAGAAATGGAAGAACTGGGGTACTACAATTTCAGCGTAACCCAGTCGAACGATGCAGGCAGAATCATAAAGGCCAGCCAGCGGAAGGACTACCTGATCATCAACATTATCGAGCCGCTTGCTCCGCATCTTGGATTCCTCCTTGGATACGATATTTTTTCCAACAACGACCTGACAAACGCGGTAGTAAATGCCGCACGCACTGGCAAGGGCACTGCTTCAACGGTCACCAACCTGCTGAACCGCGATGGCAGCATCCTGGTTTTCAAGGCTGTGTACCAGGGCAGGTATTCGCCTACCAATGAGAGTGACCGCATGTCAATGTTCAATGGCGCTATCGCAATGGAGGTGGCCGCCGGAAGCCTGCTCACCAGGATTCTACCGGACCACAGCAACCTGAATGTATCACTCATCCTTAGAAGCACGGAAGGCAAGACGCCCTACGACCTGGCCATAAAGGGAGGAAGCGCACGGACAACCGAACGGTCATTGCTGCCAACACTTGAATATAAGCGCGATCTCGACCTGTACGGGCAGTTCACGACTTTGCGCATCACACAGCAGATATTGCCTGGTGATATAAATTTTTACTGGGTCACTTTAACCGTGATCAGCAGCCTGATCATTTACGTTGCCATGCTGTCTACGTGGCATAACCTGAAAATATCGAGAGTGCATGAACAGGAGCTGGAAGGCTACGCGGCACGGGCTGCATTTTCGGAAGAAAATACAGACCCGATCATGCGCATCGACAGCAGCGGCACTCTTCTCTACAGCAACGAGCCCGGCAAGAGTATCGTCAACAACTGGAAAACATTTGTGGGCGGCAGCGTTCCAAGGAATATCAAGGAGTTCGTAAACAGCGTACTGCAACAGGATCAGTTCCAGGAAACCGAAGCAATTATCGGACCGACACATTACACGCTGCGATTTGTACCTCGCACCCAGCAAAATTACGTCAACGTATATGGCAGGGATGATACCGAGCAGAAAAGATCTGAAAGAGACCTGCTCGAAGCCAAGCAGGCTGCAGAAGCAGCAAACATTGCGAAGAGCCGGTTTCTTGCCACCATCAGTCATGAAGTCCGCACACCAATGAACGGGGTTCTCGGCATGCTCGAGTTATTGCGCAAGACGGAACTCTCCGAAAAACAACGCGGCTTCACGGAAAACGCCATTCGATCGGGCAAGGGTCTGCTCAGCCTGATAAATGACATACTGGATTTTTCCAAGATAGAGTCCAACAAGCTGAAACTGGAGCGCGCTCCGTTCAACCTTGGCGATACAATTGATGACGCACTTCAGGTTGTTGCCGAAGAGGCTGCGGCGAAAAACCTCGAACTTATCACCGAAATTGGTGACATTGATACTGACCTTGTTGGTGACGAGCAGCGGCTTCGGCAGATACTTATCAACCTGATAGGAAATGCCGTCAAATTCACAAGCCAGGGATACGTGAGAATCAGGGTCGAACAAACCGCTGTATACCGGACCGGCGTTCAGCTTAAATTTGAAATTTCCGACTCGGGCATAGGCATAACTGCCGACGCTCTGCCCCACATTTTCAAGGATTTCACCCAGCAGGATGATTCTACCACCAGGACGTTTGGCGGCACCGGCCTCGGGCTTGCGATTACGAAACAGCTGGTCAATATGATGGGGGGCGAAATACACGTGCAGAGTTCGCCGAATCAGGGCTCTACCTTCTGGATCACACTGCAGTTTGAGAACCAGCTGCCGGAACGAACGCGTCGAACGGCCCAGATGGCCTTTGCAGCCGAGCCCGAGGATTTCTCCGACGAGGACATCATGGTGAACGCCAGGATACTCCTGGCAGAAGACAATGCAATAAACCAGGAAGTCGCATCAGCCATGCTGGAATCGGCGGGTTGCGAAGTCGTCGCTGTTACAGATGGCGAAAAAGCCCTGGGAGCCATGCAGGCCGAGCTTTTCGACCTGGTCTTGATGGACTGCCAGATGCCGAACATGGATGGCTTCGAAGCAACACGTACAATCCGCCAGGAACAGACCAAATACCCGCAGATACCGATTATCGCGCTAACCGCGGACATCCAGCAGGGAATTACCGATCAATGCCGGCAGTCAGGAATGAACGACTATTTGAGCAAACCTTTCACTCACGAGGCCCTGCTTGAAATGGTCGTAAAATGGCTGCCGCAAAAGGCTTACCGCCAGGCCTGATCCTGCAGTCGCTCCGCAGTGATGACGCGTGACACCGCCAGGCTCCAGGCTGGCAATCACCGGACACCGGCGAGCCCCGCTTCCCGGCGCCGCTTGTTGGCCATATCAATAATCTATTGATTTTCTTTACTTTTCATCAAGCTTTGCTTTACTCATCCTTATAAGCGCAGCACCTGTCGGCCACCTGGTCGAGCTTCGCCCAATAGAATTGCACCCAAATCAAATGGCATCGCTCGACACCATCGGCGGCCATCGAACAGACAGAATATTCCATGGCAGTGCCGGAAACAAAAGTAGTGAACGCCATCATCAGGATTTCAGGAAACCGGACGCATGAAAGCACGTCGGTTCCCGCGGCTAAACAGGGGTTTGTCAGTGCTGCCGGACAGCTGCAAGGACAGGATCGTGGTAACGACATGGATGCCGATAAACGTGACAACAGGTCATTCTACTTTCTGGTTATATCATTTGCGCTACTTGCCATGTTGATACTGTTACTCACTCTGCAAGCCACGCTGTGCTGTGACACGGTGACCAGCACCGATCTCCCGGCGCCACTCCCCCCTGTCCAGATGCAGCCAGCAAACCAGGGGCCTGCCCCCTACGATGTTGCCATTGCCGCAGCCAGCGCAAGTATCGCGGTTGCGCCGCCCGATCCCGTAGATACCGCAGAGACGAAAACCACGGCCGGAACACCTCTCCCTGCGAAAGTCGCGGCCAAAGCGCCCGTCGAGCCTGCCGCGGCAGTCATCACGCTGGCATCTGCGCCGGCCCCAGCGACAGCCGGTGTCGAGACAACCGAGACAATCAAGACCACTGCAGCAGCGGCACTGGTGGCTGGCAGCCCGTCCGGTTTTGTTAAACTCGCGAACACGGGCGAACTGCTCGAAGACGATGCCAGCAGCTGGGAATGCGTCGAGGACCGTAACAGCAAGCTCACCTGGGAAGTGAAGAAAAATGACGGCGGAATCCGCGACAGGGACAACTCCTACTCGTGGTTGCGCGAAATCAACGGCGAAACGGACGGCACCAATAACGGCGGTCGCTGCCGAGGCGGGGTCGACTGCGATACATCGAGTTACGCCCGGGCTATCAATAGCCAGGAACTGTGCGGCTTTAGCGACTGGCGCCTGCCGACAAAAGAAGAACTTGAAACCCTGGTCGACTACAACAACAACCCAAAACAGGCTACGATCAATATGAGCTATTTTCCGGAAGCCATCCCAAGCTGGTACTGGACCGCTTCGGAAAATCCTGAACTTGAAGGCTACGCCTGGTACGTACTGTTCAAGAACGGGATTGCATTGAACGACCTGAAAGAACGCCCCAAACACATTCGCCTGGTTCGCGGCAATACAGAGCAATGAAAAACTCAAGTCGATTTTCCAGATGGTGGCTACTGTCGGTGTCGGCGGTGTTTGTCATCGCTTCGCACGCAGCCCCCGGGCCGCCGAATCTCAACAAATGCAACAATAAAAACAGTCTGACCGCCGTCACCGTGCAGAACCTTTCATTTGGCGATTTCGAGGGAACCATTGCGGGCACCGTGACCGTGACACCGGCGGGCGCCCGCAGCTCGACCGGCCCGGTACTCGCGGGCGGCATCGTCACTGCAGCCGCCTTCGATGTCTCCAACAGCGAGCCGGGCTGTGATATCTACCCGGTTCAGATTACGCTGCCGGCGACGGCCACCCTGACCACGGGTGCCGTGAACATCACGGCCGACACGTTCGTCTCGAGCCCTGCCAACCAGTTTACGCTGAGCCCGGTACCCGGCCAGGCCACGCGCGTATTTATCGGCGCGACAGTCAACTCGGGAGCAAACCAGACCGGTGGAGCCTACACGACGCCCTTCGATGTAATTTTTGAGCATGTTCCCTGAGTCCGGGCACGGTATGCGGGCCATTTATCCACGTTTAATGCCATTTCATCGCCGTTTCCATTAAATTCTTAAAGAAATCGGCTATTTTCATATCATGAGCGCAAGAGTTTACGCAGGCGGGCAGATTTACAGGGCCAACTTACCGGCGACGATGCTGGCGTTGCTTCTGGCCGCCATGATGCTGGCCGGCCTGCGTTATGCACATGCAGCAACGGAAACCGCTACGGTTGACGCCAACATTGTATCGACCATCAATATCGTGGCAAGAAATGGTATCGTGTTCGGCGATATCGGCGCGAGCTCGATTCCCGGCACTGTTACCATCGACGTGGATGGTTCGAGGACCTCGACCGGGGGTGCCGCGATCAACTCGAACACATCGGGAACGCCAGCCAGCTTCGAGGTTTCGGGCGACCCGAACGCACTGTACGTTATATCCCTGCCCACATCGATCGTGATCACCAGCTCAGCCGGTGACACCATGGTGGTCGACCGCTTTACCAGCGCGCCTTCCGCCAACGGCCAGCTGGATTCCGGCGGCCGTCAGAACCTGAACGTGGGCGCAACCATGAATGTCGGCAGCTTTCAGCCGTTCGGGGCCTACCGCGGCATCATGACAACCACGGTCGAATACAACTAGAAAAACACCGCGGTTTTCATTTGCAGGTCGCTGATTTTGTTTACATAAAACGACATCGAGCGCTTGAACGGTTACAAATGAATCCTATACTCAGTGCATACTGAATTGGAATTGACGTCAAAATGATAAAAAGCAGATAAACAATTTTTTGACATTTGGAGAATTCGATCATGATCTGTATCAGGAAGTTATTCTTTGCAGCTGGGGCAGCTGCAATAACAGCGGGGCTGTATTCGACTGCCGCTACTGCTGCAACGGTCACGGCCGATGCACAGGCCACGGTGATCCAGCCCCTGGTTGTAACTCAGA
>Ga0180438_10006041_pt1 | contig 16564 bp, 11 predicted proteins | sample SS_ome_12_FD_132455 | JGI IMG/M metagenome (GOLD analysis project Ga0180438, IMG submission 132455) | Hypersaline lake sediment archaeal communities from the Salton Sea, California, USA - SS_3_D_2 metaG | ecosystem: Environmental > Aquatic > Non-marine Saline and Alkaline > Hypersaline >...
ACGTCACCCGAGAGGTCTCCCGACCATGAGTCGAACTCGTAGCAGCTATTGGGCACTGCCTCAACGGTCACGGCGCTGCCGCAGACGAAGGTCCCGGACCACGGCAGGGGGTGAGGGGTGCCATCCACGAGAATGGAACCCGAACCGGTTCCAGCGACGCTTAGCGTATACTCGATCTGCTCGAAGTTCGCCGTGACGTTCTTATCGCCGTCGATCGCGATCTGGTCAGGGCTATCGGAGCCCGTGAGATCGCCCGACCAATTGCCGAACTGCCAACAGGAATCAGGGACGGCCTCGAGGGTGACGGTGTCGCCACAGTCGAAGGTTCCGGTCCACGGAAGGGACCGCAAGACGCCGTCCACACTGACGGAGCCGTCGCCGGTTCCGGAGATCTGTAGATCGTACTGCAGCTGGGTGAAGTTCGCGGTGACCGACTTGTTCCCGGTCATCGTGAGCGACTTGGGATTGGCGACTCCTGTTAGGTCTCCTGTCCACCCGCCGAAGGTGTAGCACGCGTCGGGCACGGCTTGCAGCTCGACGGTGGTGCCACAGGCGACGCCACCGCTCCAGGGGAGTGAGCGGGAAACGCCGTCCACGAGCACCGACCCCTCGCCGACCCCCGTGAGGCTCAGTGTGTACATGATGGGGGCGAAGTTGGCCGTGACGGACTTGGCGCCGTCCATAGTGATGCTCGTGGGGCTGGTGGAGCCGGAGAGAGCGCCCGACCACGACGTGAACTGGTTGCAGGAGTCAGGATCAGCTTCGAGGTCGACCGTGGACCCGCAATCGAAGGCACCCGACCAGGGGAGCGACCGCGTCGTGCCATCAACGACGATCGAACCGCTGCCAGTCCCGGTCAGACTGAGCAGGTACTGGATCTTGTCAAAGCTCGCAGTAACGGACTTCGCCGAGCTCATCGTGATCGCCGTCGGGTTCTCGGTCATGGATAGGTCGCCAGACCAATCGCTGAACTCGTAGCACGAACCCGGAACGCCCTCCAGGGAGACAACGGACTCCGCGGTGAAGGAGCCGGACCACGGCAGCGTCCTCTCTACGCCGTTGACGAGCACCGTCCCCTCGCCCGTTCCGTTGAGAGTCAACGTATAGTAGATGTTGGTGAAGGTCGCCGTGATCGACATGTCGCTGTCAACGGTGATGACCTTCGGATTCTCGCTGCCCGAGAGGTCGCCGGACCAGCTGGTGAACTCGTAGGTGGGGTCAGGAACGGCCTCGAGCACGACGCTTGAGCCGCGCTGATATGTGTCCGACCATGGGAGCGCGTGAGGTGTGCTGTCAACCTCGACCACGCCGTTGCTGCCCGCGAGGCTGAGGGTATGCAGAAGCTCCAGATGGGCGACTTGGTGGCCGCCGGTGTCCGTCGCCCAACACGTCGCGTCGGCTGTGTTGGCGGCAATGCCCCGTGGTGCCGTGAACCCGGATCGGGAGGCGATCTCGGTCCCATCGGCGGCCAGCGCGACGACCTCGTTGCCATTGGTGTTCGCCACCCAGCAGGCGCCGGTGGTCGGGTCAACGGAGAGGGTGCGCGGAACGTTGAACCCGGTAGTGCGCGAGAGCTCCGTGCCGTTCGCCGCCAGGTGAACGACCTCGCTGGCTCCCGCGTTGGCGACCCAGCAGCTTCCATCGCTAGTATCGACCGCTACGTAGTTCGGGAACGAGAAGCCGCTGAGCCGGAGCAACTCGACTCCGGCGGAAGTCAACTTCACGATCTGGTGGTTCTGCTTGTCCGCCACCCAACACGAACCGTCGGCCGGATTGACCGAAACAGAGGGCGGCGCGTTGAAGCTGCCCCCTCGCCAGAGCTGGCTGCCGGTCGCCGAAAGATGGACAACCTGATGATTCGCGGTGTCCGCCACCCAGCATGATCGATCCGACTGGTTGACGGAGACCGAGCCTGGGCGGTAGAAGCCCCCACCCCGCCACAACTCCGTCCCGTCGGTAGCGACATGCACGACCTGGTCGGCCACGCGATTTGCGATCCAACAGGAACCGTCGCTCAAGTCGACGCTTACCGAAGTAGGGTAGTTGAACCCTGTGCCCCGCCAAAGCTCGGAGCCGTCCTCCGCCAGATGGACGACGACGTGGGCTCCATCGTCGGCCACCCAGACGGAATCATCGTTTGGGTTAACCGCCACTGAACATGGAGAGGAGAGGGCGCCTCCTCGCCAGATCTCGTTTATCTGAGCTGCGCTCGCGGGCGCGCGGGACGAGAGTGCCGCGCCCATGACGGCGCAGACTAGGACGATGTAGAGCGTCAGCGCCGCGCCACCGCCTTCAGATGGTGTCCTCCGCATGGCAATGCCTCCGTTTTGAGCCGTCAAGGGTAGCCTCCCGGACGACAGCAGGCCTCCTCGCCCGGAGGCCCGGAAGTGCGCGCGGCACCAAGCCGCGACACAGCCGAGGGAAGCGACCTCTAGATTCATCTTCCATAAGACAGCGGTTTTGTGGAGAAGAAACTTGTATGATCGGTAAGGCTGCCAAGATCACCCTCTCAAGGAGAAGGCGTCTCTCTGAGACGCGAGTGCGATGGGCAGTCCGAAACGAGGGGAAGTCGCTTGATCCCCGCATTTCCCACAGCGCTTCCCATCATGTTAGAAGTGGCGCTATAATGGGTGGTCTTCAGAAGGCAGCGAGTGATAGCGGGGCTATTCGAAGCGGAGGAGACTGGGGGCTAGCTACAGCATGGCAGGGGACACGATGTTCTGGCTGTCCATCGGAGGGCTTCTGTACGCCTACTTGGGCTATCCGCTGTTGCTCGCCTGCGCGCGGCCATTCCTCTCCCGCGCTTGCGCGACCGGGAGGCAGACGCCTCGGGTGTCGGTGATCGTGGCTGCGCACGACGAGGCTGAGGTGATTGAGGAGAAGATCCATAACTTCCTCGCGCTGGACTACCCCGCAGACAGAAGGGAACTCGTGGTCGTCTCGGATGCTTCCAGCGACGGTACAGACGAGATCGTCCGGCGCTCCGAGAGCCAGCGGGTCGTTCTCATCAGACAGGAGCGCCAAGCGGGCAAGTCGGCCGCTCTCAATCGAGGAGCAGAGGTCTCCTCGGGCGACATACTCGTCTTCACAGACGCGAACTCCATGTTCTCGCCCAACGCGCTGCGCGAGCTTCTGTCACCTTTTGCCGACCCGAGAGTCGGGGCGGCGAGCGGGGTCCTTCAGTACGAAGCGGATGGCGCCAACAGCGGGGAAGGCATCTACTGGCGTTACGAGCAAGTAGTGAAGAAGCTAGAGAGCGCGATCGGACGGTTGCTGGGCGCAAACGGCGCGATCTACGCGATCCGTCGGGAGCTGGTTCCTCACCTCCACCCACTCGACGTGAATGACTTCCGAGTGCCGTATGAGGCGCTTCTTCGCGGCAAGGACGTCGTGCTGGTTCCCGCGGCAACTGCCTCCGAACGGGCGGCGCCAAGTGTCGGCGGCGAGATGGCCCGAAAAGTGCGGATCATGTCTCGGGCGCTGCCGATGTTCTTGTCGCTGCTCGTTCCCACGCTGGCTCGCGGCCGCCCGTTCTTGGCGTGGGAGCTGATCTCCCACAAGATCCTGAGAGAGATACAGGCGGTCTTCTTCCTGGGGATGCTCGCAGGGGCAATCTGGGGGGCGATGGCGGGGACAACTCTGGGCCCCTGGCTTCTCGGCGTGCAGGTTGTCGGTTACAGCGTTGGTGTCGCCGGCTGGCTTTCTGCTACGCTTCGACGGGCACGGCCCGTGCAAGCGGCCACATATATGACGATGATCGCGGTCGCCAGTGTGTGGGCGCTGGCGCGATGGGTCGGCGGCCGGAACCGCGCGACGTGGAGGCGGACGGAGCGGAGCGCGGTCTAGAGGCTCCTTGGATGACATCCTGGCGAGATGCAGGCCTTATCCGGGGGATGCACCCAGTCTCAGCTGCCGGACAGCGGGGCGAGTCCTACCCGCACGACCGGGAGTCGCACGGTGGTCGACGTGATCGATCTCCAGGAGTATGCCGTGCGGGTCACGGGAGGCTGACTGCTATCCCTGCGGAATGTCAGCAGCAACGCACGATCTCAACCTGAACGTAGTAGGCAACGCCGGACGAGTCGTGCCCTGGGGCGGGCCCAGGGCAGAAGAGGGTAACATGAGCGAAGATCAGCGCGGACCGACGGCTCAGGGCGATGACAAGCTTGGTTGGGGGATGGTTGATGAAGATGGGTCCGAGATGTGGCATGCTCCGCCGACCATCCGGGCGGTGAACTGGCGCGCCAGAGCGGAGTGGCTTTTCCGGCCCAAGCGATTCCTGTTGGATCGCTTCCTGCGGCTGAAGCGAGGCGAGAGGCTGCTCGACTTCGGCTGCGGGACTGGCGGCCTGCTGATTGACCTGTGCCGTCTCCGAGGAGCGACAGGGATCGGTGTCGATGTCAGCCAGAGACAGGTCGAGATCGCCGAAGAACAGGCTCGGAGGTTTGGCGCGCAGTGCACGTTCGAGCTGTACGACGGGAGCCGTCTGCCGTTTCCGGACGGGTCGTTTGACGCAGCCTGCTCGAAGGATGTGCTGGGGCACGTGCCCGATATCCAGGCAGCTCTCCGAGAGTTGCACCGGGTTCTGAAGCCTGGGGGCAGGTTTGCCGTTTTCAGCGAGAGCCGTCTGGGCTCTGGTTCCTCGATAGTCCATCGCTTGTCGTTGGCAGGTGTCAATGTCGATCCGTTCGCCGAGTTTCACGTTTCGGTCTTCCCAAGGGCTGAGCTGTTGGGGATCTTCGAGACGACGGGATTCCACGTGTGCGCGAGCTATAGCGCCGTGGTGCACCGCTTCTGGCTCTATCCCGAGTGGTTTGAGGCACCGCTGAGTGAGTCCGAGGGGTTTCCGGTCTACAGAGCGATGAACAGGTCGTTGCTGAGGGCTAAGCGCCGTTTGGGGCATCCAGGCAAGGCCCTCGCCAACCTCCTGTCCGTCGTCGATACCCTCACGTTTGGCCGTTGGGCGGAATGCGCAGGCCTGTACGTGCTCGCGAGGAAGCGGAGCTAGCGGCCCCCATGTTCGGGGTGAGCATCCTGCCGCTATCCCGGGCTGTTTACGTGCCGTAGGGAGTTCTACGGCCTGAGACGGCCTGGTAGACCGCCACGATCCGAGCGAGATTCTCATCCCCTGAAGAAGGAGACTGGAACGGCGGTCGGCACCTGCGGAGCATTTCCTCTAAGACGTCCGCCAGCGCCTGGGCGTCTCCGGTAGGGTATAAAGCGCAGCCGCTCGGCCGCGTCCCGATGTCGCTCGCCACTGCCGGGCATCCCTGGCTCATCGCCTCGTGTATGATCAGCCCGGTCGCGTCTGATCGAGACGAACGAACCAGGGCTTGCGAGCGACGGAGCAGGGCGAGCACGCCGGAGTGCGCCGTCGCTCCCGGTCGCAGGAACGTGACACGCTCCTCCAAGCCGTGCTGTTTGACCCTCTCCAGAATGCGCTTCCGGTACGCATGGCTGTCATTGCGGGAGAAAGATGTGAGGAAGATGGCGCCAAGATCCGGCCACCCGCGGGCATTCCGCGAGAGGATCGCCAGAGCGTCGACGGCCGTCTCGAAGTCGTAGAGTGGCCGCCAACCTCCTGCCACCACGATCAATGGGCGATGGCGCTCGGCGAACTGCAGCGCCTCGGGCGGAATCGCGTCCTCATCAGGCTTCTCTTCCCCGAGGAACAGCGACACGTCGGACACACGTTGACGACCGGCTATCCGACACATCGTCTCCACACTTTCCGCACCGGTGACCAGTATGTGATCGGCGAGGCGGAAGGCAGCGCACGTCAGCCAGCGTGTGGCCGGCCCGCAAGCCGCAAGGTTGGCAGGCAGGTTGCCGGAGTGAAGCGTCAGAACGACGGGACGCCGCAACGCTCGCAACGCGCACAGCAGGGGCAACCGCGCAAGCACGCTCGCCCCGGTAGTGACGTGAACGTGGTGGACGTCGGACTTCTGCATCACAGCGAACGTCGTGACCCATAGGAAATGCGTCAGATCAACGAGGGCCGCAACGATTGGCAGCCGCAGTCGACGCTGTGGCGGCGAGGTGTTGGCGATTCGCACCTGAATCCCCACTGCTCTCAGACGGTTGGCAAGTTGCTCAATGTGGGCGCCCACGCCGCTGATGGGCGGAGGGTAGCTCCCCACCTGGCATACGGTGAGCGCCGCCCCTGCGTCGGCGAGAGCTGTCGGGGACGACTCTTCGGGCTGCCCTGCCTTCCGATCGAGTGTTCGCTCACGGAGGTATGTGTACACGACCTCCGCCAATTGCTCTGCAGGGCTCGTGCTTAGGACGCGCTTGGCGTGCGCGAGCGCGCTCGCGATCACGTTTCTACGGAACTCGCCGTCCGCGATCAGGCGCCGGATAGCTTCCGCCGTCTCTGCGGGCGCCTTGGCCGGCACCATCAGACACTCGATCCCGTTCTCCATGCGGTCCGGAATGGCCCCGACATCTGTCGTCACAATCGGCAGCGAGTGGCCGGCGGCCTCGAACAGGACCCGGGGGAACCCTTCTCTCCATGATGGCATGACGAAGATATCGGCCCGGCGGTAGTAGGCGAAAAGACGCGGGCCGTTGGGGACTGCACCCACGAAGACGACGCAGTCGGAGATCTCGAGATCTCCGGCAAGTGCCTCCAGTTGCGCCTGCGCGCCACCGCTCCCGACCACATCGAGCTGAACGCCGAGCCCAGCATCCAGCAGCAGCCGTACCGCCTGCAGCAGGTCGCCCACTCCCTTTTCGCCCGTCAGGCGGCCAACCGTGAGCAGTCGATAGGGGGGCGCCTCACAGGTGTCCGACCGCTCATAGATGTCCTGAGGTGTCATCGTGACGCGGGGGGCCGCTTGGATGATGGGGATGTGGGTCGGGAGGCGCTCCCTGAACGGCACTCGACCGGGTGCGATGATGAACCGCGCGCCGCGAAGCGTGAGGAAGATGCCCGCCGAGAAGATCCACCCGAACAGGCGATGGATAATCCTCAGCCGCGCCCAGCGCGAGCCGCCAGCGAGCCCTTCGATCGCCCCCCCGAGGTAGACTGCATACGGGCGTCGCCTGAGCCGGGCGGCCAAGGCGGCAAGGCAGCCGTAGGAGGATGGCTGGAAGACGTAGATGGCATCGTGCTGCGAGAAGCCTCTGAGAAACAGCCATATCTGGTCCGCCCAATCGTGCAGTGCCCCGACAGCCCCGCGCAGGCTGGCGCCGTGCTCGCGGAGCCTGTCGGGCAGAGCGCGCACCTTGACGTCGGCAGACAGCGGCAGCACTGCCCGCTGGGGATCGGCACCGAGGGGCGCGTAGACAGTTAGACGACCGACACGCTCCGCCATGTCATTCAGAAAGCTCCCTTCCTCCGGTGGGGCGTAGAGCCGGCCGTGCTTCTCCGCAATCACTCTCTGGGAGACGATCGCAAGATGAACGTCCCTGGCAGGGCGCTCGGTCTGAGGGGTGTCGCTGGTGCGTTCACATTCCACGGTTGGTCGGATCCCTTGTTGGTCACGTCGTCTTCGTCGGGGGGTTACACCTTCTGCCCCCCTTCGTATACTTCAACAAATACGCGTGTGAGCCTACCGAGAGCCCTTCTACAGCGGCCGCGGGAGGGCTATTGCCGGCCCCTAAGGCGGCCCAGGAGCCGAATGGCCTCGCGCCGATAGGGGACAGCGAGCACCAGCCCATAGGCGACGAGACCTGCGCCGGCAACTACGGCGGCGTGAGTCACAGCCTGCAATAGGTCCGAACCGGCCGTCGTTCGAAGCCCCCTGAGTGGCAGCATTGCCGCCAGCATGCCCGCCGACGCGGCGAGGCCCCAGGTGGCTGCCTTCGTCAGAGCAGGCGTCACGATCCCCGCGACGCGCCGCTTGAGATCGAACCAGAGCATAAGAGCGAACACGCCGTGCTGCAGCGCCTGCGCGACGGCCAAGCCGAGGAAGTCCAGGGGGCGGACCAGAACGGCGCTTCCCCCATAGAGTATGAGATAGCCCACAACGGAGAGCTTCACCGCGCGGGCGGTGTCGTGGACGGCTATGTACACTCGCACCAGCAGCAGCCATGTGCCCCAGAGCACCAGGGGCGCCACATAGACGCGTAGGGCGGCGGCCGTGAGTTGCGTGTCGCCTGCGTCGAATCTCCCCCGCTGATACACGATCCGCACCAGGTCAGTCGCCAGCACCAGCATGAGCACGGTGACCGGGAGCATCAGCAGGAGATTCGCTACGAGGCCACGGCGGATCCACTGGGCGAGCTTGGCTGTCTGCTCGCGGGCTGCCTCGGCAGAGAGTTCGGGTAGGAGCACGGTCCCAAGTGGCTCGAGGCCCATACGGATCGCCAAACTGGCGAGCATTAGTGCGTAGTTGAGCGCCGATATCTTGCCCCCACTCAAATACGATCCGAGGAAGCGCTGGAGGAGCTGACCAAACTGGCCCATGGCCGTCATCAGCAGCACTGGGAGTGCCAGCAGAGCCGCCTTCTTGACGAGAGGATGCCGGATGTCGAGCGCGAGCCGCCAGCGGAGGCCCACCCGAAGGCAGAACACAAGCTGGATGAGAGCCCCGAGTGCCGAACCCACTACCATGCCCGCGGCGATGCTGAAGACGCCCCAGGAGCGCGCGAGCAGGAGGATAGCGGCGATCACCGCGAGATGCGGCCCCATGCGCAGGGTAGCCGGAAGCGCGAACCGGCGATAGGCGTTCAGCACGGCCGCTAGGTAGGAACCCACCCCGATGAAAACAGCGGTTGGCAACATGATATAGGCGAGGTAAGCCGTAAGGCGCTGATCCGCGGGCGAGAACCCGGCAGCGACGGCCCGGACGATCCAGGGCATCGCGACCGCGGTTAGGAGACTCGCGATCCCGCTGACGACGAGGACGGTGTTGAGCAGGGAGGAGAACAGTCGCTGTCGCTCATGTTCGTCGCCGACGGCCAGCGACCCCGAGAAGAGCGTGGTGGCCACCCCCCGGAGGATATCTATTCCGAAGAGGTAGAGCAGGAAGTTCGGGATGATGGCGGCGATCAGATAGGCGTCCATGTCGCGGCTGGCGCCGAAGGCGTCGGCGGTGACGACATTCCGGGCAAGACCGAGAAGCACGGTTAAGGCGGTGATGGCCCCGACGGCAAGGGCGGACCCGGCTAACTTACGGGCGCTCATGGGCCATCGCCTTTGACGTCGGGAGAGGCCCCTAAGATCTCATCGTAGACAGCTTCCACACGCGCGACCATACGACCGACATCGAACTCGCGGGCACGCTGTCTGCCGCGACGACCCATTTCGTCCCGTCGCTCGCGATCACTCAGCAAGTCGAGGACCGCCTCGGCGATCGCCCGTGGGTGGGCAGGCGGAACCAGCACCGCGCTGCCACCAGACCCAGCGACCTCCGCAATTGTGGGCAGATCGCTCGCCACCACTGGGACGCCAAGCGCCATCGCTTCGGCGACGACCAGGCCGAATCCCTCCCAGAGCGAAGGCAGGACGAATACGTCGCAGTCAACCACGTCTCGCTCCACCTGTTCGCGGCGACCCAGGAAGTGAATGGAGTTCGCAAGCCCCAGCGCATGAGCCCTCGATTCGAGCGCCTGGCGGAGCGGTCCGTCCCCAATGAGCACACAGTGGGCGCCGGGGCATTGGGCGCTGATGAGAGCCATCGCGTCGATGAGGTGGGACAGCCCTTTCTGCGTTGTCAAGCTGGCTACGACACCGACAATGGGCACGTTCGCATCCAGGCCAAGCTCGCGGCGAAGCCTGGGCTCGGCCGACTCCGGGTGGAACCGAGACAAGTCTATGCCGTTGTGTATGACTGTAACGCGGTCAGCACTCGAGCATCCCTCAGCCCTCACATAGTCAGCGACGGCCGCTGAGACCGCGATCGTCTTGGCGACCCACCGCCGCTGCAACGCGGCGAGGAGGCGGACGGCGGCGAGCTTCGCTCCCGTGTGCCAATAGGTATTGTGCACACTCGCGACGATCTTGCCGACACCACCGAGAAGGCCGGCGGGAATCACCCAACTGGCGTAGAGAGGGCAGTGAATGTGCAAGATGTCGGGCCGCAACCGTCGGAAAAGTCGCGCCAGGCGAAACAGCGTTCTCGGATCGGAGGCGCTTGTGCCGTGGACGTGGTGGATAGGAGCGCCGAGCTCCTTGAGCTGCTCTTCCCGCGGGCCGCCCTCCACCAGGCAGCAGACGGAATACGAGAATCTGGCTCGATCGCGCCGCGAAACGAGATCGACGAGAAGCTGCTCGATGCCGCCTATGCCGAGCCCGACGGTGACGTGACAGATGGAGATCATGTGACCTCGGTGGTGCACATGCGCCTAATCCGGCCTCCGCGCGACGACCACGACCTGGATTGCAGGGTCGAGATTCAGCGTCCTCCAAATCGGATAGCACAGATGGGCGCATATTCTGCGCGTCAGCCCCCCGCCCAGAATGCGAGCGATCCTCTCCACCTTCAGTCCTACCAGCTCGATGTGCGCGGCGAGCCAGTCGTAGGCAAAGGGAGTTACGTGTCCCACGTAGCAGAGAAATCGAGCCGGGTTGAGCGTGTTGGGAGTGGAAACGATCAACTTCCCGCCCGGAGCCAAGAGGTCCGCGAGCGACAACAGGAGATCCCATGCCGCCTCGCGCGGCAGATGCTCGATAACCTCCATGAGCATCACCACGTCGAACTTCTCCTCGATCTCGCTTAGGCAATGATAGTCCTGGAAGGTGGATGTGTCAGTGTCCATGCTTCGGTAGGTGATAGACCCATGCCGCGCCGTCACCTTCTCGCCGAAACCGCGAGGGCCGGCGCCCACATCCAGCACTCGGGCGTTGGGGGGGATCTCCGATACGACGAAGTCGAGAATCGAGCTGTGGAGAGGCACCTTCCAGTACGGGCCGAATCTCCGGTGTATCTCGTCACATGGTCCGCGGAAATCGTTCTCGTTGGGATACGGGTGAGACCCTGTCTCCACGCTGACGCTCCATTGTCCGAGCCGTGCTCAGCTCTGCCTCGGGATGCAGGACGATTAGTGACCGACTGCGGTAGTTGATTCTCCGGCCTGAGGGGGTCTCCTACCGCTTTGGGCATGTCCGGAGGGTGCCGAACCCCGTGGAAACGAGACTTTGCCGGATCGGGGCACAGCTACTCCGGCTCTCTGCAGGCGATGCCGATGAAACAGCGGCTGTCAGAGATCCAGGGCCGGAACAAGGGGTAGATGATGTAATCCCTGAGCCGGCCGCGAAACATCAGGTATGGCCGCGTGGGTAGTTCGGCAAGTCCTGCCGCCTCACACTCGGCGGCGAGGCCGCGCCAGTCAATCCCTCTGTGCTTCGCGGCCCAATAGTCGACTAGACTTTCCTCCGAAGTCGGTCCGGCTGGAGCTGACGCACACCATCGTCTCGACACGCGGTGAAGCGCTACCAGCGGCGTTAGGCGGTTGAGCTGCCCCAGGGCGCGGTAGACGCGTTGGGCCCGGTTCATCTTGTCCACGGAGCAAAGTGGTTCGGCGCCGCAGTACAGCATGCCTCCTTCTCTCAAGGCAGCAGCCATCTGCCGGGCCCCCGCCAGGTAGCCCGGCAGATGGTGGAGGACCGAGTAGGAGATCACGAGATCGAAGCTCTGGGGGGCGAAGGGGAGGCGTCCGGCCTCGCCTACGACAAGGCTCAGCCGACCCGACCGGATTGCGTCGCGGTACTTGCGGACGAGCTGTGCCAGCATCTCCCGTGAAAGATCCACGGCGACGACGGTGAATCCCAGCGCTAGGAGCTTGCCGGTCACATTGCCGGTGCCAGCGCCGACATCCAGCGCGCGTCGAAAGTCGGGCCTGAGTTGCCTCGCCAGGCCCGAGAGCACCCTGTTCAAGCGCCGCTGCTCGATCCGGTTGAACACGGCTCTATGGGTCTTGTCGTACACCGCCGCCTCGTGTGCGTGGTGGGCGATGTTCGCTTGGATGATCTCGGAACGTCGATCAGTCATCCTGGACTCCGGCGCGTAGGAAGGCACGGGGAGCGCGTCGTTGCCACTGGGTGCCGTCGGCGCGTGTGCGGCAGCCTACCACTACCGATGCTGGCGCGTCAAGCCAACGAGGATGCTGCAACTGGTAACGAGCGGCGGGAGAGATCCGACGGGCACCATATGTGTGCTAGGCCTGACCTCTCCGCATCCCATATGTCGTGGGTCCGACAGCGATCTGAAGACCTCCCCACAGGGTGTTACCAGTTACAGGACGCTGCCGCTCCCCCTCGCGTCGGCCGGCGACTCAGCGTCGCGGATCTGCGGGGTGGGGTGGCCACGGAAGCGTTCTCCGGAGGTAGGGGGGGCGCGTCACCAGGAGGCCGGGGTTGTGAGCATGTCGAATGAGGAACCGGAAAACCATGGGCCGAGATCAGGGGTCCCGGTGGGCGACAGGACAGACTGCAGGGAGAACAGGAGCGTGACGATGGAGAACGGATGCGAGGCAGCGGGCGGCCTGCCGCAACTACTCTCCCTGCTGAGATGCATCGAATGCGGGGCTGTCGGGCAGTTGGCGTATCTCAGGTCCGGCGTATCGTGTCTGCAGTGCGGGCACACCTACGAGGTCTTCGAGGACGTCCTGGTGATGCGGCGGGGGTACCGGCTCGGCGACGCTGTCCGAGATCTCCGCCGCGGGTCGCCCCGCGGCCTCGCGCATCGACGCCGACTGGTTGCCGCGGTCGACCGTTGGCGCAGAAGGAGATTCGAGGCGGCCCGGGGGAAGCTCGATGAGCTGCGCAGAAGGCAGTTCGAACACCTCACCAAGAGCGTCCTCGTCAAAGTGTTGGCCAGACCAGTTGAGGTGGCGCTGGAAATCGGGGCCGGTTCGTTCGCTCAGGCTGCCGAGCTCGCGAAGGTTTCGGAGCTGGTACTGGCGACTGAGTACGATGTAGCGGCGAGGTCAGATGGCAGGCCTATAGCGGTTCCTCAACACGTCATGCCGATCTGTGCGGATGCTCGGGAGCTGCCCGTCCGTGATGCCGCTGCGGACCTGGTCTTTTCATCCAACGTCCTCGAACACATCCCCAATCCGCAGGATGCACTGCGTGAAGGCAAGCGCTGCCTCGCCAAGGATGGGGTGATGGTTCATATTCTTCCCACCACCGCGTGTCGAGTCCGGACCGCGCTCACCGGCCCTCTGTCTTCGCTCCTCCAGATGGACCCACGGCTCTCCGGCCTCTGGCAGAGGACCTTCGCCGTCCATGGAGCCGTAGCGAGGTCCTACTGGGAGGAGCTACGTTTGTTCTCGGTGCGGAGATGGCGCGCCCTGTTTCGCGAGTGCGGATTCACTATCGTGGACGAGGGGCCGATGATCGGCTTCTGGTCGGCAAACTACGACGTCGACTGGGCCGCCACGCCCCTGTTCTGGCTGGGACGCTCAGAGCACTACTTCGTGGTCGCCTAGGACGCCTGATCTGGAGATGCTGTGTTCTCTTGGGGTCGCTCCCGCTGAGCACCTGCCCACGCCATGGCCCGGCAGTTCTTTGTTGGCGGCCACACGAGCTCTTGCGCAGTGTAATCCGCGAGCACCCTGTTCAAGCGCCGCTGCTCGATCCGGTTGAACACGGCCCTATGGGCCTTGTCGTATACCACCGCCTCACGGGCATGGTGCTGGGTGTTCGCTTGGATGATCTCGAAGCGTCGATCACTCATGCCGGACTCCGGCGCACTTGACCTGAGGCAGAGCGGAACTGAGAACCATGCCGGTGGGTGCGGGGTTAGCCGCGTTTGCCGAGCTGTACACGAGACTAGGCCTGCTCACAGGATTCGAATGGACGAAACGCGCAGTAAAGATTGAACGTGAAGTACTCGCGTAGAGGCGGGATAGTCCTCAAGACGGAGGCGAGCTTGTAGACCGGGTGATCGCCGGCGTTTATTGTGATCTGGACGGGCGAAAGGCCAGCTCGACGAAACGCCCCAATATACTCGGAGAACGACATCCCGTTGAGACCCAGGTCGGCGAGGGAGTGGGCATCCCGGCCGCGGCTCTGGAGCCGCTTCATGATCGCGGACTCCGACAGCACGACATGCGCCCAGGGGAGGCGGAGCTGAGCGCGTCCATGATCGCCGAAGGGGCTGTTCCAGAGAGGACCGAAGCCTGCGAAGACCGTCCCTTCGGGGTGAAGCCGCAGCTTGATCTCCTTCAGGAGGTCATCCAGGCCGATCACGTGCTCGAACGTGTCCTTGGAGACGACGTAGTCGAATCTCGTGCGCGGGTACGCTGACAGCTCGCAGTCAACGAACTCCAGGACGCCGGCAAGGTCAGTGTGGTTGAGCCGAACGTTCTGCCTGGCCCATTCCACCAGCTCGGAACTGATGTCTAGCCCGACGACCTTTCGGGCGCCGGCGAGCCCCATCTCGACGCACAAGGCACCCCGCCCGCAGCCGACGTCGAGCACGGTTTTCCCCGCAAGGGGCGGCGCGCCGCCAAGCCTTTTCCAGAACCTCTTACATTCCGCGCGGCGGCGCAGGAAGCTCTCGATCTCTTCGCGTTTGATGAGCATGTCTGGCGGCTCTGCTCAGCCGGTTGTGGTTCAGAGCGCGCGAACATAGGATACGATTCCGCGGCACGCTCTCCGCCGACACGTCTTTCTCGACAGGGACATGTGTGCGCTGTCACCGGTTGAGACCGCTGCGAAGCACGTCAAGCTCCGGTCTGCCTGCAGCGACCTCTATTTGCGGAGCCAACTGCCCGCGGAAGGGTGTTCGCTCATGCCTGGAGCCCAAGATCCCCGCCTCTGGCGCGCAGCGCCGACACCCCGACGCCCATGACGAACAGGAAGTAGCCGCCGAAGCTGCTCAGGGCCGGTTGAGGGTAGAAGGTTTCCTGCACGATCGCCGTGACGCCCAGGCCGATGCAGGCGGCGAGCAGTCCGCTCGCCAGAAGAACCTGGCCGGGGTCGCCTGGCCGTCGGATCACGCCGACGAAGTAGCCCATCAGGCTCCAGGCACCCCACAGCAGTATCGCCAGCCCCGGCAGCCCCAGCTCCCCTATGACCTGGACAAAGTTGTTGTGCCCACTGCTCATCTCGGCCCCCAAGTCATCGAAGCGGAACCGCATGAAACCAACGCCAGTGACTAGCCTCCACGGTTTGTGGATGAGCTGTGTCAGTGTGACATTCCAAGTTCGCAAACGCCGGCCGAAATCGACTTCCGAACTTCGGCCGGCACCCGTCTTCGCGACCCGGTTCCGCGGGGCCACAACCGTCTGGTCGCGCGCAATCTCGAGCTTGAAGTGCGCCGGTTTGAGCCCCTTCACTCCTTCACGGGGCGTGGAGGGCGGAGCAACAGGTGCCGCCGAGGCCACAGTTACCGCTGGGGCCTGCTTTCTGAATCCCTCCCACCATACGGCGATGTCCACGGTCTTCCGCGCGGGCAGCAGCACAACGAGCCCAAGAACTAAGCCCAACGGCACGATGGCCACCGGCACACCGACTCTCGGGCGTGCGACTCTCGACCAGAGTACCGCTGCCACCGCCGAAGCGGCGGCGAGACCAACGTAGGCCGTGCGCGACGTGCTCAAGGCCAGCGAGAAAGCTCCCAAGCAGATGCTCAGCGCCAGCAGAACCTTGAGTGACCGCCCGCGTTCCCGCAGCAGCATGGTCTGCAGCAGCATGACGGCGAGGAGCATATAGACACCATGATGGCAGTAGTTCTCGCTCAGCACCGAGGTGTTCGGGGCCACCGCCCGCGCCCATCCCTCAAGCGGGATGCATGCCCCAATCGACCACATGAAGATGGAGAATCCTGCCACTCCAAGCGCGCCCACCCAGAGAGCCTTCAGCAGGCGGTCCGCCTGCTGAAGGCCCTTCACAGTGGAGATCACCACCAGGTACACGAGCGTGAACTCCACCGTCCGCACGAGTCCCAACGCTCCCATCACGAGTGCTCTCGTCTCGCCGTGGACGACATATCCAATCGCCGTCGAGACTGCCAGGAGGGCGGTCCAGGCGAGAAGTGGCCTCGTCAGCGGAGACTCAGGCAGTAACTCGCGAAGGCGGCCCCGCCTCACGAGGATCCAGCTCACGAGGACCGCCGTTATCGCCACATCGTCGGGTCGGACGAAGGCCGACCATCCGATCGGTGTCCGTATGAGAGGCAGCGCGTATGAATACGACAGTGCCAAGACCACCAGTCCATATTCAGGCCGCCATACCCCGACTGCGACGACGATGCCGACGACAGCCAAAACATAGGCCGGCGTGTCCATGTAGAGGGCTCCGCCGAGAAACACTGCCAGCAGCACCAGTATGCAGACGACCCTAAGAGCGGGTGATGCGAGCGCTCCGGATCCCAAGGAGTCAACTGCTTCCTTTGCCGCTACTTGAGCGTCCATTATCCCCTCGGTATGGCGGTTTCAGAGTCAGGTAGTCCCATCAGACTCGACCTGCGGCGCTGGAGAGACTGAATCCCGCGGGAGTTGCCGGGACTCGGGGTCACGCTGTGTACAGTACCAGCCCTCAGCACTAGCGTCAATCTGCCGCGCCGGGGCTGACCATTCATCATTACGCCGCGTCCGTCCTTCTCCCTGCTTGGTGTGAGGACGACGCCGCTAGCGCGCGTTCGCATCGGAATCCCAGCGCGCTTTGGCG
>Ga0180438_10006042_pt1 | contig 16561 bp, 14 predicted proteins | sample SS_ome_12_FD_132455 | JGI IMG/M metagenome (GOLD analysis project Ga0180438, IMG submission 132455) | Hypersaline lake sediment archaeal communities from the Salton Sea, California, USA - SS_3_D_2 metaG | ecosystem: Environmental > Aquatic > Non-marine Saline and Alkaline > Hypersaline >...
AATATGGATTCATAACTTAGGCAATGCACCATTAGAATATTATGTGATCGATAAACTGGGATACTATACTTTTTGGGATGATATGGAAAAAGGCGTCAACGGGTGGACTCATAGTGGCCCGAATGACGCATGGTCGCTTGGCACTCCCATGATGGGCCCAACAAACCCATACAGCGGATCTAATTGCTGGGCAACAGGTTTGGATTCATACTACGAAGATAATTCGAACTGCTCATTAATATCGCCAGACATAGAACTAGTTCAAGATAGTCATCCATATCTAATTTTTAATCATTGGTATAGCATAGAAGAATTCCGAGATGGTGGATATCTAGAAATATGGGATGGTACAAAGTGGAACACTGTAAATCCAGAAGGATATAGAGGTTATTCAAATGGTTGGAAAACTGAGTCATATGATCTCACTAATTTCACTGGTGAGAATATTAAATTGAGATTTAGATTTTATTCCGATGATGACATGATAAAAGACATTGGATGGTGTATTGACGACATAAGAATCATCAATCCCAGCGATGTAGAAGGAGATTGGTTAACTCAATCACCTGTCTCCGGGGAAATTGATCCGGAAAACTCCATTGCCATAACTTTAGAGTTCAATACCACCGGTCTCACTCCTGGGAGACATGAACAATTAATTGTAATAAAAAGTAATGACCAAGAAAAAGGCGAAATAGTAACACCCATAATTCTAATCGTAAAAGGACTTGACATTATTCCACCCATTGCGAACGCGGGATACGATATCACTAGTAATGAAGATGAAATAGTAATACTTGATGGATCAAATTCAACAGATAATTTTAAAATATCAATTTACACATGGACATTTTATGATGAAAAAGAAATAAAGTTAATTGGTAAAAAAACATATTATAACTTCACTAATCCAGGAATTTATAACATAACATTATATACCACAGATACATCAAATAATACTGATACAGATAATTTAACGATAACTATAATTGACACAACTAAACCAATCGCGAAAGCAGGGGAAAATATAGAAAAATATGTTGGAAATACAATTCTTTTAAATGGAATAAATTCTATAGATAATGGACAAATAACATCATATCAATGGGATATGGGAGATGGTACTAAAAAAGAGGGATCAGAAATAACACACACATACACTAAACCAGGGACATATGAAATAAAATTGACAGTCATTGATTTCGATGGTAATGCTGACACAGACACAATCACTGCAACAATTAAACCGGCCGAGGGGAGTTGGACTTGGTTAATTTTAATATTCTTTATTTTTGTATTCATAATATTGTTCTTCTTACAACGATTCTTCATTGGAAGTACTAAGGGATAATAAAAAATGAAGGAAGAAGAACAAAATGAAGAAATAAAAAATATCATAATTGAGACAATTAAAAATAACAATCCCAAAACAACATCAGAATTAATAAATTATATACAAAAACAATATAATTTCAATGAAAATATATTATTAAATAAAATTCTTGAGTTAAATAAGTTAGAAATAATAAATTTTAAAAAAGAAGATATTAAAAGACCTATAAAATTTACAGCATATCTTTTTTCTAAGTATTCTTCTTGGTTTTGGATGATAATTGTTTTTAATATAATAAATATAATTATAATAACATCAATTAAGACAGATAATCATCCTTACATATATATAAGATATATATCAGGTATGTTATTTCTTTTCTTTATACCTGGTTTTTCATTAATAAAACTATTATCTATTGAAAGGAATATAAACAATTTTGAAAAAACATTATTAAGCATAGGCTGCAGTATTGCAATAATACCGATCACAGGTTTATTATTAAACTATATTGAAATTCAAATAACTATATATTCAATAGTCTTTATATTAGTATTCTTAGCTACGATTTTCTCTGGGATCGCCATTTTCGAGGAGTACAGAATTAATAATGAAACATAGTGTTCTAATTAATTTTACAATAAAATACAAGGAAAAGGAGTAATTTATTTGGACGAAATTAACGAAATAGGAAAAATCGCTGTAAGAGGCGGATTTTTCTTATTGATCGGTTCCTTTTCCTCTACCGCAATATTAGCATTATCCTCAATAATAATCGCTCGATTATTAGGTCCCGAAAATTATGGTTTATATACAGTTATTCTAATAATGCCAAATTTTTTAGTATCAATATGTGATTTCGGTATTTCTCCATCTTTAACAAGATATTTATCAAGATTAAAAAAAGATGGACAAATGGAGAGTATAAAAGAATTAATATATACAGGAATCATACTTAAAATATTAATAACATTATTATTAACTAACATATTATTATTATTTTCAAATGAAATAAGCACATTCATATTGAATAGGACCAATATAAATTTATTAATTCAATCTACTAGCTTATACTTTATTGGGATAGCACTTTTAAATACCATAAATTCCATATTAATAGGATTAGATGAAATGGTTAAAAAAAGCATATTAATAAATATTAATTCCTTATCAAGACTATTTTTAAGCTCTACTTTAATTATAATAGGTTATAATGTTTTAGGTGGTTTATTAGGCGCAGGAATAAGTCTAATATTTACCTCTTTATTGGGATTGATATTATTATTAAGATTCTTAAAAACATATGAAATAAAAAATTTTATTAAAAATTTTTATAAAAGTATAAACACTATTTTAAACTATGGCATGCCCCTATATTTTTCATCTATATTTTTGAGTTTCGAGGGGCAGATTCAAAAATTTTTAATGGCACACTATGCGACTAACGTTGATATCGGAAATTTCGCTATAGCCCTAAATTTAACAATGTTGATTAATATTATCGTTACTTCTATAACTTCATCCATATTTCCTGCTTTTTCTAAAATAGAAAAAGAAAGAAATTTACTTACACTTAAATATGCATTTAAATTAAGTGTAAAATATATATCATACATTATTGTACCTTCTACAATGGCCTTATTATTTATATCAAATAATATCATACAAATATTATATGGAGAAAAATATCAAATAGCGCCATTTTATCTTTCTCTATACTTACTATCATTTTTAACCATAGGTATAGGAAAATATGTAATTGAACCATTTTTAAACGGTCAAGGGGAAACAAAGATAACTTTAAAAATTAACTTTATAAATTTAGTAATTGCATTAATATCTTCATTAATATTAACTCCACAATTTAAAATAACCGGAATAATTATATCAATTATAATATCACAAATATTTTCAACGATTTATGGATTAATTAAATTACATGATAAATATAAATTTACAATAAATATTACATCATCTTTTAAAATATTTATTGCTTCAATAATTTCAGGATTAATATCATTATTTTTAAAAGACAAAATTATCATAAATAATATTATAATAGAAACAATATTTTTTACAATTAGTTATTTAATATTATTTTTATTTATCTCTGCATTAATTAAAACGCTCGATATCTATGACTTAAATAATATTGAAAAATTAACCAAAGACATACCAATTTTATCTATTTTAATTAAATATTTTATAAAAATACAAATTATTATAAATCCAAGTATAACACAACAATAAATACATAATCCATAATTATGTTTCTAAATTATTTTTCATTTATATTTATTAATGCATTAACAAATATAAATTAATAAAATTGAATCCCAAATTTAATAAACAAAAAATATTGCGTCTTTTAATAATATCAATAATATTAGCTACCAGTGTCAAACCTGTTTCAGCTTCATGGAAAAGTTGGGAGACAGAAGGTACCACTTACATAATTGGAAAAGACAATAATATAATGTCAATTCCCACATTGGTTATTTTCTCTGGATCGCGTTATGGTGTTTTTATTATAATAAGATGTATTTCTAACAGTTCAAATATCTACGAGTGGGAAGTAAGAGAAGGACATTTTAACATAGGCAGTGAATATATAACTGCTAAATGCTATGACACAAAATTTGACAATATATATTTATTAATTCACAAAAACGATTACATGTTTTTACTTGGAGATGGTCTTTTTTTCATTGGTTCAAATGTTAATACTCATACTATAAAATATTATTAATTCGCTAATCCTTGATGATTAATAAAATTAAATAAACTTATAACAAATTTTTTCAAATTGTCTTATCGGATCTTGTTTACTATTTTTTCTTAAAAATGTTTCACGATTTTTTATGCCTAAATCAATTGCACTTTCTTCATCAATATTTTTAACGTATTTCATTAGAATAGCTAATTCTGAATGATCATCTGGTTCAAATAAATATGCACCTTTACACTCCTTAAGTATTTCTGGTATTCCTCCAACTCTTGAAGCTATTACTAATCTTCCTTTTAACAAAGATTCAGATACTACATAAGGCAACGGTTCATGCCATATCGAGGGTATTAGAACTGTTCTAATTTTTTTATAAAGGTTATTAAACTCAATATTTGTTAGTTTACTATATGTAAATAAACCTAATTTATTATATTTCCTAGATTTCAATGAAGATAAAGTATTAAATTTGGTACCATACACGTGTATATCTCTAACTTTTTCGTCCATTAATGACCGTAAAGATCTCAAGATTACCTGATATCCCTTAAAATAATTTAAACCTCCAAAATATCCAAAATTATCTTCTAATATTTCAATTGGAGAAATTTTCGGCATTGGATTGTATATTACATTCATTTTTACATCTTGGTTCAATCCATTTTGGATTAATAATTTTTTTTGAACTTCTGATACGCAAATTATTGCATCGCTCTGTTTTAAGAAAGATTTGAGAATCGGCCATATGGTAATATTTAATGTAGTCGATCCAAGGCTAAGTAATACATTTCTCCTATTACGTTCAAATCTATACAAACATTTAGTGCTACAAATGGATTTGTCTTCACAAATGCGATCATTTTCAGAATTGTATAGAATTGCCAAAGGACAAACTGGTATATAGTCATGAAGATGTGCAATTACAGGTTTTTTATAATATTTTAAAATGGGAATGGAAGAAAACCAATATCTCGGGATATAAACAACATCAGCCCATTTTATAAATTTTTTAAATAAATTAGAAATAATATAATTTACTTTTAAGGAAGTAGAGTATTTTAAACTTAGGCCATTATCAAATATGGGAACCCTATAAATTATGAAATTATCCATATGTGAAAATTCAGGTTCTTTTTGAAATTTATTTGTGATTACAACAATTTCATGATTTTCATCAGATAATCTTTTTGCATATAAATAAGTAGCTAATTCTGCCCCACCTCCATGAGGGTAAAATAATTCACTTAAAAATAATATCTTCATTTATAAACCTCTTAGTAGTTTATATACTATATTATTCATATTCATACACTCTTTCTAATTTCTTAGTGACGTCACGCCAATCCAATATTTTTTTTCCTTTCCAATTCTTAATATTAACGCCTCTTTTTTTATCTGCTGCAAACTCTATTTTTTTGGCCAATTCTAATTCATTTATTGGATATTCAATCTTGAAACAACTTTTTTCATCAATCCATTCGACTAAAGCAGAAGTATTGGCAAGTACGCAAGGTGTTCGAGCAGCCAGTGCCTCAGCCACTACCATAGAATATGCTTCATGTTTTGATAACAGTACAAATACAGAAGCATCCGCAAATTTTTGCAATAAATTTGATCTCGACACATCTTTATAAAATAATACTCTACTTTGTAAGTTATATTTTTCCACAATATTTTTTAAATATCCTTCAATTGCACCCCATCCTACTATTTCTAATAAATATTCTTCATCTAAATATCTTAAAGCTTTTAAAACATATTGGATACCTTTATAAGCTTCTAATCTTCCAACATATAAAATTTTTTTATAATCACTTTTTTTTGGTTTTAAATTTTTAAATTCAGATAAATTCAAACCATTAGGGATGACTATCGTTTTATATCCTAAATGAAACATACTATTGATGAGTTTTTTTTCATAATCAGATACAGCTATAATATGATCTACTTTTTTTAAAGTCATATATCCAACATAATTGAAAATTTGAAATAAAATATTCCTAAAAGCAGTATGACCCTCGCCATGAAAATGAGTGGTAATTATTTTCTTTTTTGAGTTAGCTAAGTTAGAATAATGCATTGGGAATGCATGATAACTATGACCGTGTACAACATCAAATTTAACTTTTAATAAACTTAAAGGTAATTCAATTGAAAAATAGTACGAATTCATTGGATAATAGTGCTTGAATCTAAAAACTTTAACACCTTCAATTTCCTCATATCGAGAATATCTATTTCTAGGATTCAAACCAAAAAGAGTGACATCATGATTTTTCGCTAAATTAATTGAAATATTTTTAACATGCTCTCCAACACCACCTCCACTGGCTTTCATAGATATTGGATATATCTGTAATATTTTCAAATCTGTCACTTCGCGCGCGCGCGAATTTTTTTATTTATGTGGTTTTCTAATTTTTCCTTATCCCAATAAGAATGACTCAATAAATCACGTAAATAATATAAAATTCTAAAATAATTATACATTTAGTTCACCTTTTTTAATATCTTATCAACATCATTAGATATCTCAGAAATTATCATTCTAAACTTTCCACTTTTATCTATAGGCATATAATCCACAAATTCAATATCAAAGTTAATAGAATCAACTTCCAAATTAAATAGCAATTGAAATTTATTTAATATTTCATTTCGCGCCAAATTTTCATCTATCTCCTCTTTCACCTGAATTAAAACTTTAAACTCATCAATTTTCTTCTGAATAACGCGAAATTTCTGAATTTTTGAATAGAAATTCAATTGATAAAAGGCCGCTATAAATGCAAATGAAGAGATAGCTCTGCCATCAGGAAAATAAATTATCGAATCAGTCCTCCCTTCAATCATTTCCATCAATGGTAAAGTTCTCCCACAAGCACAATCATAATCATATGAAGCGCTACCAATATCTCCTACAGCATATCTTATGAACGGCATTGCATAATTGAAAAGACTTGTACAAACTACCTCACCACTTTCCCCAGGTGCAACCTCCTCACCATCCTCGTCCACAAATTGCATAACCACAGAATCAGCATCAATATGATACCCACTCTTCTCAGAACACTGTGATGCTAATCGTTCCAATTCAGCACAACCATATTGATCAAAGAAGGGAGCTTCAAATACTTTTTCTACAAAGGTCCTCGAATTTGAGGATATTAAATCAGCTCCACTTATAAGCAGTCTAGGAGAAATGGAAGTTTTATCTATTTCATTTAGTTCTTTAGCTAAGAGCAACAACGAACTCGCGTATCCATCTAAAACATCAGGTCTTAATTTTTCTATAGTCGCTATCTGTGTAGCTACATCATCAAATACTGATACTGAAAGCGGAGTAAAAAATCTAAATAGTTTCTGTAATCTAGTGGATTGTCTGAAATATAAAGGATGAGTAATTAGAACCCATTTATCAAAGGGTTTTTGACCACAACTCATTAGAGCCCTGATATGCTTTGCTTTTCGATATTCATCTTCTGATTGTGATAAATAGAAGTACAAGGGTTCTCCCGTAGATCCACTTGTTCTATGCAAACTTAAATCATCTACTAAAAAAGATTTTGAAACCATTTGATTCAAGTTAACCCTAACTGTATTTTTATTCATAATTGGAATTTTATTTAAATCAGAAACTTTTTTTATTTCTTCAGGCCTAATATTTAATTTTTTAAATAATTGATAATAATAAGGCACATTTTGATAAGAATACATTATAATTTTTTTTAACTTATCATTTCTATATTCACTTAATTTTTCTCGATCCCAATATGATCTATTTAACAAATTTTTCAAATACATGAAAGATCTAAAATAATTAACCAATAAAATCACCTTTTATTCAAACGAATGATTAAGCATTTTATCATTTATTAGTCTCTCCATCAATAATAAGATATTGTAAAATTACTTCCTTTATAGCTTTCCTTTGTTTTTCCTTTAAATTAATCATCTTTTTATACAATTTTACTTGAATATCTTCTAAATGATCAATCATTTTTTCAATTTTATTTAACATAATAGAGTAATTGATATTCTGTAATGAAATTACAAATTCAGACATATCAAGAATATTAAAAAATCCAATTTGTTTATGATCATAAGCAACACATATTGTTGGAACATATCCGGAAGTTGAAAAAACAGCAGGATGCATTTTTGATGATATGACTAAATCGAATTTAAGTAATATGGATCTAAAATCATCAACGGAATCAGTTATTATTAACTCGGTATGCTCTTTAAATTTCATATTTTCTTGTATTTTTTTACTTATATCTAGATCATCGTTTTTAAAACCGCTAATATAATGAGGCACAAATTTAACACGCATTCCATATTTCTCTATTATTTTATCCAAAACCCTTGCATGTGTTATAATGTAATCGAGTTCTCTATCCTCTGACAGGGCCCTACTGTATATTCCAGGACAGACGCCGATTTCATTTCGAGGCACCCAATCTCTTGATTCTTTTCCCTCGGCAAAAAGAACAGCCATATCTGTAGTTAAAATTAACTTACTTGGGAGTTCTAACGATTTAACTACATCAAATGATATTGGTTCTCTCACTATTATTAATTCATACCTTCTTAATGCAAAAAGAGCTATAGAACGACCTAACCTTGTCTTAAAAGGTCCAACTGAATTAGGAAACATGATAATAGGTTTATTAAATATTTTTGAGATAAAAACATCCCATCCTTTTGAAAAAAGCATCGACCACCATGTAATTCTCCAAATTATTGTTATAGGTAATAAAGACGATGTTTCTTTATATATTTCATCACTAGATGAAATGATTAAATCTGAATAAAACATACTTTTCAAAACATTATTTCTATATATACCTGGTAATCCTAACTTAATAAAATAAGCAGAAATTAAACTTAAAATAGCCTGTATAGGCATATATAATAAAAATATTAAAGCAACCAATTTATATAAATAACTTTCACGCGTTATCTTATGTTTTTTCGCAAAACTATCAGCTCTTTCATATGGAATATCAATTAAAGATGGTAGAACAAAGTCTAATGTTAAATTTAATTTTTTAACACCTTCTATGTCTGTTGTTGAAACACTAATGGATACATCATCAGTCAGCATATTCTTTAAATATGTTACATCAGTTTTGAATAAGCCCTGAGTTCCTTTGTTAGACATATGCCCTACATGCAAAAAATGAATTTTTAACATCTTATTTGACACAATCATTTTGCCCCTTTATTATATTTTAGAAAGATATTTAAATATTCCATAATATAATCTAAAAATTGGGAAAGGAATATAGTAAAGCATTTTTTTAAAATATTCATTATAAGATAACTTACAATTTATCAATATAAATATATTTCTTATTAAGGAAAAATAATTAAACTTTAATTTATTATTTGTAATTATATTTGGAACTCTCATTCCAAGAAGTTTCATTAAAAAATATCTCGAAGATATATCTTCTTTCTTATATTTTAAAGGGGTTGATTGAGATTTGACTATAAAATGAGGCGCAATTTTAGTAGCGGAAATTATGCCAGAATGAACTGCATTAGATAATAGTCTTTCGGCCAAATGTGATCTAGTAATTATTACAGATTTGCCCTTTTTTTCGTCCTTAAACTCTGGTAACCATGCATCGCCACATGATATGTCCGCTAATTCGTTAGTCTCATCAGGGCAAGAAAGGCAACGTATTGGTCTAAAAAAACCAGATGAAAAAATTGGCCAATAGGAATACCAAGTTCCCACATAAGGTATACTTATATTTTCTCCATTTTTTAATTGAATAGACATACTTCCAGGCCAATCTTTAACTCTATATTGTACATTTTTTACATCTTCAATTTTAATTTTAAATTTTTTTAGTATAAATTTTGTACCCTCATAATTAACTGTATGAGAGCACATTAGACCAATAAGAAGTATTATTTTATCCTTTAAATATTTAATATAATATTCACTTTTTCTAATTCCATGTATATGACAAGGCAATCCTACTAAAGCATATTTTTTATCATTATTCATTATTTCTTTAATTACTTGATTTACAGCTACAGGAGAGTATTTAGATTTAGAAGCCATAAAAATTTCTTCTTTATTTTTTGCTATGAAAGGCATTGGTTTAAGAGGATTATTTGGATCCATTTTAACGACTATAACTTCATCAATAAGATTGATATTCAATACATAAGTTAAAAGTGAAGTTACAATACCTCCTGAAGATGAATTTAATCTTATTGCATCATTTATTGAATGACCTACATAACAATTTAAGTAATTACCAATATAAGAATTATTTGGTAAATCATTAAAAATAAATGAATTTAATTCATTCATATTTACATAATTTCCTGGGCAACATTTAATACATAAATTACAATAAGTACATTTTGACTCAATTAACTTAGGAATTAATACATTATTTTTATATATCATTTCTATTGCGTCATTTTTACACACGCCTACACAGGTACCACAACCAGTACATAAATTATTTTTTACTATTTTATTTATAGTAATCATTTTATTTACTTACACCTATAACAGAATAATTACTCTTCCAAGATCCTGATCTATCACCCCTTAAATAATCTACATAACCTTTTACTATACCTCTAAACCAATAATAACCTTTTTTCCCCAAAACTAAAAGAAGAGGAGAAATCAAAGGCAATATGGTGTAAAATAACTTTACTTTAAACGGCGGTTTAGACATAGATAAGGCCTGATATATTCCTCCTACAGTTCTCCTTTTATATGCTTCCTCCTCTTTAGTCATACTAGTTCTATTTGTTAATACAAAAGTATCTTCACAAAAAATAACTTTACCACCTAATTCAAGAACCTTGAATAAAATATAACTATCTTCCGACTTGCAACTTTTTAAGGGCATTATTTTTTTTAGAAAATCATGCCGTATAAGCATTAACTCTCCACTTGCAGCTATTAATAAAATTCTTCGTAAAGAATCAAGAATTTTATAAAATAATTTTTGTGGGCCTGAACCTACCCTTACTTTTGAAAATAATAAAGCTACATTATATTTTTGAAAAACATTAATTGCATGATTAATATTATAAATTTTTGTATCTACATCATTTAATGCAACAATATCTGTATTCTTTGGAATAGTTTTATATCCATAATTAATAGCATCGTACTTTCCTTTAGGCTCTCTATATATAATATTTTTGTGATTAAATTCCTCTCCACATATAATTGTATAAGATAATTTCATATTATCTAATTCTTCACATTTTGCATTAACAAAATTTGAATCTCTTGCTAGAACCAAAAAATGAATATTCATTTACATACCCCATCATTGCAAGATCATCATTTTTTAATTTTTATCAATATAATTTCTAAGTTTTTTTAATATCCTTTTTTCCATTCTTTTTTGTTGCATAGAAATTGTACCAATAGTAAATGCCTGAAAGCTCAGTAGAGCGAACATAACCCCCACTAAAGCAATTCCACTATGCCATATTCCATTAAACCACTCTAACATAACCCATAATAAAATTAAAAAAGTCGGTATCAAACTCATTAACCCAAATATCGAGTAGAAAACAAGTGGGTTATAAATTCTAGCAATTTTAATTATGGAAGTTAATATAATAATTCCATCTCTAAATGGTTGCAATTTTTGGATGCCTAACCGTTTACCATAGTTTATAGGTACTTCGGTAATGTTTCCATTGATTGCAGCTTGACTAGCTATTTCTATTTCTACATCAAATCCTTGAGTTTCTAATACAAGTTCTCTAGCAAATTCAGTTCTAAGTGCATATAAACCTGAGCAGACATCTGATAAATTTGTTCCCATTAACAAATTAAATATTTTATTAATAATCCAGTTACCAAATCTATTTAATTTTTTAATATTATCTCTTCCATATTTTCTAGCACCAATAATCTCGTCATAATTATTTAAATGATTTAAAAATACATTAATATCTGTTGCATTATATGTAAAATCACCATCAATAATAACAATATATTTAGTCTTTACATGTTCAATGGCAGTTTTAATTGCCCCCGTTTTTCCTTTACCATGTTGATAGATAATTTCTACTCCATATTGCTTAGCTATATTTAAAGTTAAATCATCAGAGTAGCCATCAACAATCAAAATATTAAAATATTCTTCATCCAACAAACTTTCAATAACTAAACCAATTGCGGTTTCTTCATTAAGAGTTGGTATCACTATAGTGACATCATTTTTATTTATAATAGTATCAAATTTATCTTTAACTTTATTATTAATTACATTTTCTATTGCACGATCTGTAGTCAACTCGATCGCCCGATGCCTCACTACTAAGAACACAAAGCATATTATTTATATCGTATAGGTTTTTCGTGTCTAAACAAAATTAAGTAACAATATTATGGCAGATATTCAAACAAACGGCCTGGATCTTGACCTTGAGTTCCGTATGCTGCCTGACTAGGAAGGCTCTGCGACGTATCGTCTCACTGAGCTCCGCGATGGACCTGTGTGGTAGATAGCTCTCGGGGAGGCAGAGCGCGCGAAAAAATATCAAGATATTTGACACCATATCTGATTCCAGACACACCTAGGTTCTCCTTTACTAAGCCAACCAAACTCATATTGTTTAGATTTTTCATTATAAACCCAAAGTTCAAATAAAATTCGGAAAGATGAATCATCATTTATTGATATGTCTTCTTGAATGCGAACATCATTAATCTTTATCATTATTTCTTTATCATTTGTATTAAATACTTCACTGATTAGCCAAGTAAAGTTATAGAAGTAAAATTCATTATTTTCTATACTTAGAGGAATATCTAAAATAGAAATTTCACTATCGGGTTCGCAATTCACTGAGTCAGGAGGCATCATATAAGACTTAATAATTTTTACTTTAATTTCAATTTTTTTTAATTCCCCCATGTGATTGAAAATATAAATGTACCATTCAATAGGTTTTCCTATAGTAATATTTTCACTACCAATAAAATAATCCTCTGCTAACTTATTTTTACCCAATATGGCCATTTCAAAGAATTCCTCATGATCTAAGAAAAAATCATTCTTAATAATAGGATTCAATAAAATAATAATGACAACAAAACCAATAAAAATAAAAAAATATTCCCAATCTTCCAATTTCATATACTACACCATTGGTTTCCATTTCAACATTCTATTAATATATAATTTTTTGAAAAGTATCCAAATAAAAACAAAAATAAAAAAAAAGATAATTATAAATATCCTCTTTATCAAAAAAGAAGAAAAAATATCCATATTTCCATCCTCAGTAGAAAATAAAAATACACTCTTTAAAATACATAATACTATGGTTTTTATTACTTTTTTATAACGTATTAAAGTTATTAAATTATATCCATTTATAACATTTAAATAATTATAGAATACAAGAGATGAACTTGAACTAAGAAAATATCTTTGCATCATTTAAATCATTAGATGAGTATAAAGAAATATATAAAACAGTTTCTAACCAAATAATGGATGGAAAGATTTTTAAAAAAAACCGATATGAGGCTTTTCGGTGCTGATCGATTCCCTCTTTCCATCCAATTAACGAAAATTAGATCAAATATTTAATATTTTATATTTATGAGAATAGATAATTACCAAAAAAATGAAATTATTTATAGATAAGGAGACAAAAATTAAAAAATAATTTTCCAGACTAAATAAGGTTCATCTTCAATATTAACAATAGATTTGGAAACAAGACCAATTTTTTCAGCATTTTCTAAACTATCATGGAATTTATTTATCTCAATTAAATAATTCAAGTATTCCTCAATATTTACACTTATTTTATTATTAATAAAATCATCATTAATCTTTTTAACATATTCAAGAATACTTTTATCCGTGGTATTCGAGATATTATTATATATATATTTTGCCACTCTTCTTATTTGTCTTTTTGTATATTCATAATATAAAAACGTAATAATTATGAATAAAGATAAAATCGCGTTTAGTATCTCCCCGTTTTTTGCGATATGAAGAGTAACTCCAGACCACTCTGATATAGGATTCCAATAGTTTATTAAAGTCAATGCAATTGGTAAAAGTCTTTCTTTAGCGGATGAAAGATTATTAATATCTCGGTCTCGTTCAATTAAACTAATTTTCCAATATTTTTCTTTAAATCCCTCATCGGTTTGAAATGAAGCACTCCAACGCCAATATAAAACCGACTGATAAATATTTGATCTTTTATCGAGGAAAACAAAATAGGTACCCTTAATAGGAGGATTCTCGAATAATGAAATTTCTTTTAGCTCAATTTTTTCATAATTTTGTGGACCTCCTAATTCCTTGGGATAATCGATCAAACATATCTCCCAAGGATGTAAACAATTCATTGTTGGGCCTACCTCTAAACCAATCCAAAAAGTGGGTTTATTACCATCTGTTGATATAAATTCATACATAATGGAAACATCTTGGCCAGCGATAGTAGCAAATTCTATATCTCTGTAAGAAGATGAAAGATCATAATCATTAATTTTTGGAAACATATTATTTATTACATAATCTCCAGAAGATAATACCAAAGGAGCATTTTCTGTAAAAGTAAATATCGGAACTTGAAATAATGTAAGAGGTATAATAGATAGTAATATTAAGATTAATTTTAGTGAATCATATTTATTTATTTTTATAAAGGGACCTTCTAAAATTTTTCCGCAATTCAAACAATATTTCAAATTATTATTATAACTTTTATGCTGACAATTTTGAATTGATTTATTAAAAATATTTATCTTAAGTATTTTTTCTGATAAATAAAGTAAAAGTATTGTGCCAAGAAAAATTATTGTCCACCCACCAAGAAGATGAAAAATATTAAGAGCCAGATTAGCCCCATAAAAATATCCTATTAATATAATAATAATAATTCTAAATATATTTAAAGAATACATAAGAGGTACTCCCAATATTAATACAGTTATTTTTTTTATAATAGATCCACGAGAAATATATGATATAAATATAGTAAATATAATAAAACCTATTAAAGAGTATATACCTGAACACGCTATATCTATTATAAAATCTATTTTTTCTCCTGAAGGTCTTGTTAAAATTATTAAAGGGTTTCCAAAACTTTGATTAAAATCAACAGGTAAACTTAAAATTTTTGCTAAATAGTAAGCAAATTTAGAACTATTAATAGAAAGTATTGTACCTATATTTTGAAGAAATGTTATGGGTGGAGGAATTAATAAAAATAAAAAAAGAATAGGAAATATTAAAGCTCTTAATGTATGAATATTAAAAATAATCAAAATAAGACCTATAATAAAAAATGGCATAGAAAATATATGAAATTCTAATGGAAAAAGAGTGTAGGAACCATACCATTTAAGAAAATATGAAAATATACAAAAAATAAGACCAAGGATATTTTCTATATAATAATTACTATTTAAATAAAAATTAGAAAATTCTGCATTTGTTATAATTATTTTTCTAATTCTATAAATAATATAACTCAATAAAAAAGGGATAGCTAATATATGAGAACTAAAATTATTTTTAATAGCTTCTATACCTAATGATCTTAAATCAGACCAGTAAAAAATAAATATGGCCAAAAAAATAACAACGATTTTTATATAAAAAGCGGATCTAATTTTATATTTATTATAAAAATCATTTAAAAAATCATCATATTTAAATTGATCACTCATTTAATTTCACCCCCATTAATAATAATCATTTTCAAGCACAACATGTACCTAATCCAATTCAATCAAATAACAATGTAATTTATAGTTTTCGTAGTTTATATTCAGAACGATTGAAACATAATTAAATTACCTTATTTTCGCGCGCGCGAAAAAATGTAAAAAAACCTAAATTAACTCTGTTTGTGCATAAGAATTAGGTAATTTGTATTACAATTTTAATAATTATTATTAAAATGCATAGAACAGTAATAAAAAAAGTCGCCCTTTTAAAACGATTTTTATCGATAACTATATTTAATTGTGACTTTGAATTATATAATAACTCTGAAATAATTAATGTAATAATTGACAAAAAAGCTAACAAAAAACTAATTAGATCAAGATTCATCGGTATACTTATAGCCATTCAATATATACATACAATATATGAACAATTTAACTTTTTGGATTTAAAAACAATATTTATCATATTTATACAATAAATTATCAAATATAAATCCTTTTTAATTATCATTTTTTCGCTCGCGAAAATATTAAACATAAAAAATTGTTTATGTTATAATATTAAGAATCTGGGCCCACGTAGCTGGTGGAGAAGACACAGTCATCCCCATACACGTACACTTCTCCGCCCAAGCTCACCCCGTTCACCAGACCATAAAGAACTCTATCCACATTACCATAGTAGGAGGTGTCGATGCCGGTGATCTGCAGTATCCTGGTTCCGTCCACGAACAGCTCCACCAGGCCCGCTGAGGAGCTTCTCACCCAGTGAAGCTCCACA
>Ga0180438_10006045_pt1 | contig 16556 bp, 5 predicted proteins | sample SS_ome_12_FD_132455 | JGI IMG/M metagenome (GOLD analysis project Ga0180438, IMG submission 132455) | Hypersaline lake sediment archaeal communities from the Salton Sea, California, USA - SS_3_D_2 metaG | ecosystem: Environmental > Aquatic > Non-marine Saline and Alkaline > Hypersaline >...
GGGACAGGCACCTTCGCTGCGCTGCGGAGCCAGTCCCCATTTCTGCCGATCATCGCGTGGATCACGCCGTCGGACGAGACGAACCTGCGGCTGAAGACCGCCTCCGCGCTGTGCCAGGGGGCGAAGCACTTCTTCTACTGGACGTACGGCCCGACGTGCTTCGGCACGGAGAACTACTGGTCGGACCTGCGGGGCGAGTATGACGGCATCGCGTCGGTCGCCCGCCACCTCGCCGCCGCCGAGCACATCGTCGCGCCGGGTCTGCACCGGCCGACGCGCGTGGCGCTGCTGTACAGCATCTCGTCGGACCTCTGGCAGCCGCTCGACTACGTCCACATGCTCGAGCGACGCGCGACCTATCTGTCGCTCGTCCACGATCAGCACCTCGTGGACATGCTGACCGAGCAGGACGTCGAGGCCGGGCGGCTGGGCGACTACGACGTGCTCTACACGGCCGACCCGTGCATCACCTCGAAGGCCGCCGCCGCGATCGTGCAGTGGGTCCGCGATGGCGGGGTGCTCTACGGCTCGTGCGCGGCCGGGAGCCTCAACGAGTTCGGCGAATCGGCCGACGGGCTGGCCGAGGCGTTCGGCATCCGCCCGCGGGTGACCGCTCAGCCGGTGGCCGGCGAGTACCGCATCCGCGGGAGGCTCAACGGCATCCAGTACGCCGACACGGTCGGCCTGGAGGCAACGGAGCTGACCGGGCCGGCGGCGCGGTTCGGCGTCATCGGCGCGAAGGTGGCGTTCACCCCGGCCGGCGCGAAGGTCGTCGGCCGCTTCGCCGACGGCGAGACACCCGCGGCGACGGTCCACGCGCTCGGCCGGGGCCGGGCCGTCTACTTCGCCGCCTGCCCGGGCATCAGCTACCTGAAGGACGCGAAGTTCGTCCCCCGCGAGCTGAAGGAGCGCTACCCCGCCGCCCGCCGCCGCCTGATCAACGCCCCCGCCCGCGCCGCCGGCGCGATCCGCCCGGTCGAGCTGTCCGAGGCCGTCGTCGAGGCCGGCGTCTACGACGCGCCCGCCGGCACGGCCGTGGTGCTGGCCAACTTCACCTACCGGCCGATCGACAAGCTCACCGTCCGCCTCCCCCTCCGGCGCGCCGGGCGAACGGCCCGCTCGGTCGAGCACGGCCCGCTGAAGCTCACGCTGCAACCGGCGAAGCGCGCCCTGCGCGAGGCGGGCTACCTGCACGTCGCCGCCGTCGTCACCAAACTGGAACTGACGGACATCCTCCTCTTCGAGTGACGCCGCACGCCATAGCGCTCGCCTTCGCGGCGGACACGAGCGTATAATCGGCCGGATGAGCGACGACGACAGATTCGAGTATGACGAGCTGGTCTTCGACGGGCGGGTGGCGAAGGCCCATCGCGTCGGCGTGCGGATGCCCGACGGGCGGGTCGTGCAGCGCGACCTGATCCACTACGCCGGCGCGGCGGCCGTCCTGCCGGTGCTGGCCGACGGGTCGATCGTGCTGATCCGAAACTACCGCTTCGCGATCGACGAGGTGCTCTACGAACTGCCCGCCGGGATGCTCGAGCCGGGCGAGGACCCGCGTCTCTGCGCCGCCCGCGAGCTGACCGAGGAGACCGGCTACACGGCGGGGCAGATCGAGAAGCTCGGGCAGTTCTTCACCGGCCCGGGCACGTGCGACGAGGTAATGCACTCGTATGTGGCGACGGATCTGACGGCTGGCGAGCAGGCGTTGGAGGCCTACGAGCAGATCGAGGTCGAGACGTGCAGCGAGGCGGAGGTCCGCCGGATGGTCGCCGACGGGACGATCCACGACGGCAAGACCATCGCGACGCTGGGGCTCTGGTGGTTGAGAAGGGCGGAGGCGTAGGTCGACGCGAAAGGCAGCCGCAGCAGACGAAGCAGTGCGGGATTCGCCGCCAGCGCAATGTCGAATGGTGAATGCTGAATGTTGAAAGCCGAAGAAACGACCGAGGACGAGGACGAGGACGACGACGAGGACGATTAACAGCAGGAGCTTCGCATAGTGCAGGATTCGGCGCCGGTCGATGTCGTTTAGCGGCGGCCGGCACGGCCGCCTCCGGAGCCCCGAAGGGGCGCAAGGCAATGGCCGGGGGCGGAAGCCCCCGGGATCGAGCCCTCTATAGAAACGAGCCCCGAAGGGGCGACAGAACGCATCGAGCAGAGCCTCCACCCCGTAGCGCAACGAGTTCGCAGACGAGTTGATCCAATGGGCATCCACGACCGACCCTACATGCAGGACGAGCAGGGAGGCGGAGGGGGCGGCTGGCGCGGCGTGACGGTCGGCCTGCCCAGGCCCGCCCGCGCGGTCAAGTACCTGCTGATCATCAACCTTGCCGCGTTCGTCGTGCAGTTGCTGCTCTACATCGCCAAAATCCAGGTCAGCCCATACCTCGGCGTGACGCTTCTGGGCTGGTGGCAGGTCTGGCGGTACCTGACGTTCCAGTTCCTTCACGACCCGACCAGCATCTGGCACGTCGCGCTGAACATGCTGGGGCTGTACATGTTCGGCTCGCCCCTGGAGCGGAGGTGGGGCTCGAAGCGGTTCCTGGAGTTCTACCTGAGCTGCGGGCTGGTGGCGGGGCTGGCCTACGTGGTGGCCGGGGCCGTGCTGGGCAGCGAGGCCTGGGTCCCGCTGATCGGGGCTTCGGGGGGCGTCTACGGGATCCTGCTGGCCTGCGCGGTGCTGTTCCCGAACTTCCGGATCATCCTGTTCCTGTTCCCCGTGCCGATCCGGCTGGGGGCCATCATCATCTTCGGGGGGATGATCCTCTACCTGCTGGTCTCCGTGCGGGAGGGCATCTACTCGGGCGGCTTCTGGTCGCACGTGGCGCACCTCGGCGGGGCGGTGATGGGCGCGTTGTGGGTCTGGGTGATCCCGAGAATGCAGGCGGCCCACAAGCAGTCGATGCAGAAGGCCAAGCGCGGGGCGTGGCAGCGCAAGATGGAGCGCCAACGCAGGGAAGAGGCGGAGATCGACCGCATCCTTCAGAAGGTCCACGAGCAGGGCATCGGCAGCCTGTCCGCCAAGGAGAAACGCACGCTCCAGGACGCCACCCGGCGGCAGCAGGAGGAAGACAGCAAGCTGAACCGACTGTGAGAGGCGAGGGCGGCTCATCCTCGGCCGTCAGAAGGACGAAGAGGTAGAAGAGAACAGCCGAGGACGAGGACGAGAACGATCGCCATATTGCGGCGTTCCTTTGCCCCACGAGGGATTGGCCCGGCATGAAATACATCTCCACACGCGGGCAGGTCGGGCCGGTCGAGTTCCGCCGGGCCGTGCTGATGGGGCTGGCCGACGACGGCGGGCTGCTGATCCCCGAGTCGATCCCCGACGTGAGCGACCGGCTGGACGGCTGGCGGGAGCTGGCGTATCCGCAGTTGGCGTTCGAGATCATCCGCCACTTCGCCACGGACATCGGCGAGCCCGACCTCCGCGGGCTGATCGGCCGGGCCTACGGCGAGGCGTTCGGCCCCGAAGTGGCGCCCACGCGGCCGGTCGGCGAGCTGTGGGTGCAGGAGCTGTTCGGCGGGCCGACGCTGGCGTTCAAGGACGTGGCGCTTCAGCTTCTGGGCAACCTGTTCGAGCACATCCTGGCGGGCGAGCCGGATCGCGAGCTGAACATCCTGGCGGCCACCAGCGGCGACACGGGCAGCGCGGCGATCTGCGGCGTCCGCGGGCGCAGGGGCATTCGCATCTTCGTGATGCACCCGCACGGGGGCGTCTCGGCGATCCAGGAGCGGCAGATGACGACCGTCCTGGACGACAACGTGCACAACATCGCCGTCGAGGGCAGCTTCGACGACTGCCAGGCGATCATGAAGCGCCTCGCCGCCGACCTCGAGTTCAAGCGGGCGGCCTCGCTGGGAGCGGTCAACTCCGTCAACTGGGCCCGCGTGGTCGCGCAGATCGTCTACTACGTCAAGGCCGTCTTCGACGTCCAGAAGGCCACCGGCGCCCCCGCCGTTCAGGTCGCCGTGCCGACGGGCAACTTCGGCAACGTCCTGGCCGGCTGGTACGCGATGCGGATGGGCGCGCCGATCTCTCGCCTCCTGCTCGCCACCAACGTCAACAACATCCTCGCGCGGTTCTTCAACACGGGCGTCTACGCGCTCGGCGAGGTCCATCACACGATCTCGCCCTCCATGGACATCCAGGTGGCCAGCAATTTCGAGCGCTACCTCTACTACCGAACAGGCGAAGACCCCGCCGCCCTGCGGGCGATGATGCAGCGGTTCGCCCAGACCGGCTCGCTGGCCGTCGACGCAGCCGGTGGCGCCGCGGTGGACCCGGCCTTCGCCGCCGACGCCGCCGACGAGGACCAGACGCTCGAGACGATCCGCAAGTACCACGCGGACCACAACTACCTGCTGGACCCTCACACGGCCGTCGGGGTCTGCGTCGCCGAACGATTGGCCGGCAGCGGCGAAGACCCGACCGTCTGCCTCGCCACCGCCCACCCCGCCAAGTTCCCCGCCGCCATCGAGCGGGCCACCGGCAAGGACATCGCCCACCACCCCGCCATCGACGCCCTGGCCGACCTGCCCACCCGCTGCACCGTCGTCCCCAACGATCAGCAGACCGTTCGCCGCTTCATCCTGGACAAGATCGGCTGAGGCGCGGGGACGCGACCTGTCCACAGATTACCCTCCGCGATCAGACCGCCCGGTGCGCGGCAGCCGACGTCTCGAAGCCCTCCAGGACCGGGGCCGCCAGCACGTCCAGCGCCCATTCTCCGAGCCGACCGGCCTCGTCTTCCTCATCGCCGGGCCACTCGTCCTCTCTGGTGAGCCTCGCGCGATCAGCGCTTCGGCGCCCTTGTCGAGTGACGAGCGCTTCGTGGACGGGTGCAACCGGTTCCGCGATCACCTGCGGTATACTGACCGTCTCGTCGCCCTTGTCGCCCCCGGCCGCCGGACGCGCGATGAGCCGAGCAGCCGGCACGAGGCCCCAGACGCCAATGTCCGCCGAGGGGACACTCGCCCCGTCGCTCGTTGCTGAGGAGGCGTCGACTCCACTGGGCGGCCGTATCTGATCCGCGCCCTCCGCGCCGGAGCCCGCCATCGGCGCCTCGGGCGGGGCCACGATCGCGCTGCCGTAGTTCCGCTTGAGCAGAAGGTAGTCCAGGTGGTTGATCTTGCCGTCGTCGTTGAGGTCGCCGAAGCCCCATACGGCGCCGCTGGTCCAGCCGAAGTGCTGCCGCACGACAGCGTAGTCGGGATAGCCCACCTCGCCGTCCAGGTCGACGTCGCCCGGATAGGTGACCAGCAGCGACGCCTCGTAGTCGTCCCCCGCGGTTCCGTCCGCGTTGCCGTCGAGCATCTCGCCGTCGGCAGCAATCTCCGCGGCGGAAAGCGTCAACGTGTATCGGGCCGGCGGCAGGGCCAGGCCGGTCAAGTCCCAGCGGGCCTTCAACGTGAAGGGGTCGTAGGAGAACGGGACGTCGCCCGGGATAGCCACGTCCAGGCCGGTTGTCTCGTTGTGAAGGCCCAGGGCGTCCGCCGCCACGGCCACGTCTTCCGTGAACGCCAGCGCGACCGCTTCGGCCACGTCACGGCGCGACCGGCCGTCGTTGAGTTCCATCGCCGCGACGGCCGGAGGCAGGAACTCCCCGACCGTCGGGCCAGCCTGGGCCACACGGAGCGAGTAGGCCATCGCATCGGCGGCCGGCTGGCCGCTGACGTTCAGGTAGTAGACGCCGCCGACAACGTCAGGCAGGAGGATCCTCTGGCCGTCGCCCCCCGCCGTCGAAGAGGCGAGCAGTTGCCCATCCGAAGAGAACAGCTCGAGGCCGAGCTCTCCAGCCGCGGCGTCGAAGGCCGCCTCCACATGCAGGTCGTAGCCGAGCGACATCGTGGTGGGGATGCGGAACCAGTCCACGTCACCGACCGTCAGCGAAAGCCCCTGCACGCCCGGGCCGCCGGCGGGCACGAGCGTGGTGGCCTTCGCCTTGATGTCGCTGCCCGTCTCTGTCCAGTCGACCGTCCAGTCTCCGGGCAGCGACATGGTGAGAGCGTAGTCCGGGTTGGTCGCGCCGCTGTGGCCGACGACCTTGACGTAGTAGGGCCCGGGTGCCAAGCCCGCCAGGGAGACCATCTCGCCGCTCACTTTGTTGGAGGACTGCTGGGAGCCGGCAATCTCCTGGCCGGCGGCGTTGTGGAGGAACAGGTTCAGGTCGCCCTCCGGATGGGAGAAGTCGATGGCGACCTGAGAGTTGTGAAGTCCTGTCTCGTCCATGGTCAGGCGGAACCAGTCCACGTCCGATGCGGAATGAACCGACAGCCCCGGGTATCTCAGGCCCTGTCCCGCGTGGGCCTTGAACGCGTAAGCGGACGCCTTGGCGTCGTTCTGCTCGGCCCAGTCGCTCTTCGGAAGGGCCAGGCCCTCCGACTGGGCCACCAGGTTGATAAAGTCCAGCCAGTCCGTATCGTCGGGGAAGGCCAGGTCGACGTACCCGAAGCTGCTGTGGGCGGCCACCGCGGCGCACAGCGACCCCCCGGGCAGGAACACACTGAAGCCCGCACAGTCCTTGTAGCCGGGCACGGTCTTCACCGCGATGACGGCGTCGGAATAGGCCGTCATTGCCTCGGCAGCGGCCTGCTTGACCGCGGCCGTCGCACCGCCGCCGGCAAGGGCGTCGAGGAACGTCCCGAGGTCTCGGAAGTTGCTGGTGATGCTGCTGGTCAGGTCGGCCCCGGGCGCGAAGCCTCGGGCCCGATTGCGCGCGGCGCCCAGCGCCAGGATGTCTTGCTCGGTCCCGGAGGCGACCGCCGTGTCCGCCAGTGCCTTCAGCTTGGCGATCAACGGGCCGAACCGACGGGTGTCCAGGGCCGCCAACGTGTCGTAGGCCGGCAGGGCCCCGTACCAGCCCGGCGCAAGCGCCTCAACGAGATCGGCCGCGATCTCCTCGGGCGCCGCCGAGGGCTTGCCGGCGAAGACGCCCAGCATGTCCTCGTAGGCCATTCCCGGCAGCCACATGATCTCCTCCGACCCCAGCACACACGTGACGTTGGGGCTGACCTCATAGGCGGTCTCCAGATTGCCCATCAGGCAGCCGTCCATGCCCAGGATCTCCAGATGGACCCCCGTGTTGGCCAGCGCCGCGGCGAGTTCGCCGCACTCCAGACCGTCGTCGGTGTTGGTCTGGTCGAAGCCCTGTCCCAGCCAGCCCATACCGTGCCCGAAGGTGAACAGGGCGTATCGCTTGGCCGGCAGCGTGCTCTTCGCCCAGTTGAGGAAGTCCTCCATGGTCTTTGCGCTGCCGATGTTCCGCTCGCCCCAGCTCCGAAAGTCCGTCGGCACGTGCTTGTTGTTAGCGACGAGCCCGATACCGTCCTTCATGGTGATGACCTGGTCCAGGATGTACGGATCGTATGCGCAGACCCCGACGCGGGTGTCCGTCCAATCGGGCGCCGTACTGATCACGCCGGGGATTCGGTCGAAGAGGACGCCCACCTGGACGTCCGGCCACTTCGCAACGTCTTCCATCCACGTCAGCTTCATGTAGCTGTCGGTCTCGGTCGAGTGGGTCGCCTCCGCATTGTCCCCGGCCAGGTAGGTCAGGACCGTCCACTCCGGCAGGTCCTGGGGGTCGTCGGGGGCGGTGACGATCAGCGCATAGCCGGGATTGGTCGCGCCGCCGGCGCCGTAGACCCGCGCGCGATACGTCCCGGCCGGCCGGCCCTCCAGAGGGATTCGCTCGAAGTCCGTATTGCCCGTCGATATGGCGAGCAACTGCCCGGTCCCGTCGTACAGCTCGAGGTTCAGGTCCCCCTCGTCGTGTCGGAAGCTGATGCGGACCTCGTCGCCCTGCTTGCCGGTGGCGACCGTCTGGAAGCTGAACCAGTCCTCCTTCTGCGGCTCGTTGGCGCTGTCGTCGATGGTCAGGTCGCAGAACGGATGCGGGCCGCCCGGGCCGATCTGAAGGTCCCACGCGTCGTTCAAAGCGTCGTTCGGCTCGTAGAGGTCCTCCGGGATGCCCTGCCCGGGCAGTGGGGCGTTGATGCGGAGCGTGTAGTTCGGGTGGGTCGCGCCGTTGTGGCCAATGACGCCGATGCAGTACGTCCCGGCCGGCTGGCCCTGGAGGCTGACGCTCTCCACGCCCAACGGGCCGACGCTCTTGCCGATCTCCTGTGTGCCCGTCTGGTCCATGAGCAGCAAGTCCAGGTCGCCCAGCGTGTGGTCGAACTCGATGCGTACGGCGTGGCCCGCCATGGCCTCGCTGACGGTCGAGAAGGCGAACCAGTCTTCCTTCGCCGCCTCGTCGGCCGTGTCGTCCATCGTCAGGTTGCCCAACACGTACTGGCCGGTAATCTGCCCCAGATCCTTGGCTGCCGGGGCGCTGTCGTTCTGCTCGTAGTTGTCTTCCGGAATGTTCGTGTCCGGCAGGGGGGCGTCGATGCGGAGCTGGTAGGAGCAATTCGTCGCCCCCCCGGCGCCGTAGACCCGCACGCGATACGTGTTCGCCAACAGGCCGTCCAGGCTGATGGAATGCCCGCCGGCCGGCCCATAGGCCCCCTCGATCTTGCTGCCGTCCGTGCCGTAAAGCTCCAGGTCCAGGTCGCCTTCGGAGTGGTCGAATTGGATGGCCACCTTGTCCGGCCAAGACGCCGGGCCGACGGTGGTGAACTCGAACCAGTCCTCGTCGGTGCTGCTGTGGACGGAGAGATTCGGCCAGTCCTTCGCGCCCTCGATCGTGCCCAAGGCGGCGGCCGACGCGGAAGTGTCATTGGGCTCGAAGTCGTCCGGCGACCCGCCCGGGTACGGGCCGTGGACCGTCAGCGTGTAGTCCCCGCTGACCGCGCCGTCGTGGCCCACCACCTGGACGTAGTACGTGCCCGCCGCCCGGTCGTCCAACCATATCTCCTCGCCGTCGTCCCGCGACGTCGAACTCGCCACTAGATTGCCCCCCGCGTCCAGCAGCCGCAGGTCCAGGTCGCCCAGCGCGTGCTGAAAGTCCAGTCGCACGAGGTCGACCTTGCCCGCCTCGCGGACCGTCTCGAAGCGGAACCAGTCCTCGTCGCCGGACGTGTGGATCGAGAGGTCCGGCCGGACTTGCTCGCCCTCGATCGGCCCCAGGTCCGTCGCGGAGGCGAGGCCGTCATTCGGCTCGGATGCGTCGGCGATCGGCTCCGGGCCGTCGATCGTCAGCGTGTAGGCCGGGTTCGTGTTGCCCTGCGCGCCGTAGACGTGCGCGTAGTACGTCCCCACAGGCAGGGCGGCCAACGAGATCTCCTCGCTGTCACCGGCGCCGTCGGAGGTGCTGACGGTCTGGCCCTCCGCGTCGTGGAGTTGCAGGTCCAGGTTCCCGTCGGCGTCAGTGAAGTCGATCCGGACGGCATCGCCGCCCTGGCCCGCCGCGACCGTCGCGAAGCGGTACCAGTCATCGTTGCCGGTGTAGTGGATCGACAGGTCCTGCCAGGACTGCTCGCCCTGGACGGCGCCCAGATCCGTCGCCGCCTCCAGGCCGTCGTTCGGCTCGAGATCATCCGGCTCGCACGCGCGCTGCGGCGCGTCGATCGTCAGCGCGTAGGCCGGATTCGTCGCATCCGCCGCGCCGTAGACCCGCAGGTAGTACTTTCCGGCCGGCCGGCCGCCGAGCAGGATCTCCTCCCCGCTGACGACACCGGTGGAATGGACCAGCGAGTTGCCCTGCTCGTCGAGCAGTTGGAGGTTCAGGTCGCCCAGGGCATGCTGGAAGTCGATCCGGGCCAGGTGCCCGTCGCCGCCGACCTCGACCGTCTCGAAAGAGAACCAGTCCTCGTTGCCGGCCGCGTGGATGGAAAGGCCCGGCCAGCTCCGCGCGCCCTCCACCTGACCGAGATCGGCTGCCGCCTGGCGCGTGTCGTTCGGCTCCCGGGCGTCCGGAGGGATCTGCCCGGTCGAGACCAGGAACGTGGCGTGGTAGACGTCGTCCTCCGCCTCGCCCTCGATCAGGTCGAGGTCCTGGTCCATCTCGTGCCCGTCGGGATCTGCCACATGCGGCCCGACGGCAACGCGATACTCGCCCGCAAACGGCTGCGGCGCGAAGGTCAGCCGCCACGTGTTGCCCGCCACGAGTGCCGGCGGATCGGTGACGGCCACCTCCGTCCCCCCCGGCACGGTCAGCACGACGTCGCTGCCGTCGAAGCTCGCCGGATCGACGGCCTCACTGAACGTCACGTCAAGGTGATCGGCGCCCCCGGCGCCGTGCCCGAGGTCGACCGAGCGCACGAACGGGCCCTGGAGCTCACCAAGGTAGATGCTTCCCGCCTCGCCGTTCTCGAAACCCGTCCCCCCGTCGGCGATGATGCTCCCGGAGAAGGCGGACCTGTCGTGGTAGTACAGTGCGACCCGCCCCCCGCCTCCGCCGCCGCCCTCGGTCTCGACGCCCACGGGGCCCGGGCTGTTGCCGCCGCCCGCCGCGATCACCCCTTCACCCGCAAGCGCGCCGACGGTCAGGTAGATGCTCCCCCCGGAGCCGCCGCCGTGGTGGTCGGCGCCGTCGATGCCGGCCGCCGTTACGGACCCCGCCACCGTCAACGTCCCGCCAACCACCAGGCGGATCGCCCCGCCGCCCGGCGTCCCGTAGGCATCGCCGCTGCCCAGCTCCACCGGCGCCATGGCTGAGCCATACGTCGGGCCGCCGCTGCGCCCACCGATCCCGTCGCCGCCGCTGCCGCCGTAGCCGCCGCCACCGCTTCTGTTCGAACTGCCGTTGCTTCTTCCAGGACCCCCCGTATGGCCCAGCCCGTCGGCCGTCACTCGCCCGCCGGCCTCGATCACCGCGTCCCCTGTCACCGTCAGTTGAAGGCCGCCTTCCTGTTTGGCCGGATGGCTCAACTTCGCCCCCGAGGCTAACCGGAAGGCATCCGTCGTCAGCGCACCGGCCAGGTCCACCATCGCGCCGCTGTTGATCGTCAGCGAGTCCAGCGTCTCCGGATCGGACAGCAGCGTCGCTGCCGCCCCCGTCGCCCCACCGTTGTCGATCAGCAGGTCCCCCCACTGCTGGCCGGGCACTTTCGTGAAGATCGTCCCGGCCCCGCCGACCTGCAAGCCCGCTCCGCCCCGGGCCGAGATCGCCCCCGAGAACGTGTTCGCGTCGCAATGGATGGCGACCCGCCCCCCGCCGCCCCCGCCGCCCTCGGTGTCGCCGCCCACGAAGCCCAGGCTCTCGCCGCCGTCCGCCGCGATCGCCCCTTCACCCGCAAGGGTGCCGACGGTCAAGTAGATGCTCCCCCCGGAGCCGCCGCCGTGGTGGCCGGAGCCATCAACGCCGGCGGCCGTCACAGACCCCGCCACCGTCAGCGTCCCGCCGACCACCAGGCGGATCGCCCCGCCGCCCCGCGTCCCGTAGCCATCGCCGCTGCCCAACTCCACCGGCGCGATGGCCGAACCGTACGTCAGGCCGCCCGGGCGACTCCCAATCCCATCGCCCCCGCGCCCCCCATAGCCGGCCCCACCGCCTCTGCTCGAACTGCTGCTTCCCGTTCCGGGACCCACCGTGCGGCCAAGTCCATCAGCCGTAATCCGCCCATCGGCTTCGATCACTGCGTCCCCCGTCACCGTCAGTCGCAGGCCGCCTTCCTGCTCGGCCGGATGGCTCAACTCCGCCCCCGAGGCCAACCGGAAGGCATCCGTCGTCAGCGCACCGGCCAACTCCACCATCGCGCCGCTGTTGATCGTCAGCGAGTCCAGCCTTTCCGGCTCGGACAGCGATGTCGCTGCCGCCCCGATCGCCCCGCCGTTGTCGATCAACAGATCCCCCCACTCCTGGCCGGGCACCTTCGTGAAGATCGTCCCCGCCCCACCGACCTGCAAGCCCGCTCCCCCCCGGGCCGAGATCGTCCCCGAGAACGTCTTCGCGTTACAGCAGATAGCGATCCTCCCCCCGCCGCCCCCGCCGCCTTCGGTGTCGCCATCTGCGGGGCCCAGGCTCTCGCCCCCATCGGCTGAGATCACACCCCCGCCCGCCAGCGAACCGACGGTCAAGTAGATGCTGCCCCCGGAGCCGCCCCCGTAGTGGCCGGGGCCGTCAATGCCGGCGGCCGTCACGGACCCCGCCACCGTCAGCGTCCCGCCAACCACCAGGCGGATCGCCCCGCCGCCCGGCGTCCCGTGTACGTTGCCGCTGCCCAGTTCCGCCGGCGCCACGGCCGAACCATAGATCGGTCCGCCCGGGCGACTCCCAATCCCATTGCCCCCGAACCCCCCATAGCCGCCACCGCCGCTTCTGCCCGAGCTGCCGCTTCCGCTTCCGGGACCTTGCGCATAGCCCCGCCCATCCGCCGAGATGGAGCTGGCAGCGTCGATCAGCACGCCCTCGGCCACCTCCAGCTCCAAGCCGTCTTCCGCGCCCGCCGTGTGCGTGATCACGCCCCCCTCGACCACGTAGACCGAGTTGAAGCTGTGAGCGCCGTCGATCGTCACCGTCGTGCCGCGAACGATGAGGTCCTTGCCCTCATGGCTCGGATCGTCCGCGGCGATGGTCGTGGGGGTGGTGAACGTGACGCTCGATCCGGGGTCGACCGCAGTCAGGGCGAATGAGAAGACGTCGTGCTGGGCCTCGCCGCCGGTTCCGTCCCCGTTCTGGTCCATCAGGTTGCCCGCCAGGTCGCTGATCTGCGGGCCGACCGTCAGTGCGTACTGCCCGCGAACGGTCTGTGGCGCGAATGCGATGCGGTACTCGCTGTTGTCCGCGGAGGCCACACCCGTCGCCGCAATCGCCCCGCCCGGGCCGCTGATCGTCACGTCGTCCGGCCCGAAACCGGCCCCGACGGTGGTCAGATCGATCTCCTCGTTGAAGGTGACGTACGCCTCATCCACCGGCCCGAGGGCCAGGTCGACCGGCAGGACGGGCGAGAAGCCGATCGCTTGGGGGCCGATTCTGTCCAGCATGATCTTGAGCGGCGCCGAGTCGAGCCCTTCCGTCTGCCCGTCGAAGATGCGGGCCGTGATCGTGTTGTTCCCTTCCGCCAGCGCTCCGGCCGCGAACGTGTACTCGAACGCCCCGCCCCCCACGTCGGTCGCCTCGCCGAGCAGCGCGCCCGCGCGGTAGACGCGAACCGTCTCCCCCGGCTGGCCCCCGGCAATGTCGATCGTCGGCGTCGCGATGCTCGTCACGCCGTCCTGGTCCGACATGCCCGTATCGCTGCCCGGCTGCGTCGTCAGCGTCAGCGGGCCGGTCTCCAGCGCCCCGGCCGCGTTGACCGTCAGCGCGTAGTGGAACGCATCCCCGCCCGACACGCGCAGGTAGTACGTCCCGGCGGGCCGGCCGTGCAGCGGGATCCGGCGCAGCCCCGGCCCCGTGCTCTCGCCCGTGGCCAGCAGGCTCCCGCCGTCGTCGTACAGCTCGAACTGCGGAGCCGCCGCCGGGTCGAGAAAGCACTCGACCTCCGCGAACGTGTGCGTCACCCCCGGATCGAGCAGCTCGAAGCGGTACCAGTCCTCGTCGCTCGCCCCCGACAACTGTGGACAACCTTTCAAGCCGCCCCGCCACTGGCGGTATCCGTCGATCGCGCCCAGGTCCACGGCGGCCGCCTGGCTCTCGTTCGGCTCGAACGGTGCAGCGGTCCCCGCAACCGTTCGAAACTCCAGAGACTGAATCAGGTACGGGTCCGTCGCGGTGGCGTCCAGCGTCATCGTCAGGGCCGCCCGCACCGCCCCGGGCATGAACCACAATTCGTCGGCCGTGTACAGCAGAGACACGTCCTGCCACTGTGCGCTGCCGGCGGGGTCCCAGTTGCTCAGCAGGCGCTGCGTCGAGTGGCCCCCGCCCGGCAGGGGCAGGTAATTGTACAGCGTCAGGTCGACGGGCGAGTACGGGTCCTCGCCACCAACAGGACTGCTGCGATGCTTCAGCCGGATCTCCACGTGATAGCTCCCCAGGGCGACGGGCTCGGCCTGGAGGATCGAGTTGCCCGGGCTGACCATCGCCCAGCAGGGCCCTTCCGGATGGCTCTGGTCGCGGTACTGCATGTAGTTCACGAACAGCGCCAGATTGTGCAAGGGGACCTGCGGCTGAGTGAAGTCGGCCGAGGCGATCAGCGCCGAGAGCAGCAATCGGGGCTCGAGGCGCTCGAAGGCGACTGCGGGGGGGGCGCTGGCGGGAATCTGCCTTGCCTCTTTCGCGGAGGCACAACAAGAAGCGGCCATCCGATTCCTCCCTTTGTTGGCACTGCGATCAGAACGAACGGTTTCCCGAACCAATGCGAGGGCAACCAAGCTGCCCGAGTACCGGCCTCCGCTCGAGACATACTCTACCGCGCCTTTGGCGATCGGCAAACGGATATTTGCGGCAGAACACCGCTGTCGTCGGAACCGATAACTGCGTTGACCTCGCTTGGAGACACAATACCATCGTCGGAAAGGCCTGCGGCTGTCGCGGGCAGGAGCTTATCTGGGAAACCTCGACTCAAAGGCGGGTTTATACTCTGCTGACGGCCAGAGAAGGAGTGCACTATGGCAAACGGCAACGAGATTCATCGGCGGGAGTTCCTCAAGCGAACGGCTGCGGCGGGTGTGGGTGCAACAGGAGTGTTGGCGGGCACGGGGGCCGGCCGGGCCGCAACCGTCAGGACGACAGCGGCCCCGGGCGCCAAGGTGCCCCCGGCCGGGGCGAAACCTCGCGTGGAGCGCCGCAACGCGACGGAGGGGATAATCTACAAGCGGCTGGGGCGGACGAACTTCATGCTGAGTACATTGTCGTTCGGCGGGGTGCGGCTCTCGCCGAAGGCCCTGCCGACCTTTGAGGCGGGCGTGAGGGCGGGGCTGAACTTCATCATGGCGCACGAGGGCGGGTGCATCGCGGCATTGTCGGCCTGGTTCAAGAAGGACAAGGCCAACCGGGATCGGATCTTCCTGGGCCTGCGGTCGACGCCGTCGCACCTGGACAACGTCCTGAAGGAGTTGGGCACGGACTGCGTGGACCTGCTGATGGTCGTGGCGCAGAAGCCGAAGCCCGTCAGCGACGCGAAACTTCGGGAGCAATACGAGGCCGTCCGGAAGGCGGGCAAGGCGCGGTCGCTGTGCCTCGTGTTCCACAGCAACGTTCCGGCGGTGTTTCAGGCCGGCCTCGACGCAGGATGGTACGACGTGCTCCTGCCGACGTACAACTTCGCGACCCGCCCCCAGCTCAAGGACATGCTGGCCAAGGCGGTGAAGAAGGACATCGGCGTGCTGACGATGAAGAGCCTGCGGGCCATGCCGAAGCAGGCCGGGTTCGTCGCCGGGGGACGGCGGTTCATCGCCGACGGGATCACGTCGGTGGTTCGCACGATGCTCACGCCGGCGGAGTTGGCCAGGCACCTGCCGCTGGCGAAGGCTTCGGACAAGACCCCGCCGACGAAGGTCAAGGTGGCGAACCTCGCGGGGCAGTGCACGCTCTGCGGCGCGTGCGACGGATGCCCCCGGGGCGTGGCCATCCAGGACATCCTGCGGACCTACCAGTACTACGCCTGCGACCTGGGCTGGATGGACGAGGCGGTCAGGCAGTACGCGGCCATCCCCATCGAGAGGCTCGCCTCAGCGTGCAGCGGCTGCGGGCGCTGCGAGCAGCTCTGCCCACAGAATCTGCCCGTCCGGATGCTGATCGGCGAGGCCCACGGCGAACTCGCTACGGGCCTGGCGCGGACGTAGGAGGGTCAATGCGGCCGGCGCCCGCGCGGCAGGAGGCATCGAACGCGCCGTCATGGGCCGTCTGGATGGCCGGCATCAAGTGACGTCTGCCGCCGCGCAGAGCGAAGTTCGATACGACCGTCACACGACCGCCCCGACCTGACCTTCGCATTCAGCCTCCTATTTGCGCCGTCGTCGGATCAGCGCCAGCCCCCCCAGAGCAAGCAGCGACAGTGTCGCCGGCTCGGGGACGGGCGCCGCCGTGTCGCCTGCGACGGCCTCGCCGGTGAAGGAACTGCCGAACTGCTGCTTGAGGATGAGGTAGTCGGCCGCGTCGAGGTCGCCGTCGAGATCGCTGTCGCCGCCGAACCAGTCGGCCGGCCCGCCGGCGGCGAAGGCGTCCCTGGCGGCGGCGTAGTCGTCGTAGTCCACCGCGCCGTCCAGGTTCGTGTCGGCGTCGATCAGCGAATGCAGCGTGAGGTAGACGCCCTTCGTGTCGTCACCCATGTCGACATTGTACTCGACGTCGGCGATGTAGTCGGCGCCGATATTGCCGCCGCCCCGGACGTCGAAGACGCCCACCGTCTCGGTGTCGGTTCTCGCCACCAGGTACCTGCCGCCGAACTTCGAGCCGGCATCGGCGCCGGGCACCCAGGACGGCGCGATCGCGTCGGCGGCCTCGCTGAGGATCAGCGAGCTGCTGACGACCAGCACGTCCGCCGTGTCGGACCCCTGCACGTCGGGCGCCAGCGCCCCGCCTGCCTCGATCGCCACGAAACCGTTGACCGTCAGCGAACCGATGCCGTCACCCGGCCGGATCTGCCCGCGAGCCAAGAACAGGAAGCTGTCGACGACGCCGCCGCCGGTGACGTCCCTGAAGCTGACGGCCGACCCGCTGGCCACCGTGGCGGTCACGCCCGCGTCAACAGACAGATTGCCGAGATCCACGTCATCAGCGCCGAGCAGA
>Ga0180438_10006046_pt1 | contig 16555 bp, 13 predicted proteins | sample SS_ome_12_FD_132455 | JGI IMG/M metagenome (GOLD analysis project Ga0180438, IMG submission 132455) | Hypersaline lake sediment archaeal communities from the Salton Sea, California, USA - SS_3_D_2 metaG | ecosystem: Environmental > Aquatic > Non-marine Saline and Alkaline > Hypersaline >...
CGGACAACATCCCCCGAGCGGTCCCACGCATGCGCACAGCATCGATAAAAAAGCTCGCGGCCATGGGAACTTGCCCCAGAGATGCTTACCGAGCAGCCAAAGCGCAGCAGGTCATTAGTACAAGGGAGCTTGAGCGTGTTGTAAAACATAGACGAGAGGCCCAAAGAAACTTCGATCTGGTACGTGCCAGGGACGCACTGAGCGTAAAAAACATGACCGGCGCGGCCTCGAAGAGCAGGCTCCATAGATTTTGTCAGCAGAATGACATCCTCATCGAAGAAAATGTGATAAGGCTGCTTACCAGAAACGAGCGTGAAGCACGATGAAAGCCACTACTAAGGCCACGGAGTTCAAAAAAGCCATCAAGGCTGCACTAGCTCTCCAGAGACTAAGCGACCCCAAGACCAAAAAGAAGGATGAGCAGCCTATTCCCATGAAGGGGAGGCTCACGGTGACAGAAAAGGGGCTGTTCGTGGAATCGACTTTTCTGGGAGCCTACGTGAAACTCGCCGTTCCTGCTACAGTGATGCGGCCCGGACGAGCGTACGTTGAGCTCGATTCTATATCGAAACTGCGCCTCTCAGGAGAGCTCACGCTCGACGCGCAAAACGACGCAGATCAAATAGAGATTTCCAACAAAAAATCGAAGTTCAATCTCGCCTTGGATACGGATTCAGAGGACCTATTCAAGACCGCGCAGCCGGACATTACTAACCTTAAAGCGGTGGTCAAATTACCCACCGCTATGTTGGCCGCCGCGGCTTCTATGGTAGAATTGAAGCATATCCTCAAGGTGGATGACCTCAGAATGCAGTTCCAGTTTCGACGCGGGAAAAAGGCGAACCGGCTCGACATCTGTGGCATTGACTTCTTCAGCTATGCACGGTTTGTCCGGATATCTCCCACAGTAAAAGTGCGGACTTCCACCAAATTTATTTTGAAGCCAACTGCCTTGGGAAGAATACTTGACAGCGTCACCGCAAAAGAGGTAGTAATAAGTGTGCACACGCGCGCAGAAGAAGAGATGGCCTCCATGGTCAGATTCCAGACAGAGGACGCAGACGTATTCTACCCTACCCTGGACCTTCCGTTCCAAGATGCGGAGCAGGCGTACCAGAGCACGATAGCTGGAGTCTGTGACAGCAAGTTCTCAGTGAAGCGCAAGGATATGATGGAGGCGCTGAACGACATCAAAAGTGTTTCGTCGGACAGTACTCCACTCGTACTCAATATCCGAGTGACTCCCAAAAAGGTGCAGATGGCGGCCAGGCAGGAGAAAAACAAAGCTCTGTCCACTATACCATCTGAGAGGATCGAGCTCGGAGATGGTGAGCCGCACATCATATACGTCAATCAACTATACTTTACGGAAGTGGTCGCGCTGGCGCCAGATGTTGCGCCGCTAAGGATTGAATCATGGAATCGCGCGCAAATAATCGTAAGGGCCGAAAATATACAAGACGGCACAATCGAGTACTACCTATCCCAGGTGGACTTACAAAAGCACAGAGAGGACGTGGAAAGCTCGCGAGACTAATAAAGCTGGCCACGAAAAATTGGGACGCCTACGACAAGACTTTCCTCACTACCTGCGAGGACAACGGCTTCGTTTTGAAGCTAAAGGGGTTGGCCCACGACGAAGAGATGGTCACCAAGACCATCAAGCAGCACGGGGACACGGTATCCCTTCTGGGCGTCTACGGCCGCTCAGCTAAGTTTAGTCGCGAGCGGCTGCTCGGGTACATCCTGATGTTTGTGGGCACACCAGTTATCCATGCCTATCCATGGTACGTAGCGATCTGCTACACCGACAAAAAAGATGTGCGACGTAAGGATCCAGCTCCCATAGCTACCGACGACAACATGCGCCTGTATAAGGCAGGCATTGGTGTATGCGACTACCTGCTAGTCTATAAAGGAAAAACCAGAGCGCACGATGAGGCGGGGTTCAGTGATGGGGCCACGCATTTAGAAACCGCAGACAATTGGAGAGATGGTCTATGACGAACCAGCAAAAAGACGAGGATGCGAAAGACGTACAGAACTACGAGAAGAAGATACTCTCTAAGCTAGAGACACTCCGCAGAGAATTTAAGACGTACTACGGATACAAGCCCTGCGGTCTCGACGAACAGGATGTTCAAGCAGCGATAGACGAAGCCAAAAATCGTAGGCATCATGCGGCGATGAAGAAGGTCAAGGAAGCCAGCGACGCCGTATCCTAATAAGGCGGCAAACAATGTCCCAAGATTACCTTACTGGATTAACCCCTGCGCAAAAATCGGCAGTAGAGCACCTAGACGGAGCAGCGATTGTCCTTGCTGGACCAGGGTCAGGCAAGACCCGGGTGATCACTCACCGAATAGCGCACCTTGTGGAACACCACGAAATATCACCAACCCACGTGGTAGCCATTACGTTCACAAACAAGGCTGCCAACGAAATGCGAGAACGTGTCCAAGGCGCGGTTCCGAAGGCACGTGCCAAGAAAATAGTCATCTCCACCTTCCACTCCCTGGGAGCTAGAATCCTTCGTGCAGAGCACGAAAGAGCGCAGCTCAGCTCCGGGTTCACGATCTGCGATGACGACGACACCAAGTCCTACCTGGTCCAGGCAACAGCAATAGTTACCGAAAAGGACAAGAAAGAGATCAGGGGATGGAAAGACTGGCGGAATCCAGATTGCTCTAAGAGATTCATATCTCGACTCAAGAGCCACCTGATCACTCCCGACGAGTATTTTGACCAGCTAATGGACCAAGGCGGAGGGGATGAAAAAGAGTTCTTCTACGCCAAGGTTTACGATAAGTACAATTACTTCCTGCGCCGCAATCAGTCCGTCGATTTTGACGATCTCATCATGCGCACTGTACGCCTACTGCGAGATGATGAGGACGTGCGGACCAAATACTCAACCTGGACAAGGCACCTACTAGTGGACGAGACCCAGGACACAAGCGTCAGCCAGTACGAGATGGTGAAGTACTTGGCTAGCCACTGGGGGAACGTGTTTGTGGTGGGAGATGGTGACCAATCCATCTACGCCTTTCGATTAGCGCAGCCCAAAAATCTGAAGCTCATGGAAAGAGACTACAAGGATGTCTCGGTTTACTTCCTAGAAGAGAACTTCAGATCAACACCTCCTATTGCTGAGGTGGCAAATTCCGTCATTGCGCACAACCCAGACCGACCCGACAAAAGCATCAAACCTGTGATCAAGGAAGGAAGTCCTGTCCGATGTGTGGTTTACCAAGACAATAGGCAAGAGGGTGCGGCTGTGGTAGACGAGATCACATCTGCCGTACGCGCAGGTCAAGCAGAGTTTCGAGACTTCGCTTTGCTCTACCGAGCTCACTTTCGATCGCGGATATTCGAGGAACTGCTGGTCACCCACAATGTTCCACATAAAGTCGTAGGCGGCATCGGATTCTACAACAGGGCCACAGTAAAAGACATCCTAGCATACTTGCGGCTCGTCGTGAACGGGGCAGACGAAAGCAGCTTCATCCGCATCTACAACAAACCACCGCGGCGTTTTGGGGAAGTGAGCTACGCTAAATTCTACACAGCGAAGGAAGAGAGGAACCTAACTGTCATGCAAGCGTTCAAAAAGAGGCTGCATGACGAAGTCCTCACAGGGCAAGCCAGAGCTGGGGCAGAGGAGCTGCGGCGAATATTCAAAAGCCTGCGTACAATGCCCAAAGATAAGGTCGCACCTATCATAGAACAAGCCGCCAAACTTTCGGGGTACGCCACCCATCTCAAGAAGGACTCAACCGAAAAGGGCATCGACAAGCTCAATCACCTCCAGGAGCTTATTGCTGCAGCCCATGAATTTGACGCCACCCATGGAGCGGGACTGCTGCGGTTCTTGGAATGGGCTGCCCTCATGCAATCCACAGACGAGGAAACAGATGGCAACCACGTGCACCTGATGACGTGTCATGCTGCGAAGGGCTTGGAGTTCAAGCAGGTGTATGTAGTGGGGGCGACGGACGGCCTTATGCCCATTATAAAGGACACCGATGACTACGGTAACCCCAAGTCCGAGGGTCAGCTGCAAGAAGACTTGGAAGAGGAACGACGTATATTTTTCGTCGCTCTAACTCGGGCGGAGCGTGAGCTCACCGTAACATGGCCTAGACGCGAGCTCCGCTTCAATCAATACATGGACTGCATGCCTTCCCCATTCATAGAAGAGATGGGAGACACCGTGGCGTATGCGGACATGAGCAACACCAATGCCGGCAGCTATTTACTACGCGCGTTGGACGCAAAGAAGCGCAGAGGAAGAGGACGACGAAGAGGGAAACGCAGACAAGCAGGGTGGCGTTAGCGAGGAGAATAGTAAAATGCACAACAAGAGATCCAGACAACACACAGACCGCGGATTCAGCTCCCTACAGGACCGCATCATCGGTATGAGATCACGCCCCAATGTCGGGCTTTTTGTAGATCTGGACGCCGTGTTGATCGACAACCACAACGAGGACTCTGTACTAGCTCCCCCCATTGAGGAGTTTGCTCGTACATCTGGGCGCTTATCCAAAGCTGTGGTTTACTACACCACTGTGATGGAGGAGGCCGATGGGCTCGATGCAGAAGAATGGCTGAAACGGGGCATTACTCCGGTGGCCACGACTGCACAGGGGGTAACGAAAGACGACGTAAACCTCCACCTGCTTTTTGACGCTCACACAGAAATTCTGCACGGCAGCATTGAAATCTGCATCCTGATTGTCGGCCCTACCGACTACACAGCGTTGGCTCGACAAGCAATCAGCAGGGGGATCACTGTCATTCTAGTAGGCAACTACCCACGTGACCGGCGCGTGCTGTCGCGCGACAGCTGTATCTATCTCCCGAGCCGCGCCATTTTCAAGGACGACAGCGACGAAGCGCCGCCTGTGGATAAGAAACCATCAGCCAACATCGAGTCTTACCCATTCGATGCACTTATCCGGCTGCTACATAGCAGCGAAGATCGAATGCCCTTCGTGGGAGCTCGCTATTTCATCAACAAGGTGATGTGGCGCCTGGACGGGATGCGCACCCCTGAGCTCAAGCAGCAGCTGTTCCAGCGTGCTGTGGATGCTGGGGTTGTCGACATCTACGACGTAGACAATGTCGACGGCACGCAGAACAAGGTGAGTGCCTGCCGCCTCAATCCAGGACATGAGCTAGTAGCCCAAGTAATCGAATCTAATGAAGATTCCTCCAATAAGACGGAGACAAAAAAGGTCGACGTCAAAATAGACACCGTCCAGAACGACAGTACCCAGGACGCCCGCGGCGAGAATCGGGAGATCTCCTTGTAAAATAAGGAGGTGCACCCCCGTCGGCCACATAGCTTATCCTTCCCAGGAGCGCGAGAAGCGCGTTTCCTGGTATCCCTTGAAACCGGACAGTGGTGGAAAGGGGTCCCGGAACAAGTATGCACGTACTTGTTGCCCACCCACAGTACCATCCTACTGGGGATCACAAAGCTCAACCAGCACGCCACAGGGACTAGCCAGCTAGGATACAGAAAACCTTACAGGTTTCACCAAGAAACACGTCCGCTCTTCTACAACCTTTCCGACGAAGAGCATCTGCGCGCCTTCTACCGCACGTTCCTCCATCTCCTATCCTACAGCGCCGGGCTGCAGCGGGGTCCAGACAAATATCGCTACTACATGGAGCTCGGAGAGAGGCGTGTCCTATGCAGAACTCCGCTCCAACTGCGCCGGCAGGATGCAGGCTTCGAGGACTACCTAGGAGAGGAAGTCCTAGAATTACTATGTGAGAACGCAAATTACCGCAACCCTCATCCCAAGTGTCACGCCACGTCTGGCCCTGTGCGCGAAGCTGCGTGTGCAGAATGGCGTAGAAAGTGCGCCCCCCAAAAAGCTTACCGATTCAGGATTCGGCGTGTACTAAGAAAGGGATCCGACGAGGTACGTGCGGCCACCATCAATGATTGCACTGAGCTAACCTTACCACTAGAGGTAGCCGAAAAGCTGGCGGAGCGTCTCCCAGATATGCTAAGACGTCTCTGGTCATACTCGCTTAGGCATCCAGAGCAGGTAGAGGTACGCCACGACCATTGCGAGAGCACGACGAGGATGCAGCTACATAGGCTGCCAGCCTTTGAGCACGAGCTCCTCCCACGACTGCCCAATCTTACGTTCGAGCCACGGTGGCAGCTTTTCTGTCACAAACGAGCAGATGTACAAGCTCTGCAAGAGAAGCCACGGCTCCCGCTGTACGAAGCGAAGGCGTGCATTCTTACATTGGTAGCGCTTTCCTTGATCCGTACCAAACGGCGGCGTGGTCAAGACATCCTACATCCATCGGTTGCGGAGCTATCAAGCACCCCTCAAATACAGAACCGCTGCATCGAGGCGCGGCCTCGCGCTCCTCCCTAAAAAGCGCAGATGGCGGCCTATGGGGGAATTTGCTAGCTGCGTACCAGCGAGGATGGATTGGTGCGCCTTATCGCAGATTTTTGACCATTTTAGTTGAATGCTCCTAGTAAACCCCTGGTGAATAACGTATGATATCTCCAGAGAAAATCGTGAGGGAGAGGGGATTATTTTCTTGACATCCAAATAGAACCTTGGTAGAACCGGAGACGGTTCAATTGCGGTCATAGACCAATTGCCACCAAATACCAATGGGCAACTGAACCATAAGCCATCTACAGGCCTGCGCAGCACGCGTGGGCTTTTCTGTTTTTGGCTAGATCCATTTTTCCATTGTCTCACAGACACATTTTACCATCACACCAATCTGTCACCGTTCATGCTTCCTATGCTGAATAATAGTTTTCCAGGCTGAAAAGAAGCTTTCAGAGATTCGTCCTTCATCTTGTAAAACAGAAGTAGGTTCCAACGGGTCCTAGAGGTGAAGTGTGCCTAAAGCTAGTCTAGATCAATCCAAAGTAGATGAGCTAAGAGAACGAGAGCAGCTGGAGGCCATTTTGCTTGGCCTTGAAGAAAATGCAGATAAATTCAAGGTCCCTACCTCCCTCGTCGGTGAATTGCGCTCCTATATAAACATTGCGAAGTCCATTCCAAAGCGTGTGACAGTGGAGGATAAAAAATCAGTGATCAAGGCGCAAGAAGCGCTGCAAAAAGCTCAAGCATGGCTAGATCGGGTGCTTGTCATGCAATTCTATATTTTCAGGGTTACACGAGCACTGCATAAGGCAGAAATACTAGCTCGGGCCGATCTTACAGCCGCTGGCGTGATCTCCAAAAGTACTAGCGCAGCGGCAGCTAAGGTGATTATGGCGAGCATTCTACCCGAGCTCGCTATCTTGCAGGAGAAGTGGAAAGCTCTAGAGAAGCTTTGTTCAGCTGTGCAAAGTCATCTAGGGGATGCAAAAGACACTATGCGCCTACAGATTCGCCTGGATGAGAACGCAAATTGGAATCGTAGGTACAGCGGCGGTTGAGTCATGGAAGGCGTTCACTCAAAACTAGTTATTTTTATGTGTGAAATCCTCAGGTTTTCCGAGGATACTACTATGTCCAGAGGCTTGTGATTGAGGTACAAACATGGCCACGATTCCATTTCTGACTGAAGCTGTAGCAGACGGTATTATTCGTGCACTGCGCTTTAGTGGTGTGATCACTGATGATGCATCTGCACAAACTCTGCGTGAACTTCATAATGGGCTCACCGAAGCAGAGATGGATGCGATCGTTTCTGGTCTGAACTTTGGGGCCAACATTGGGGGAAATATTTCTTCTGTGGATGACTTGTTTGCCTTCGTGGACTCAGACGCGCTTCCTGCTCCAAAGCAAGATCACACCAACTTTTTCCGTGTGGTACGCTGGCAAGAAGAGCCTCCGCTCCAAGATCCAGATAACGCGATGCTGACGGTATACTGGCCGTCTACTGAGCTGCGAGACATCTCTGCAGTAATAGGGCCTGACACCAATATATTGACTACGTATGGTACCGATGATACCTGGTACACAGCAAAGCTGTACATGGGTGGCGGAAAGCCAGTAGGCCTAAATGCGTACAACTTCGCAAAATTGGAAGCAGGGCCTGATGCTGCCATTGGCGATATTCCTGGGGTGAGGTTGCAGTGTGGATCGCCAGCCACCACAATGGACTTTGCCTCGATGTACTGGATGCGTTTCTGGTCATTTGGTGAGACACTGCACAGCGGGAACGACCCGTCTTTTATTTTTCCTCCACTTGCTCCTGTTTCCCTTGGCGGGTTCACCTATGCTAATACGAAGCCTCAATTATACGTTGGAGATTATGGAGGGCTTAGCGGCACCGACGCCTTTCTAGTTCAACCAGACGCCATCGATGGGGATTATCAGCTCCGGATCAACTACGACACCAATCCCCGTGGATTGTACATGAGGAATAGTCGGAGCGATTGGACGTTCAGGCTTCTTCTTAATGGTGGTGACGGAACCTTCGAGCGCACTATTGGGTACTACTCAAATCCTATATTTACGGTGCTTGGGACAGATCAATCCGCTGGGGTGGATTCAATAATCGCTTACTTCCGTGACAAGAAAACATCGTACTCAGCTCCATCTGGGCAACATCTTGTGCAGGTTTGGAGTGACGTCGACCGCAATCTAGGGAACTACAATCTACTCACTTGCTATACACACGATGGCGTCTTGGTCACCCCGGTGTTCCGAGTTTCCTCTTCTGGAGAATGCTTCAGCGGGACGCAGTTTACAAACGGAGGTGCTGACCTTGCTGAGTGGGTCACGGTGGCGGAGGATTACGAGAAGGGGTCGGTGCTGATGGTGAATGATGGTGGAGAGTACGTCCCAACAGACGAAAGCGGCACCACTAAAGTGGTGGGCGTTGTGTCTACCCAACCCGCTGTAGCTATGAACTACCGTGAATACGAAGACACGGAGAATACCATAGACCTATCAACCAAAATCGGTGATGGAGACATGGAAGAGGTGCTAACTCCAGGTGAGCATGATATCTCGGGGTGGATCACCATTGGCGGCGAAGGGTACGAAGTAGAAGAATCCGCTTACGACAGCGAAAAAGATCGCACACGTATTAAATTGAAGGGGGTAAACAAAGACAAGAAGATCCATGTGCAACGTAACGTGCGCGTCAAAGCCAACGTGGTGAAGTTGGAGCACCGGGTGCTCTTGGGCATCTGTGGGTTAATTCCTACCAAATGTACCACCTCCGCCGGAGATATTTCACCTGGGGACCTATTGGTTGCGTCGACAGATGGCCATGCAGAGAAGGCCCCTAATAAACCTGAGGCTGGTACTATAGTTGGCAAAGCGATGGAAGCGTTGGCTGGAGAGCCTGGTGAAACAGCAACAGGAAAAATCACAGTACTGGTCACATTGCAATAGAACACAGAAAACAGAAGCATAGGAGAGAAAAGATGGCGGATAAGCAAGAAGGAACAATTCTGGCACCAGTGCCTCCCCACATGACGGATCGTCTGGAGGAGGTTGATTTCATGAAAGCCAGGTTTCTCAGCAGAAACTTGGACTACTTCGAGTTGCAGCTGGCGCACACCAGAATGCAGCTACAGGAAGCCACGAGGTTGATGCAAAGCTTCGGTGACGCTTTGCTGGAGAAGTACCAGATCGAGTCGCATCAAATCGACATTAACACTGGGACAATCAACCGAGAAGCAGAAAAGCCGGCAGGGCAGCCTGATGACTCAAAATGAGCATGACGCTGTAAACGACTTGGAGCTGGAGATCTACGAAATACTCCAGGCAGCTTTGGTGCGCGAAGAATGCGCCGCCCGTGCAGCTGCTAGAGTAGAGTACGATCTGGTCCTGCTTCACCAAGAACAGCAGCTACGTGAGGAAGAGGAACCAGGGGAACCCGAGGACGGCGAAGCGGATGAGCAGGAAACTGAGGCGGCAAGCGAATCTTCCAGAGAATTCAGCACCGCGCAATTCCAGAGCATGTTCTCCAGCTTGAACACCTTACGTTTGACCGGTGAGCTCATCAAACTTCTTGAGCTAGAGGAGCTTGAGCAGGATATCAACCTCACGCTTATTCGCGACATGTTCGCCAAAAAACCGGCTACATCAGCTCAGCGCCGATCAGCTGGAGAAGCCTTTATTGGAAGCGACTTAGATCTGCTGTTCAAAAATCTCAGACAGACTGCTGAACGTAAGCAACGTATGAACCGTACGAGGTAGCTGTGTCGGACAATCCTAAAACCGGCAAAAAAGCCGACGCCAACGCAGGCAAATCTACTTCTGGCAAGAGAGTAGTGCGCACTCCTGGTGGGATGCAGCGCGATGGTATGGGGAGCGGCGGTCTGGTAACCACTTCCAGTGCATTCGATACTGTAGTAGTACGCGATCCAAAGATTGGAAGCCAGGGTAAATCCATGGTCCAGTCTCAACCGTCGCCGCAGGAGATAATGCGGAGGACGAGCGAGCTGGCTCAACGGGAGGCGGAAAAGGCTGCCCAGAGGCAACGTAACGACAAGTTCAAACGGTTTCTGCTGGGAAGAAAGGAGATCTCTGGTCCGCGCTGCCTGCCATTAATAAGCGCACTTCAGCTTCGAAAGACATCTCCTCCAATACGCGGAGGAGCTGCAGGAAGCTGGATATGCGGACTACCGCATGCAATCAAGTACAAAGAGCGGAAGTACGAAAATCAGCTGAACGAGTACAGAGTATTTATCGAAGGCGCCGAGGTAACCCACTACGTCGAGGGTGATCTTAGTTGGACAGTTGAGTCTACAGGCGGAATGAACACCGCGCGCTTTGTGCTCAATAATAATCAGGATGCCTTCATCATCACCCCGATGAACATCTGTGCCGGACCGTACTCAACCAGTGCATGGCGCCTCAGTAAAACCGGGAACAAAGAAACAGCTGTCAGCGAGTCCGTTTATCGCAGCAACTACCGTGTGGATGAGGCCGCAAAGTGGCGCATCTATAAAACCAAGTACGAGGCGGTGGATCCCGAAGGAAAGGGAGGAGCTCCACAAATAGACCAGTTCACAGGAATGTGGCTATATCCACTAAACCCCTATTCATGCATCTTCGATAAGCATGATACCGTACGAATATTCGTTCGCCTTCCTCACGTGTCCGCTGTGAAGCGCAGGGGGTACAGAGAATGGTACGACCTCTGGATGCCTGCATTTACTGGGTTCATCAAAGACTACACATGGAACGATGATCCTGTCGGTGGAAAGAGAGTAGTGAATATTACTTGTTATGACTACCGCGGGCTTATGGAAAGGATGCGCGTTCGCACATCGTACACTGGGACGAAAAGCGGAGCACCGTCTGTGAAGGATAGGAGTCAAACAGGCAAAAAAGATGAAAAGCCGTCTGATCAAAAAGGAACAGACACCAGTAACGTAGAACCATCTCACATAAGAAAAAACTATCTGCGTTGGGCAAAAATTGTGGCCCAGAAAGTAGAAGCCCGGCTTAGGAAAGCGTATCCATGGTGGACCAAATCAGTGGACAATCCAAAATGGTTCAATCCATTGGTATTTGCTAACGAGACGTTCGCGTTTGAGTTTACTATGAACCATATGCATACGTTGATCTTTACGCAATGCATAAAGCTAGGGTGCAAAAACGGGGTCAACGGTCTCATGATAAAGCCGTGCAAAGGCGCGGACATCCTCATAGGTGGCCAAGCTGTGGCCGGGCGTAATTTTGATAGCCAGTGCGCCAACGCGGCAGTATCTACAGCGGACAGAGCTATGGCTGACGCGGCCACAGGAATAATCAGAGCGGTCGGCAGCATCCTGACCTACTATGGATTTCTTCCGTATCAGGACGGTACTATCAAACAACTTCGCCCAAAAACAAAGGTGAAAGCATCTGGAGGAGAGCTGACTTTTGAGATAGAGGAGATCGATGTCACGAAGACAGCAAAGAAGTTCAAAGAAAAGCGTGAGAAAGGAAACGCGCTTTACTTGATACGCGATCTCAAAAAAAGGTTCAGCGCGTTCGACTACAGGGACAAATTTATTACCAATGTAGCTATATACTTTACCTCATACAAGGCGCTATTTGAGACGTTTGGTGTATATGGACAACAAGGTTCGCAGCAGGGACTTGCCTACGTACAAAAGTCGCATATTCAAAATAGGAGGAAAGCCATATGGAAGGCCCTGTCTGATAGAGATGTCCCCGATGTAATCGATAAGCTCCCTGTATGGATGCGCAGGGCAGGCAGAGCAAATCCATTTTTGAGCCAGGGACACAAACGCCGTGGATTCAAGTTCACTGATCCAAGAAGCAACAAGGTAAAGTCCAATATCGCTCGTCTGCGTAAAGAGATCTCCCTGTTAACTATCAAAATAAACTGCTTCGCGAAGCTAAGCCGCGAAATGAAAACGGATGCATCAAACTACTACAATGTTCCGTGTGCCAAGAGGTATGGAATTAAGGAACCTCCGAAGAGCCTAGAAAACTTTGACCTGAAACTAGCGCAGCTAGAGAAAGAAAAGGAAACGCTCAAACAAAGGTTGGATTGGAATAGCAAGCAGGATCGAATCGGAGTGATATTCGAGCAGAGGTTCGCAGAGGAGGTTGGTTGGAAGAAGCTATTTAACATAGCCAGTAACCTAACCGATGAGTATATTGAGAAGTTTGCCTTGGACGCCGCACTGGCAGTAAGGGAGCAACGAGGTATATCTGCAGGATCGTTGAATGCTACGTACAAACTTGCAGACCTAGGCATAAAAAATAGAGCTACAGCGGATGGCGTTGACGTAGGTAAGGCCCTTCATGCTTATTTACTGAAATTGATGGGCAAGATTGAGCAGGACATCGCCGATGGTAATTTTAGGAGGATTAGGAAAAACAGGGCTATAAGGGCTATTAACGCCGCTTTACGGCGTATGCGTGATCTTCGGGCGACTATTGAGCGCAGTCTCTCAGAAAGAGTCAAGCTCTCTATCGACAACCCAGCGGTTTTTAATCGAGCTCGTCAATTCAAGGAATCGGTACGGGATCAAACGGCAGCTGGATTGGCATCACAATCTCCTGGTGTGAACACAATGGGCGAAGCGCTCATTGCCTACGCCCACTTCGGTAGAAAGCAGGCAGGTATCTTCGCCGACCTAGTTACAGCCACAGATCGAATAAACCCACACCCACTAGCGGGTAAGTCATTTGAGCAGTCGGTGGAGTACCTATGCTGTGAGCAGCAGCGCATAGTCCGCGGCGTAGAGGTAAACATAGACAGCTACCGAACCGACAAAACCAAACTGGACGGTTTCAACCGCACCGCTCTCTTCGGTGTTCTCGGACGACCGATGACGTTCGCTGAGGTCACCGAGGTCGGGAGAGGCACTGTCAGCGCTCTAAAAGCAGACTTTTCTCCGTACAACGTATTTTACCATCTCCTGCGTCCAGCCAGAGGGACTGGTGCGGCGACGATTGTACAGCAGCATCTCGGTAACGTTGGCACCAATTCAACCTCCCTGAACTACAAAACACGCAAAGCGCTTCTGGACGACATTTGTTCTACTTTAGATTACCAATTTTATGTGTCAGGGTACGGCGATCTAGTATTCGAGATACCTCATTATAATGCGATGCCTGCAGATTTCGGCTCCGACTTTTCTGGAGCGTACACTGTTGAGAAAACCTGGAAGAACTCCTCTATTGCTGAGGAGTCACAGGAAATACCCACCGCTTGGGTATTGGAAGGGCTGGAACCACATCTCCAGATAGACCAAGTAACAAAAGGGAAGGCCCCTACAAACAAGCTCCGCCACATCGTTATCATGGCTCCTATCCTAGCCCGTCGCTTAGGCGTGCGTGTAGAGAATATCAATTTGCGCATACCAGGCGTCGGTGCCCCTGGAGCTGCTGGGCAGACACAAGCCCTAGACCAACTGCAGGTATACGGGCTATTTCATATTCAGCGGCAATTGGGGAGATCACATATCCTCAACATGGCCATTCAGTTTCGTCCGTACATTTTGCCTAACAGGCCTATACACTTCATCCCAAGACAACGGATCGGTCTTCCTCAATCAGTCACGCACACTATGTCCGCCCCCAACGGGGAGTGCACTACAGATTTAAACCTCACCTATACTCGCTGGCTATTCCGTGACGGCACCTTTCGTTTCATTGCCGGCGGCGAGAGGCAGCCGATCGACTACACAGGATTCTTCACGGGGCTGTCCTCTTTCCAATCTAAGGAAGGCGTACGCTCAGGCAAAAGCGCCACGAAGACGGGTAGCGGCGCGTCGAGCTGCACGAGCCGCTTGGCAAACAGGGCGCGACAAGCGAGCGCGTTCTCCGCTAGCGTCGCTGGCACGTTTGGCGCAGACTTCGCGACTCAGCCACCATCAGGAACGAAGGCATCCAGACCACAAAAAGAGGAGAAGCGTGCCACCATTACGAATAAAGCTGGCATCGTCATGAGTGAGACCCCAAAGAAAGATGAGCCTCAAGGGACCCCCCAAAATACGCGCACGGATTTGGACGTCAGTGATCCAATGAAGTACGTCAATAGCCCATGGAAATATCTGAACCATAAGAAATACGAGGCCTTTGGTTACTTCCGTGTTGCCACCAGAAGCGGGTATAGAAAACTATTTCGGAGCCACAGCAAAAAGGATTACATGCACAGCGGGCTGGATGTAAAAACCGCCACTGGTACACATTGCCTGGCACCGATAGATATAGATTATGCTGATGCGGGCATGAAGGTTGGGCCTCTTCAAGGGGCTACCAATTATGGATGGATCCGAGCAGATAAAGCCAAGAACGCCGGTGCGTTCAGAGTCAGAAATCGAAGCAAAATAGGACCGTACTACAAGATATATGTCGATCAGTACCTCATGTGGTTGGGACTAACTAACAACGGCACCAACCCAAATGGGCTTAGACTGGAATGGTATTACGGAGGTACTGGATTGTGGATCGACTGCTGGGGCTATTTCCAGCTACCTAAGGGTGGACAAAAGAGTGGCCGCATACGCTGCATGTTTAGATACATTCACTTAAACAATCTTGTACGCAAAGAAGGGAAGGTGCTTGGAAAGGATGTGAAAGAGGGGACCAAAGGTAATCCAGTCTTTCGTGCTGGAGACACCTGCTGCTACGTAGGTGCCTCTGGAGCAACGGGCCCGCACTTGCACGTGAACATGTATATTGCACAAGGGCAGGCTGAGAGCAAGAGCGACAAGCATCAGACCAAAATAGCTATAGCCGCGAATAAGTATTACATAGACTCAACGCTTGCCATGGCCGCTGGAATGTGGAAAGCGCGCGGAACAGATCCAAAGGCTAAGGATAAGATGAACCGGCGCGCAAATGATTATTGGCAGCGCAGGTTAGGGAGGGTGCTAAAAAAGAAGAACATCACGATCAAGGACGTGGTTGAGTATTTCCAAAAGAGGTCTCGTTACCAGCAATATGTGGGGGACTCGAAGGTACCTGGGGCCGCGGTTCGCGGAACTAAAATACCGCTGACCTACGTCAACATCACCTTATTTTTCAATCCAGAGCAGTTCATAAATCTAAAGAAGAGACAGCATCCATTTGCCTACTTCTCCGGTAAGTATAGAAAGTTCCGGGGGGTTGCTTACAATATTCTACACGGTAGCCGCTACTCCAGAAAGACGTTGTACCGAAATATCTGCCGGATGGAGCTGAATAAGGTGGTCAATGTTTAGAACAGAGCATCGAAAGATTGCGGCAGAAGGTTAAGCGCTTGGAGCGGTAGACGGTACCGATATAGGAATTACCTTAAAGCTGTGCTCTCTCCATACACTAGTGGGTGGAAAGATTGCATGAAAGGTAAAACAGTAACCTTGAGAGGAAAAACATACACCGCGCTAGGGGTTCTTGCTCACATCAAAGGAGGCTGGATTAGAGGGAGTACCCCACTTTCCTATATCCGTGGCAGAGCGCGTGCTAGAGTGAGGGCCGCAGGAAAACGCGCCTTGAATTTAGAGCAGATACGCGCCACCGCTGGACGTACTAGCGGACTTGGAATTGGCTACATTTACTACAAGTAGAGGCAAGCAATGGTGATTTCATCTAATCAGATGTTATACGAGATCGATAAGCTCGACGAAGCGGATCGAAATCGCCGCCTGCCGGTACGAGCGGTAGTAGAACACTCTCTACCTGAAACCGAATTTCTATCCTTAGGCATGGCGCTTAATCCAGGACGGACGCGTATGCGAGTCATGCACCCATACATGGGGTCCAACAGTTGGATACGCGTGCTTCCGGAAGCAGGGACCACTGTACTCACCATGCAGAGAGGTGACAGCGTACGTGAAGAAATCAGTGGCTACGTCAACGTAGATCCTGCTGGCAAGTCGAAGCTCTACAGAGAGGGCCAACTATTATATCGTCCTTTAGACCCAGGTGAAATAGAAGTGATGACAGCTGGGCGCGCGTACGCTTTCTTTGGTAGCCTAGGCGATATAGAACTACGTGGCGGCTCCTTACGACATGAGCTACGCCAAACGCACCTGGACATACGTTCTATCGCTCCAACATACAACAGGCGGCTCCATTTAGCCGCACCTGCAACCATTGCGCATGAAGAACGGTTTGGTGTGGTAAAGCGACCAGATCAG
>Ga0180438_10006047_pt1 | contig 16554 bp, 13 predicted proteins | sample SS_ome_12_FD_132455 | JGI IMG/M metagenome (GOLD analysis project Ga0180438, IMG submission 132455) | Hypersaline lake sediment archaeal communities from the Salton Sea, California, USA - SS_3_D_2 metaG | ecosystem: Environmental > Aquatic > Non-marine Saline and Alkaline > Hypersaline >...
GATATCCAAGTAATACATGGGGAATCTGGGTGATTTACTCTATCATTCGAACCAGTTTTTGGCCATTTGATATGACATAAGAGCTGAACGTCTGGCATTGTACTTTATTGCGTTCATATGCCCAGGGAGCGCTATCTCAAATTCCATCTCCGAGATACGTCTGAGTGACTCGACAAGCTTCTTGGGACTCCCTGTCGGAAAGTCAACCCTACCAAAGCTTCCCCCGGGAAACATCGTGTCGCCTGTAAATAGGATTCCTGAGTCCTCAACCTGCATGACAATGCTTCCTGCTGAGTGTCCGGGAGTGTGAAATACCTGCAGTCTGACATCCCCAAAGTCGATGATGTCTCCCTCCTCAAGCACCACATCAATCTTGAAAGGTGGTAGATCCACTCCAAATGTGTCCCCAAGTGTATGGCTCATATCTCCATTATTAATAGGATCAGCTTCAGCTTTGTGTAAGTAGAGCTTGGGTGAACCCTTCTCCAGAAGTGGAATGACACCGCCTATATGATCGATATGACTATGGGTGAGTACCACATCAGTAATTACATCGATTGAAGAGCCTTGCGTCTGCAGGTCTTTATCGAGAGATGATGTATAAAGACCAGTTCCAGTATCAACAAGTACCTCGTGGTTTCCCGATTTGATGTATGTAATGTTGGAATCGAAAGAACGACTGACAATGAAAAAGATGGAGTCTGTAATTTGGTCAAGCAAAGTATCACCTCAATTGCTCAATAATTCTATCAATCTCATGATGATTGTTGTAGAAGTGTGGTGAAATGCGTAACCTACCGTTCCTCACTGAACAATGTATATTGCTCTTCAGTAGATTCTTGTGTAGACTCTCAACATCGGTTGGCTCACACGAAACTATGGCTGAGTTGGAGTCTGGACCAAAGTCATAGAATGGGACATTATTCTCAGAGAGTCTCTTTCTGAGGTAGTCAGCATTATCCATAGCAGCTCTCTCTCTTGTTGTTCCAGGAATTTGAAGCAGTGTCTTTAGTGACTCAAACAAACCAACATAGGCTATCATTGCTGGAGAACCAACTTGGAATTTCCTTGCATCAGGCAATGGAGTTCGTTCGAAATAGCCAAACTCCATGAGCTGGTCAACTCCCCACCAACCAATAAATCGTGGATGAAGGTCATCCATTATCCTCTTGCTGACATAGATATACCCGGCTCCAATTGGTCCAAGCAGCCACTTCGCTGCTTGGCCAGTTGCAAAGTCAACATCCAGTTTCGCTAAATCTGTATCAATACAACCTGCAGCTTGTATGATATCAGCTACAAGTAGTGCAGAATTATCATGCGCGAGTTTAGACAGCTCAGCCAAGTCAGATCTGTAACCAGTCCCAAATTGTATCTGACTGATAGCCAACACTTTTGTGTCTTCATCAACCTTGTCCCTGAAGTCATCCAGTGTGGCTGCACCATTCTTCGATTCGACGACCCTGAGTTCAAAGCCATATAGTCTGCTGGCATTTTGCCATGGGACATAATTCGCTGGAAACTCGAGGTCACATATCACAACATTCGAGTTCGTGGGGTAGTCTATGCTATGTGCCACAGAGTTTATCCCTGCACTCGTACTTGACACGAATGCATATTGGCTATAGTCCCCACCAAGGAGCAAGGCTAGATATTGTCGAATCTCCTTGAAGGTGTTCAAGGTGTCTTCGAACTTGCCAATCGCCTCGGTTCTGTCATCAAGATATTGCTTCATCGCAGTGAATGTGTTTGTTGGTGGGATGCCTGTTGATGCATTATTTAGATAAGTCATCACAGAAAGTGTTGGCCATTTCTCTGCAATGAATTCTCGGTCGATCAAATCGGTCATGGTGAGACTCTTGAGTGGCATTATATTGATAAAGCTCACTGCGGATGAAGTCCCCCCAAGATTTAAACGGTGATTAGATACCCTAAATTCTGGAGAGGCATTTGTCCGTGTTCCGTAGGTTGACCGGGCGCTCGAAGAAGCCAAAAGAAGATGAAGATACATCAGTAACAGCAAATGCTGATACTACTTTTGCGACGAGTGTGCCCGTGGCAAAGGAATCTCCCCCTTCACCTATGGGTAGATTGGTTGCCTCCTCTGAAGATGTCAGTTTCGATCCCGAAGCCACAGCTGAACATGCAAGGTATGCCAAAATCAAGCCACAAAGCGCCGAGGAGATAGTTCCTGGTCATGTTCTGAAGCGTGATGAACTTGGCAGAGTTCACATTAAGATTGTATTTTATGGCCCCTCCCTCTCAGGTAAGACCACTGCGTTAAGGTGGTTGTTTGCTAATGTACGGTCATTGGCGAAAGGCAAGATAATTGAGATCCATGACGAGCTTGGTCGGACCACTTTCTTTGACTTTGTCCCAGTCACAGCTAGTGAGAGAATTGTGTTTGATGTATTCACAGTCGCAGGACAACGCCGACATGCAAGTCAGAGAATCAAGGTCCTACGAGATTGTGATGGGATGATTTTCATGGCGGACTCAACTCCCGAACAGATGAATGAGAATCTTGCGTCAATACAGGAGTTAAGAATCGCTTTAGGTACAGATAGAATGGCAACATTACCCATTATAATCGCCCTGAACAAGCGAGATCTTCCTAATGCACTACCAATAGACTATATGGTTCAGATGTTGGACTTGGAAGGGCATCCTGTGTTTGACACGATTGCGACAGAGGGGAAAAACCTTCTACGGATGTTCCAACGTGTGCTACGAGATGCATTGATTTTCAAAGTTGGTATCTAAGTTTTTTTTCCTTCTGAAACCAGTTCATTCTCCAACATCAACCGAAAAGAAGAAAAATGCAGTTAGTACCCTCCGAGCCACACATAGCCCCGTGGTGTAGTGGTCCAGCATCGGTGGTTCTGGCCCACCGGACCTAGGTTCAAATCCTGGCGGGGCTACCAAATCCTTGTCTTCAAACTACTGGTAAGGTTAACTTCATCTGTTTTTGTTAGCATATTTACTTGTGAGTATCTAGTATGAGAACGATTCAAGGAGTGGGTATGATTCTCCTCCTCTTGATATGCCTGCATACAGTATCAATGCATCAAGTTGCTGCTCCTCCAGTAGGCTATGGATATACTTGTGGTCTAGTATCAGTCTTGGAGTCGGATATTCAAATCTCATCTGCAATAGTGAATGCTACCATCATCCCTGAGAAGATTGATGAAGCGAACTTGACCCATAACATCGAGGTTTCTTCAAGATATAATCTAACAAACACTGCAGATCATGAGGCAAAATTCTTGACCTCATATATACGGGAAACATGGTCTCCTCATATTGTATTCGGGAGTATTCCGAATAATATCACCTTAGAAGGAAACAGCTCTCTGTATAATGCTTCAATAATATACAACATCTCAAACGATACACAGCTACCAAATGAACTAAGTTCAAGATTTACAACGGAGTTCTTCTCGTCTTTCATTGATTACCAACTTGATATTGTTAACCTCACATTTGCTGCTCATGCGAATCTTGTCTTATCGTTTCAAACAATGTTCGTTGTGAAATGCTACGGGAATTACTTTGATTTTAGATATGGTCTAGACACACAGAAGCTATCGCTTGACTCAACACAGCTAGATGGGTGGTCTAGTGTGTCAAACACCTCCCTCCTATTCGAAACGGTTTTTCTGAACGGCAATTCACTGAGTGTGGGCCAGTTAGATGATTCATTATTCGCGACGTGGTCTATCTCTGATTGGGATTGGTGTGGTGAGATCATATATCCGGGTTTACAATTTGATTTTGATGTTTTTGGCGATTACATTGGAGTCCAGCTCTGGCAATCTGCATATTCTCCACCGTCTATTGATGCTAGAGGTCCAGCTCTCATTCTTATCATTTCTATTGTTGTTGGTGGGTCACTCATTCACATATTCACAAAAGCTTCACCGGACAAGTAGCTAATAACCTATGAATTGCTCCTGAAATGAAAGGTTGAACGCTCGAAACAGCCATCAGTGACACGAAAACACTTTGGAATTGTGGATTTTTCGATATCGAAACCTGTTTTACAATATCTTTTCGAAAAATGGTAATATGTTTCGATATTTTAGAAAATATTTGCATTTATGCATAACCGCAAAGGTTTTTAGAGAACTAACCTCCGTTTCAGATGGAGAATGAATCCGCAGGTAATGCTCATTTCGAGTTTCCTGTTACTGAGTCTGCGTCCCTCCCGGCGGAGAAAACAGGTGCGGGTTCTCTCCAAATTTTCATTTTCACTCATACAATAATATGGGAATCTTCATATCTAAATCAATCCACGGCAGCGATTGGAAGTGTGATTAATGGAGCAAGTCGAGCTTGGCTGGGATGAGTTCTGAGCGGAGATTTTCCGTGTCAGACATCGAAGTGCAATACAGGGAATCGAGCAATACGACAAACTCATTGTGTCTTTCGTCATTGAGGTACTGAACCTCAAAAAAGGGGCTGAGCTTCTTGATATTGCATGCGGTGCTGGAGATCACTCGGTTGAGTTTGCCAAGCGAGGTTTCAAGATCACTGCCTTTGATATCTCACAGTCCTTAATTGATGTTGCCAAGGAACGAGCAAAGAGTGAGAAGGTTGAGGTCAATTTCTATACTAGTGACATGCGAGACATGAGCTTCAAGTCACAGTTCAAGGTTGCAGTCATGCTGAGTCATAGCTTTGGCTTTTTTGACCACGAGATGAACAAGCATGTTTTGAAGGGGGCGTATGATGCCTTGAAAGATAGTGGTTGCCTTCTACTTGACCTCATGAATCCATACAACCTGCCTAGGTTCCAGAAGACCTGGACTCAGCTTGAGGGTGGATTCTTGTTAAACGAACCCCATGTATTGGACGCACCCGCAGGTGTCCTCCGTGGTCGACCAGCTATGTTCATTGATACAGAAGATGATCGGATTGTATTGATGGACCAAGACGCACTTTCAAATAACGACATCCGGATGTACACTGCCCTTGAAATTCGAGAAATGCTCAAGGAAACCGGATTCAAGAAGATAGAGTTCTACGGACAGCACATTCTACCTCGACTACCTTACGCAGCTAACTCGGAACGAATGGTTGTTATTGCACATCGTTAGATTTTCTAATTACTCACTGAACAAACCCGGTGGACCCCTATATCGAAACGGTCGAGCGGATGTGTCGCGAACAAAGAGGTCTCCGTCAATATATCCAAAGAGCATGTAGTTCATCAGACAATGAACTAGAATCTTCCTCACCATTTCTGAATCAATTCCTGTACGTTGGCTTATGTCTAAAATCGTGACTTCCTTCTCAACAGCAGCAATCTCAAGGACTGATTTCCAGAGCTTAGCTCGTCTTCTTGTACCAGGAAAAAGTCCAAGTCCCACTACCAGTAAAACAACCCCAAACAGCAATATTCCTAGAAAAATCCACTGAAACCCAATGTAAGCCAAAGGTCCAATCATAATATACATCATAAGTCCCATAATCATGAGAATAGGTCCCAAACAGATTCCCAAGAGTGATAGAACATCCCTACCACTATTGTACATATATGCCATGAGATAGAGAAGGTTTCAGAGCAAAAATATTTTATCAATTACATTTGTCTTTCAGTTGTTCCCCTGTAGAAATACTTTTAATCATCCAATCGCGAGGTCGCGCAAGCCACCAGTGAGTTTGCTGGTGACCCCGACGAGTTCTCTCGTGTGATAATGGACAGTTGGGGATATGCTATCGTATAAGTTCACGAGGGGACAACAAACTAAGTAACAAGGAGACATCTTGATGGTTAAGATCAAAGAGCCAGATGCGATAAAGAGGCTCATCCTTTCAGATGATTTTGCGCATAAGAGAATCATCTCTATCAGCGCTCACATCGACCATGGAAAGACCACAACTACCGACTATCTGATGCGTCGTGCTGGTCTCATGAGTGATGCTGCCGCTGGACAGGCATTGATGACAGACAGTGACGAAGAGGAACAGGAGCGAGGTATCACTATCTTCACCTCTGTTGTCCTACTCAACTTCGAGATCGAGGGCGAGGAGTATCTCGTTCAGCTGTCTGACACTCCGGGACACCTTTCATTCACAGGTGAGGTTTCTCGAGCCCTCCGTGCCAGCGATGGTGCAGTCATTCTGGTTGATGCGCTAGAAGGAGTAATGACGCAGACCGAGACGAATATCCGCCTAGCGGTTGGTGCGGAGGCATGCAAGCCTGTTTTGTTTGTGAACAAGGTGGACCGACTCATCAACGAGTTAAAGCTCCCACCTGCAAAGGTGTACGAGAGGATTGATATCATCATCTCAAAGGTCAATGAGTTGATTAAGAAAGTTGCACCGAAGGAGTATGCTCTAGACTGGAGAGTGAGTTTTCAAGAGGGAAGTGTGGCAATCGGTAGTGCCAAGACTGGTTGGGCTTTCACCATGAAGACCCTTGAGAAGAAAGGCATCAAACCCATAGTGGTCTTTGAGAAATACAATGAAGGTGACGATAAATGGCTCAGGGAGAACCTACCACTGGATGATGCGCTCCTAGAGATGGTCGTGAAGCACCTTCCTAATCCGAAAGATGCTCAGAAGTACAAGATACCTCGAATTTGGTCTGGAGATCTTGAGAGTTCAGAGGGCAAGGCACTCCTAGACTGCAACCCGAAGGGACCGCTGGTTGGCATGATAACGAAGATATTCATTGACCCCAAGAGCAAGAGACCCACTCTAATTGGTCGCGTCTTCTCTGGCACAATCAAGTCCGGACAGGAGATTCAGCTCGTCAACATGAGACAGAATGCCAAGGTCAAACGACTCGGTGTCCAAGAGATCACAGATATCCTAGATATGGATGAGGTCCCAGCTGGTAACCTATTTTCCGTTTTCGGGTTTATGTGTCCGAGTGGTGAGTCATTCGTCACGCCTGGTTCCGATATGAAAGGCTTTGAAGCCATTGAATATGTGAGTGAACCTGTTGTGAGCAGGAGTATCAAACCAATCGATCCTCAAGAAATTGCTAAACTTGGAGAAGTTGTATCAAAATGGATCATGGCTGACCCGACAGCAAGGTTTGTACATGACAAGGAGTCGGGTGAGTATCGTCTTGACGGTATAGACCCTCTACAGATAGAGATTCTGACCAAGAGGATCAATGAACAGGTCAAGATTAGGGTTTCTGAACCTATCATTGTGTATCGTGAGAAGATGACTGATCGTGGTGACGAGTTCCACACCAAGTCTCCCAACGGACACAACAGGATTCGAATGTACCTTGAACCCCTTGATGAGAAGACAGTGGAGCTCATCAGAAAGAAGAAGATTACTGCGGATATGCCAGACCGAGAACGTGCAGCTATCCTCCGAGATGAGGCAGGCTGGGATGCCAAGGAAGCTCGAAAGATCCTTGATATCTATGAGTCCTCCATGCTCGTTGACGCGATGAGTGGTGTTCAGAGATTCGAGCGTATCTTTTCCTATCTACAGACGACATTCCGTGAGTTCATTGATAGTGGTCCAATTGCCAAAGAACCCGTGATGGGTGTCAAGGTGGTCTTGACTGATGCGACCGTTCATACAGACCCTGCTCATACAGGGTACAATGAAGTAGCTACAATGGTGAGTGCAGGTCTGAATATGAGTTTCCTGACAGGGCGACCTGGGCTGTTTGAACCAGTTCTGAACACAGACATCAAGACTCCTACAGACACTCAGGGCCAAGTGATTAAGGTCCTCACAGGTCATCGAGGCCAGATTGTGACAATTGAGGGTGAAGAGGACACGGTCACCGTGAAAGGCACTCTTCCCACAGCTGAAACCATCGGTATTGCTGATGAATTTCGAAGTGCCACAGCTGGTCGCAGCTTCTTTGGTTATGAGTTCCGAGGATTCGAACCCCTTCCAGGCAACTTGCAGGAAGAAATCATCCTTGAAATCCGAAAGAGAAAGAGCATGCCAGAGGAGATGCCCAGCCTAAGCTCATGGAACCGATGGGTCTACAGACGAACCTAGAGTGGTTCATGGATGCAAGGGACATTCTTCTGACTGTCCCTTGTCATAGCTTTTTTTGATTCTAGGATAGACTTTTGACTCACATAGTATGTTCTCCAAGTGATTGATATGAAGCTCGACCCTGTTGCACTCTTAGAAACCCTTGTTGCTTTTGACACAAGAAATGATGAAGATGTGAAGGCCACTCGAAAATGCCCGGAATACATAAACTCCTTTCTCAGTGATTTTGGTTTTCATACTGAAATCATTGAATCAGAGGGGTATTCGACCTCCTTTGCAAGGCGAGGTCATGGCGGGTTCAAGATACTTTTTCTCGCTCATTTTGATGTCGTTCCATTTGGCGAAGGATGGAACTCTGACCCACTCAAGTTAAAGATAGATGGTGATAGAGCATATGGTCGAGGCGTTTGTGACGACAAGGGCAACATTGTTTCGCTCATCCTACTTGCCGAAAAACTGGCAGAGTCGGACTTTCCATGCACAGTAATGATTGCGGCATCCGGTGATGAAGAGATAGGTGGTCGAAATGGTGCTGGAGTACTTAGAGAGTATTTAGTTAAGCAGGGTCTCTTTCCGGATTATGTGGTCATAGCTGATGGATCAGGGCAGCAAATCATCCATCGTAGAAGGAACATTGTTCCCACATTCATCAAGGTAAAAGAACGAAAAGAGATGATTAAGGGCAAAAGGGAGACTGTGAGGGTAGAAACTGAAACCTTTGGCTCTGACACTCGACATAGTGCATATCTGAGATTTGGTGTGGATCGACACGCCATGATTGCAGCATCAAAGTACCTTGATCTCCATCCCTATGCAGTAGTGGAGACCGTTCGAGGTGCATTTCTGAAGAGTAATGTTGTACCTGACTGGGTCGAGATGGATGTGATTCATCCTGACGAGTCCGGCTCAGAGCTTGCTTATGATGCGTCTCTAACCAATCTTATGAGATCCCTACTTGCAGTATCCCAACTGGCATTTCCAACGAAACACTCAGACAAAGGTAAGAACATCTGCCCCAACATTCTATCGAAGGAGAATGACCTATGGACTCTCTATGTTGATATTCGAGCTATGACTAATGATGCTGAAGCTGTCAAGGCGGCCTTTCAAGAAGCTCTCAAGGGGTTGGTGGATATCTTTTCTCTCCAAGTCCATGCTGGAATAGGATACGTGGACTGCGACCCTGACTCACATCTTATTAGAGCGACTCGATGGGCTCTTGAGAAAGAGGGCATTCCATATAGGATAATCGAAGGTTTTGGAGGTTCTGATTCCCGATACTTTGCAGGTGAGGGAGTTGACTTGTTTGATTTTGGTCCCGTTGGGGATAATGTCCATGGAGCCAATGAGTGGGTTTCGATTAAATCTATCAAAGAGAATGCTGAAGTCTTTCATACTCTCATCGATGTGCTCATTAGGAAACCTGGTTCACTCTAGGACGTGATAGTGCTTTGTATCACTAGATCGGGTCTTACTAATCACTAAGGGATATTGCTACTAAGAGTTTCTCATCACCAAACGTATATTCTTCGTAAAACTGCCCTTGGGGTTTTTTAGCTTGTGTCAGGCTCTCAGCCAGTGTTTCTGCCGAGATGTATGATTCATGAAACTCAACCGATTCCGCCATTAGCTTGCTTGAAGAGTATTGAACCTCAATTCTGTCATTGACATTAAGATCCGCGGACTTCCGTAGGTTTTGAACACGTCGAACGAACTCACGAGCCAGTCCCTCCAATCTCAGTTCATGTGTGAGTTCTGTTGTCAATGCAGCGAGGTAAGACCCCTCTGAAGCTGTAGAAAAGCCCTCTTTAGGCTCAACTATAACCTCAACTTCTTCAGGTAGAATTTCGAACTTGTCCCCATTCAATATCACCTCTATGGATTTACCATTCTGCAGTTTAGTTGCTGTGGTATGAGGATCAAGCTTCAATATCGCCTGTCTTAATTCTGGGAAACGAGAGCCATATTTCTGACCCAATTGTCTTGGAAGTGGTTTGAGCTGATAGCTTACAACCTCCTCTGTAACATCCAATAGGCGAACATTTTTGACATTCAGTTCATCACTTATCACATCTGCATATTGCATGACAATGTTTCGTTCTTTATCCGACCCTACAGCAAATGCAATTTCAGAAAGTGGTTGTCGAAGCTTACAATTCGCTTGGTTTCTTGCTGCATGACCAAGTGAAACTACCTGAAGGACGAATGCCATTTCAGTATTAAGTTCAGTATCTACATTCTCACTCATAGGCCAATCGCAAAGATGAACACTCTCTGGAGCTTTATCTATACCTTGTGTCAGATTCCGATACATCGCTTCTGATACAAAGGGCACAAATGGTGCTAGTATCTTGGAGAGAGTCACGAGAACGTGATATAATGTGTCATATGCCGCGTTTTTATCTGCATCAATCTCATCACTCTGACCAGATTCAGCCCAGAAACGTCGACGGCTTCTTCTTAGATACCAATTGCTCAGGTGTTCAATGAAGCGATCTATAGAATCTGTAGCCATATTAGGTTCATAAGAATTCAAGAAGCCCGTTACATCACGAATGACTTCATTCATCCTTGATAATATCCATTTATCCAAGAGATTCAGAGACAGTTTGTTATCATCTTTTGGAACCCAGTTGTCTATGAGAGCGTAAGTTACGAAGAACGAATATACATTCCATAATGGGATGAGAAACTGTCGCCTAACTTCATCAGCACGATGGTATCCAAAGCCTAGGTCCTTCTCCGGTTTGTGAGAGCAATATATCCAACGCATGACATCTACTCCCATTGTATCTGCAGCATCATTGAACTCGACCATATTGCCCCACGACTTGTGCATAGGTGTTCCATCTTCAGCAACCAACGTGGCATAGGTGAAAACATCTCTGAAGGGTGCTCTACGCTCAAGTATGGTACTCATTGCAAGAAGGCTATAGAACCAATTCCTGAACTGCCCTGGGAAACTCTCACTGATAAGGTCTGCTGGGAACCACTTTTCCCAATATCTTCTATCAGAGTTATACCTCATTGTGCTCATTGCTACGATACCTGCATCCAACCAAGGATTACCCACGTCTGGAATTCGTTTCATTCTTTTGCCACATTCACCACACTCTATCTCTATCTTATCGACAAATGGTCTATGTGGTGAGTGCCCCTCGAAGGAGTTCCATCCAGAAACCGCATGCTCCTTTAATTCCTCCCTGCTTCCTATTACATCAAAGTGTCCACAATGCGAACACTCCCAGATTGGTAATGCAAGTCCCCAATACCTCTTTTTGGAGATCATCCAATCATCCATATTTCGCAACCAATCTAACTCTCGTTCTTTTCCAAAGGAAGGATACCAAGTGGTTTCATTGTTAACCACTTCCATTATCTGAAATCGTAGATTTCTCTCCTTTTGCTCTTCTGTGATCTCCTCATATGGGATGTCAAGTTTTGCCCCCATCGAGATGAACCACTCATCTACTAATCGAAAGACCAACTCCTCCTGACATCTCCAACAAACAGGATATCTATGAGTGTAGTCTTCTATTCTGTAAACCAATCCCTTTTTCCTTAGATTGTCAAATATTGGCTTGGCAACATTACTGACATTCATACCTGACAACCAATCAAAGCCATCTATGAATATGCCATTCTCTGTAAGAGGTGCTATGACTGCAAGATCGATTTCTTTTGAGAGTTCAAAGTCCTCAGCACCACAACCTGGTGCTATGTGTACAATTCCAGTACCTTCCTCTTCGCCAACCTCATCCCAAACAACCACTCTATGGTTTCCAGCAACACCACTCTCCACTTGAGCTGGAAGCTCATCAAAAGGCCCATGGTAGATCCATCCCTCCATATCAAATCCAAGCAGCTCTTCTTCGACCTGGTAGTCGCCCTTCAACATGTGGCGAGTCCTACTACTTAAGTAGAGAACTTCTTCACCCTGTCGTACCTTGATATAGGTAAGGTCTGGACCAACTGCAGCAGCAACATTGCTACTTAGAGTCCAAGGGGTTGTGGTCCAAACAAGAAGACTTTCCCCTTCTCGATCAACCAGCGGAAATCTTAGTGTGATACTTGGATGTGTGAGTTCACGGTATCCCTCCGTGACTATCTCATGCTGGCTAATGCCTGTTCCACAGCGAGCGCACCAGGGCATCACATCTCTGCCTTTGTATATCCAACCTCGTTCATGACATGTTTTTAACATCATCCAGATTGTATAGTTATTCTCTTCAGAGAATGTGTAGTACGAACCCCCCAGCTCAGGCATGCCTAGTCTACCAACCAATTCCTCAACAGTACCTGTAACTGGACCATCCACACCCTCAATTGTCATCCGTGCCAGTGGATCTTCACCGAGTGCATCATGTAGTTTCTGTAGGGTTTCTAAATCATCCCAATCCATCCAATAGCCTAACCGTATACTTTGCTCTGTCTGGACCGCGGCGTATTCTAGAACCCTCTGTTTGCATAAAATGATGAACTTCTCCAATCCGAACTCTTCAATGTCTTGCTTTCCCTTGAAATCAAGATCTCGCTCTACATTCACTTCAACCCAGAGACCCTGGCAATCAAATCCATTCTGATACCGGGTATGATGTCCCTGCATGCCTTTGAATCGATGGTACAGGTCTTTGTAGGTCCTACCCCACCCATGATGAACTCCCATTGGATTATTGGCAGTTATGGGGCCATCAAGAAATGACCACATTAGCCCATCTGCTCTTAGTTTCTTCAATTTTTCAAATATCTGCGAATTCTTCCAAAAACTGAGCATTTCTCTTTCTTGGGCAACAAAGTCAATCTGATTGGGTACTGGCTTGAACATTTACATCACCAACATTGGAATAGGTCGTATCTGTAACTTACAGATGTAACATGGTTGTTCGATAAGAAATGTAGTTGCCTCTCACACTCCGTTGAGTGCAATTCTATAAATCGAACAAGTATGTAATCAGAGAATGGACTACACTTACTTTCACATGAGTTAGTGAATTTGGCAATCCATCCTTTTCTCACCTATTCGCTCTCTGGAATCTCCTCCTGACTCAGTTAAAAATCTTAGGCTAGCAATAATTGACCAGCAGGAAATCCAACCAATGTTTAATTGAAACATTTAGACCTCCTTTATTGATGTGTTTCTCATGAGTGCACTGGAAGAGCGGTCTCTTGACAAACTTGCTGACATGATTTATAGTGTTCTTTGGCAGGATCTTCTTGAAGTGTGGAAGGCTGTCAGAACAAAGTTGGATAAAGAGGGCAGTGAAGCGGTGAAGGCTGCCTTTAATGGAGCCGCTGACAGATTCATGAAGGGACCATTCGCTGACCATCTCGAGGTGCGTTGGGGCATGAATCTCTGTGTACACTGCAATGATGACAATATCGAGAAGAATGGTATTGCATATGTTGAAGCCAGCGGTGATGGACTGGAGTTCAATCAGTGCCTGAACTGCCATATAGGTATTCTTTACAAACTTGTCACAGCAACAGCGACTATGGACACATATACAATTGGTCTAGGAAATCCTGGGCAGTTCAATGAAATGTCCCTTTACTGGAATGCTATTGTACCTGAAGGAATGAAGAAGTTCCTTCCAACCTATGAGCTTGTCAACAGCGAAGGTCAATGGATAGGAACCGTATCCTTGGATGATTCCTTCAACATTAGATTCCTGCCATTCGCCGCCATGACCGAATCCACACCTCGAGATGCTGAAACACCATGGACCTCTGATGTTCCTGGAGCAGTGAAGCTCGCTATGGACGCCTTCCTCGATGTTGCAAGATATCAGGTAGAGGTTGCCCTCGCGATTAGATAGAAAGCTGGTGGTTCTCTTGGATGAAAAACTAGTACGAGATAAGATTCCAGATATCATCCGTGAGAGGGGTGACAACCCCAAGGTGCGGATAGCTGGACCTGATGAGCTTGATGTGTTGCTTCGTGAGAAGATTGTTGAGGAAGCAAAGGAATTCCTCTTCAATGGAGACACTGAGGAACTTGTCGATATTCAGGAAGCCATAGATGCCCTTCTCAAGCTTAGAAAGGCAGATCCAGCCCTCATTGAGCTCCAACGTCACAGTAAACTTCTTGCCCGTGGTGGGTTTACAATAGGCTATGTTCTAAGAACCGATGAGGACGAGGACTAAAAGATAGCTCACTCTACATATTCGGAAACCTCGGGAAGTACTTATATTCATAATTTCGGAGCAACTTTGCGTAAAAATACCACCCTTCTCAGTGGTGGTTCCATGTGGTCATGGAGTGATTATAATGGTTATTGATGGTGATGTTAAACGAATACCCGAGGAACCCATCAAACACGAAGATGGGGGCTCAATTTCAAGATACCGCGTAGAACGGTATCCGGTTAGGGAGCTACCTTATGAAACCGAAAGCATATGCCCCGAGTGCTTCCTTTCTGATGATAAGGTCCATGTAATTACAGCCACCCTATATGAGGAAAATGGCAAGGTGATGTACAAGAAAACCTGTGAGGATCATGGTGAGTTTATTGACGTCTACTGGGGCGATGTTGAGATGTTCAAGAAAGCCCAGAAGTGGTGGTACAAGTCTATTGGTCTTGAGAATCCACGTACAGAAACTGTGAAAGGCTGCCCTGAGGACTGTGGCCAGTGTCCTGAGCACAAGTCACACACTGCTCTAGCACTTCTTGATGTGACCAATCGATGTAACCTCCGATGCCCGATCTGTTTTGCGGTGGCTGCTGAGGGTGGCACTGTTTACGAGCCAGAACCTCAGGAGGTCTTCGATATGATGAAGAATCTCCGAAGCAATCTACCGGTTCCTGCCCCAGCTATTCAGTTTGCTGGCGGAGAACCAACAGTGAGCAAGCATCTTCCACAGTATATCACGTGGGCAAAACAGCTTGGTTTCAGGCATGTACAAATTGCTAGTAATGTGATACGAATTGGCAAAAGTAAGGAATACCTGCAACAACTGCGAGACGCAGGTCTGTCCACTATCTATATGCAGTTCGATGGTGTTACTCCTGAGCCTTATCTAGCTGCTCGTGGTACGAACCTCCTTCCTCTGAAAAAGCAAGCTATTCAGAATGCTCGAGAGGTTGGAATGGAGTCACTTGTTCTTGTTCCAACTGTTGTCCGTGGAGTGAATGACGACCAGCTTGGGCGAATTATTGAGTACGCTGTGGAAAACCGCGACGTTGTGCGTTGTGTTAACTTCCAACCTGTGAGTATCACAGGTCGCATTGACCATGCTGCACGCAACGAGATGAGAATCACAATTCCTGACTGTATCCATCTGATTGAGGAACAGACTGGTGGTAAGATACCTGCAACAGAGTGGTATCCCGTTCCGTCTATGATGCCTGTTGGTCGTGCGCTTGGTCTGATTAAGGGTGGGCCCGACCTCGAGCTTAGTTCTCACTTTGCATGTGGGATGGCGACTTTCATCTATATTGATGATGATGGAACTTATCGACCAATCACGGACCTCATTGATGTTGACAAATTCCTAGTGCTACTTGAAGAGATATCCAACCTCTACGCAAATGAAGCAAAAGGAGCAAGTGCACGAGCTAAGGCTAAGCTTGCAGCAGGTGCTCGTCATATCAAGAAGAAAGGTCTCATCAAGGACCTTCTAAGTGCCTTTCTTAACCGTGGTGACTATGAATCGTTGGCAAAACTAATGCGACGAATCATCATGGTCGGCATGATGCACTTCCAAGATCCCTATAACTTTGACCTCGAGCGTGTTCAACATTGTGACATCAACTATTCAGTACCTGATGGTAGGATTATCCCCTTCTGCACTATGAACACAATTCACCGTTCTAGGATAGAGAAGAAGTTCTCCAAGACAATCGATGAGTGGCGTTCAGGTCACAAACCGAATCAGGTCGAAGAGGACAGTATCTCAAAGCCCTTCACTAGCGAAGAGTAGTGATTACGATGAGATTGTGCCCATGGGTCAGGGCACTTCTCTCTTTTTGCTCTAATATGCCTTCTAATCTGAGCTATAGAACTTTAACTAAAGAATAAACTACGCAATCTTGAGAGTAGTCAAAAAAACCAACTCATTCAAGCGCAGTTCTATAACGTCTAGCTTGACTTTATTATGTGAAATATCTCAATATCAAAACAAACTTTAATAGGTGCGTTTTCAACTTAAGAACAGTCTAAGTAGGAATAGCTGGGCATAAACCCTCTTAAAGTGAAAAACAAAGGCGAGCGTGTGGGCTAGTTTTTCGTTACATGCCCTCAATTACGAAACTCCCCCCTCCTACCACGATTCCCACGTGCTCGCCACCTTTTAGCATACTTAAATGCCTGACTCAACAGAAACCTTAAAACAAATATATTCACTATTGTTAATAGATATGTTGGTTCTCTATTTAACCGGTTTCGGAGTCCTTCTCTCAGTGGTATTCTATATGTACAGTAGAAGCCTAACCAAGCGCACATCAACACGAAGGAACAGAGAGTCGAGTCATCATGGTCGTGATATGTGGATTGCTACACTTCTTGATTGTGACTTTGAGCCTGCAAAAGTGAGATTTGGCCCAGCAAAAATAATACCAGCTGACAGGA